>Ga0233411_10000421_pt1 | contig 13254 bp, 18 predicted proteins | sample Na_anoxic_2_MG_FD_179799 | JGI IMG/M metagenome (GOLD analysis project Ga0233411, IMG submission 179799) | Seawater microbial communities from Saanich Inlet, British Columbia, Canada - Na_anoxic_2_MG | ecosystem: Environmental > Aquatic > Marine > Inlet | place: Canada: British Columbia...
ACCAAATGGTGTGGGAACAAGAGGGGAAGTTGTTATTGGTGAAGGCACCGCAGGAATAGATTATTCAATAGTATTTGATGGCGATACTAACGATGGTATTATAACTTGGATGGAAGATGAGGATTATTTTAAATTCGGTGATGACGTTAATGTTGATACCTTGACTGCATCAAAGCCAGTATGGACAGATGCAAGTAAGACCTTAATTTCAAAAGATAACACACCTTGTGATTTAGTGGTCACTAGAAAGACAGCAAACTCAATGACTGTAACTACTGGAACTTTAACTTCTGGTAATGTTGCTAGTACACAAACTTGGCAAGATGGAAGTGAAGTACACATTACAGAAGTTACTGGGGTTCCAGGGTTTGATGTTAAGTTTGTATTTACTAGTATTGCTAATTTCTGCAGGGTAGGAATCTCTGCTTATTATGCTGGTTCTGCAACTCACGTTTGTCAAATACAAATTTATGACCACACCAACACAACTTGGCGTAACTTATGGCATTTACCAGGAACTGCATTAGGACACAATTATAGATATTCAGATATGCCTGTATCACAAGCGACAATACTCGCTGATTACATTAGTGGAAGTGATGAAGTGTGGATACGATTTTATCACCCAACAAGTGGTAATGCATCACACGATTTGTATATAGATTATGTATCAATAATAGGTGAATAAAATGTTAGAATTAGAATACAACGAATTTATGGAAATTGTGGAAAAGAATCCACGTCAACAAGATAAGCGTATATTGCACTATCTTGAAGAAGGCAACCAGTTTACTCTATTTATTAGGTCTGTTGATTATTGGGAATATTTTACAGTGGTCCCTAAGAGTGTAATTCAACAATTTGGTGAACAATACGAAGCATCTATTGAAGAAGCGGTCAGAGACTTCAAGCGTAGTATATTACATGATGCGGTCCCATTAAAAGAGAAAAAGGAAGAAATCTTAGATTTACCTGATACATTAACAAAAGGCAGGGTTATTGCTATTGGTCCACGTGGAGGTCGGATTGTAGGATATATCCAAGGAAAACCAATTTATGAAGGTAGCCCCGAAGATAAGAAGAGACAAGCAAGAAGAAGAGAAAAGGAAGAAGAGAAAAAACAAAATGCTTTTTTTGAAGGTTATGAAAAACATACGCAAGCAGTTGTTTCTGATTTAAAAAAGAATTTTAAAGATAGAAATGTATATGGTAGAACAAAAGATAAAATGAGTGCATTAGAGAAACTAAAAAGAAAACCTGATTTATACCCTAATTTAAATTCATTAAAAGATATGACAGGTGTAAGAGTTGAAAGCAATACTATTAGTGATATTTATACAGATGTTGCAAAGATAAAAGAAAAGCACAATGTTATTGATGAAAAAGATTATATCAAAAATCCAAAGGGTAATTATAGAAGTTATCATATTATTACTGAAAAAGAAGGCAAGTTTACTGAAATTCAAGTAAGAACAAAAAACATGACCAAATTTGCTGATTATATGCATGATAGTGTCTATAAAGTTGGTGCTAATATGGTTGAAGTTGTTGAATCAAATAAAGAGAAAATAAATGAATATGTAACAAAGTTGGGCAATTATTTTCATAGCCTAGATACAGGGACATTTGGTATTGATTTTCCTAATTGTCCTGATGTTATTAGAGTTACAGTGGGGTGTTTTAATTGACTGATGTAGATTTAATTTTAAAAGATGTAAAAAAGCATACTCCAACAAATGGTTTTGCAGTTTGTGGTATAGATGATTTTGAGTTGATTGGTGAACAACTATATACTATAAAAAAGTTTGATATTTTAGTTGATGCAGAAAAGTTTGCAAAAGGATTAAAAGTAAAAAATCTAATTCTTGGTGATAATGTTAATAATAAAAGTGTTTGTATTCCTTGTAATAAAGCAAAAGATATTGATGCTGGTGAAGAGATGATAGATGAAGCTGATGGTTATGTTGAATTCCTAAGGTTCAAAATGAATCAATGGGAAAAGACAATCTTAAACTTCTTAGAGGAGACATTGAAAGATGAGATACAAAAAGATTATGTTGATAAGTCTTTTGGGGACTTTATTAGTAGGTTGTTTAATACTGTTAATACAGCTGGGTTTATGACCAAATTAAAGCGTGTTATTAAATTAGATGTTAAGAAAGGAATTAAAGCAGCGGAAGAAGAGTTGAACATGGATATTGGTGTGGGAGTAGATTTTGATAAAAAAGTAAAACTATTTGCAGATAGACAACTTGATGGGTTTACTATTGATGGCAAAAGATGGAAAGGATTAAAAGGAGTAGCACAAGATGTTCAGAACAATGTTAGTAACATTGTAGCCAATGGTATTAATGAGAAACAAGGTGTTGTCCAGATTCGTAAGGACATACAAGCTGAATTCATTAAGAACAAAGGTGGCAAGGTTAAAGGTAAAATTACTAAAGGTAGAGCAATGAGGATTGCCAGAACTGAGAGTAATAGATTCATTAATGCTGGTAAATTATCAGCATATAAAGATTCAGGGTTAAAAGGTAAGAAGAAGTGGGTTTCATTTGTAGATGATAGAACAACTCAAATTTGTAAGGAATTAGATGGTCAAACCGAAGAGTTACATGGTATCTTTAAACATAGCTCCGGTAAGACTTATGAACACCCTCCTCACGGACCAAATTGTAGGTCTATCATTGAATTTGACCTAGAATAAAAACTTTATTTAAATACTTGAACAAGGTGATATATAATATGGTAAAAGAAAACGTGAAAAAAGATAAATTAAAAATCATTGACTTATATGTTAATAAACACTATTCCATGGATAAAATTTCACAATTATATTACTGTACTTCTGGAACTATTTTTAAATATTTAAGGAAGTGGGGCGTTTCAAAACCAAATCAAGCCAAATCACTTTCGAAAAGATTAACTAAAAATCCAGCATGGAAAGCTGGACAATTATTTAGGGGTGGGTATTTATTTGTTAAAGCTGATAATCATCCGTATAAGAATAATAAAGGATATGTAGCCAAACATAGATTAGTTGCAGAAGAAAAACTTGGAAGGTATCTTAAAGATAAAGAAGTGGTTCATCACTTAGATAACAATAAAATAAATAATTCTATTGAAAATATATATGTTTTTAACAATTGTGGAGAGCATAAAGCTTATCATCATTTTTTAAATAGAACTGTTTTGGAGGCTGTAAATGGAAACTAAAAATAAACTTTCACTCTGGTGTCCTGTAACAAAGGATATAAATTCTGGTGAAATGGTGGGAATATTATCTGATACTTCTTTAGATCGTGATATGGAGTTTATGGATAAATCATTATTACAACAATGGGCTAAGTCTGGTGTTTTACCAGCATTAGCTAATCATACTAATAAGATGGAGAATTTTATTGGCGGATGGACTGACCTTAAGGTTGTCGAAAAAGAAGGGCATACAGCACTCGTTGCTAAACCATTCTTCTTTAAAAGCAATCCTATGGCACAGCAAATTAAAGGGATGGTCGAAGAAGCATTAGCTAAAGGACTAAATCCTGGTATTTCTATCGGTGCAATTCCAAAAGCTCAAGAAGAGCGAAAGATAGAAGGAAAATCATTTACTGTTCACACAGAGGCTGAGTTAGTTGAAGCAACATGGGTGCCTATACAATCAAATAGGAACGCATTTGCAGCAATAGCTCGTAGCTTTGATATTAATATGGATGGTAAGGAGGAAACAAAAATGGATAAGGAATTAGAGAAAGTTGAAGAGGAAGTTCAAAATGTTCCAGATGAGCAAGCTCCTGAGGAAGAAGCGAAGGTTGAAGAACCAGTTGCAGAGGAAGAACCTGCAGTTGAAGAAGAACCAAAAGCTGAAGAACCAGTAGTAGCACCTGAGAAATCAGCAACAGAACTAGAACTTCAAAAGTTAAAAAAAGAGTTGGAAGAGTTAAAAAAGAAGGCGGTATTAAAAGCAACAGTAGAACCAAAAGTAGTGGAAAAGGAATTAGAACCAACACTAAGCAATGTTCTAATAAAACAATTCGGAGGAAAATAAAATGGAAGCAGGATTTATGAAAAGCGAAATCGGAAATACCGACGCAGGTTACGCTTTTGACCAAGGATTCCAAAAAATGGGAGTCGTAGAAGACGAAACCTATTATGGTGGAATTCGATGGGGTAAGAAAGATTGTGACGAGAAATTAGTAGCAATGGGAAAAGAATATATGGGTACATTAACAAAAGCACCTTCATTTGGTCACACAAGTGGTGGAACAGTAACTGCTTATGGTTTAATGCCAAGTTTCTTCGATCCATCAGTTGTTGATAGAACTGTAAGACAAACACCTTTAGTAAGATTACTACCTAGAAAGGCAGTAAGAGGAAGAGCATATGTTTACAATGCACTAACCGCAAAAGGTGCTTATACATTAGCAACACCAGGAAGTGGATTCAAAGGCGACGATGCAGCATTAGCAGAGGACGTTGATACATGGACTGCAACAAGCACAACCATGAAATTCGCATATGTTGTTGGTAGAGTAACAGGACCAGCATTGGCAAGTGGAATGGGCTTTATGAATTTACTAGCTGAAGATATTAGAGTTAAAACAGCAAGTATGAATGAAATCTTAGAGAATGAAATTGTTAATGGTGCAGTTGCAACAAACGCATTAGGATTTGATGGTTTGAGAGCAGCAATCGCAACAAACACAACTGCAAATGCAGGAGCAGCAATTACATTAGATCAAATCAGAACTGATATGAACACTGTATTTGAAGCAAATGGTATGGTTGATTTAGTAGTAACAGACGGAAATACACACAATGTTATCAAAGGATTATTAATGGACTTCCAAAGAAACATTGAGAGACCTTCTGGAACTATGGACTTCGGTATTCCTGATGCGTTTATGTTTGATGGTGCACTATTCATTAAGGACAGGTTCATGCCAATAACAGCAACTCAGAGAGAAATCCTATATCTTGACACAAGGTATATCTTCTTAGCAGTTCTACAAGACACAACTTTTGAAGAATTAGCAAAGAACAACGACAGTCAGAAATATATGCTAAAATGGTATGGAAGTTTGATTGTAACTGCTGAAGCATTGATGGCTGAAAGAACAGGGTTGGCTTAAAATGGCGGCAATAGCAATAGGTGATTGCACTGTAACAGTTGAAGCAGCAATGCCAGGAGTTAATATGTATAAGATTGTAACTCCAGCAACTGCTGACGACGCTGATACAATTGATTTAAGTACAGTATGTGATGCTGGCAATATTTACTCAGCATCTGTTGAAGCATCAACTGATTCATTACTTACAGCAGTTGTTTCAACAGCAGGAGTTCTTACAATTCCTGGAGCAACTGATGACGAAGCAAGGACTTGTTGGGTATTAGCTAGATCACCAGAATCAGCATAGGAGGCAAAATAAAATGGCAGCAATATTAATAACAAATTGTACTGTGACTGTGGAAGCAACTCTTGGTAGTGTTAATCTTTATAAGATTGTGACACCATCAAGTGCTGACCAAGCAGACACAATTGACCTTTCAACAGTATGTGATGCAGGCAATATTATGTCAGCATCAGTACAGAATTCAACAGATGGTTTAATCACCGCAGTAGTTAGTACCGCAGGAGGCATTACTTTGCCAAGTGGTGGAACTGACAACGAAGTAAGAAATTGTTGGGTAATCGCAAGGTCACCAGAATCAGCATAAATATGTTGATTTTTTTTATTTTTTTACCACGTTTAATTTATCGTGAAGGAACTAATCATATATTGATTAGACAAGGAGAAAAACAAAAATGGCATTTGGAATTAGTCAATTAGAAAACAGGGATTGGACATTCAAAAACAATGTTACAATCGACGGAGATTTTACAGTTGAAGGAGACTTCACTTTTGGTGATGCTTCAACAGATTCATTATTAATAACAGGTACTTTTGCACAAACAAGTGACGCAGTTACAGACGGTCATGTTGTTGGTGGCGCTGGAAATTTAACAGCAGGTAATGATTTAGCAAGATTTAGTTCAACAGGAAGTATCAGTTCAACATCTAATGTTTTATCAGTAGTTCAATCAGTTGGGGCTGGAGCAGTAGGAGCTTACGCATTACATGTTGGTGCAACTGGTACAAATGTTGAAGCAATTAAAGTAGACGCAGGTAACTGTGTATTCGATGAAGATTTAGACGTAACAGGAACTATCACTGGTGGAACTGTAACCGATGGAACATTTACATCAACAGCAGGAACTGCAACAGGTGGAGTTAGTATTACTTCAACAACCTTTACAGACGGTACAGCAACATTAACAGCTGGTGGCTTATCAGGGGTAACAACTATTGGCATGACTGGTGACCTAACTTGTAATGGTGGAGACGCGAGTATTATTGAAACAGCAGATGGAGCAGTTGGTGCAGAACTTAACTTACAACAAAAAAGTGCAAGTCCAGCAGCAAGCGACGAGGTTGGTATTGTTAACTTTATTGGTGACGACGATGGGGCAGGAGATACAACTTATGCGAAACTATCAGGGTCAATTCTTGATGCTACAGCAGGCGCAGAGTTTGGGTCAATAATTGTTGAAGTTCAGAATGGGACTGGTTCTTTAGTACCAGCAGCGTCCGTTTCACATAATGGGGTGGCAGGCGCACTTACTACAGGAGTAATTATTAATCAAGCAAATGTAGGTGTGGCAGGTACAAACGTAACAGCTGCTGAATTTGGTGATGGATATAATCATACCACAATTTTAACATTAACTGGCGCGGATTTAGGAGAGATTGGTGGTGGTGGAAATTTAGCAATAGGTGCTTTGATTTACACATTCCCTGTAGGGGCACATGTGCACACAGTAACTTCTGCAAATGTAGCATTAGCTGGTGACGCAGCCGTTCAAGCAGACACACCTGATGTAGGTATTGGAAGCGTTATTGGAACAGGAGCTGTAGCAGTTCTTGGTGGAACAGCAACCTTCGAAGACTATATCAATGGTTCAGCAGCAGCAGATGTTAATGGAACACCCACAATAAATGATATGACTATAAACACAGCAGGAACAATTATGGCTGGTATTTCATTTAACGCGGTTAGTGATACCAAAACATTGCATTATAATGCAGCGTTTAACTGGTCTGGTGCAAGTGCATCAATCTTAGCAACAGGGGTTGTTATTATTCAATGGCAATATCATAGTTAATTTATGATATTTTTTTTTTTATTATTATCAAACACGGAGGTAAAACAAAATGCCAACTATAAAAGGTGGATTAAAGTTAGGAAAACATAGTACACAAGAAGATTTAGATAAACTTTCAAAAGCTATAGGTAGACCTGTTTTTAGTAAACATATTAAACCTGTGAAGAAGAAAGGAGTTAAGAAAAAATAATTATTACATTGTGGCATGCAGTCCCGAATTGCGGTCACATAAAATAAACATACAAGTTAAGGAGGAATAAAATGGTATTACCCACAAGCTTAATGGATAGAGAAAAGGGCAAGTTTGTTGAAATTAGTTCTGAAGTTACAGTTAGATTAGTAGGTATTACGGGAGTATTTACCGCTTCAGATAAACCAAGATCACAATTAGAACACGACAAACTTGTTGAAAATGCAGCTGGTGATATAGCTGTAAGGGTAGTAGTATCATAATGAAATAAAATGGCATTACCAACAGCATTAAACCAAAGAGAATGGAGTAAATTTGTAGAGGATGGTAGCGGGAACGTAACTGTCCGAGCAACAATAGAAGGTACAACTGGTGACCTTACAGTCAATGGCGATTTAACAGTAACTGGAGATACTGAAGTAGTAGATACAGTAACTTCTGGTACAATAATTATTGACGTTACTGATACAGAGGCATTATTAGTTAGAAAAGATGGAGATACAGGCGATATATTTACAGTTAATACTAATTTAAACATTTGTAGTTTTGGTGGGAATGTTGCATACGCTGCAAACACACTTTTAGCAATGGGTGGTCAAGGTGCAGCAAGTGTATTTTGGGATTTTGATACTGCAAATGACCAGAGCGTTTTATTGTTAGGTTCTGACCAAGGTAGACAGTTAGTGATTGGTGAGAGTGGTTCAATTACAAAAGACTTCGACCACGCAACTACTACTAATCCAACTTTATTTATACATAGTGCTACAGACCCTGATAGTGACAATACACAATGGGGTAGTTTGAATTATACCGCAGCAACTGATAGTTTTGATATTACTACTGGTGGTGGAGAAGTTAAGATTGGAACCACAGAACCAGGACACTTAACACCATCAGCAGGTGATTTAATGGTTTCTGGAGAGTTAGAAGTTGATGGAACTGCTTGGTTTGACGGATTGGCTTCATTCTATGGAACTTTTACTTTTAGTGGTGGTTCTTATGGTAGTATTAGACAAGGGGTAGACGATGGTCTTAAGTTTTGTTTAACTGCCACAGATGGTTTTGCAAATCATCATATGATTATAACCAGTGAATCTAATGCGGCTAAAGACCACGACCACGAAACACCAAGCACAGACCCAACATTATTCATTCATAGTGCGACTGACCCAGATACAGCAAACGACCAATGGTTAAGTTTGAGTCATAATACTGGAAATGCAGTGTTAAATTCTGGAAAAGGAATTATTGCTACGGAAAGTCATATCAGATTAGATGATAATAAAGGTATTGTATTTGGGAGCAGTTTTGACGCATCATGGGATTGGTCAACAGTTCAAGCTACAGAGAACACAATTGTTGCAGGATTAGGAGTTACTGCTAATTCTATAATATTCACAAATCAATCAAATGGAAATACAGATCATGACCATGCTGCAGAAGTAAATCCAACAATATTTATTCATAGTGTAACAGATCCAGATACTGATAATACACAATATTTGGCAATAACACATAATCAGGATAATTCACTAATTAGTTCTGGTAAAGGTGGAGTTATCATGGGTGTAATGGTTATCGGCACACAAGGAACAGACGTTGCTTCAGCTAACGATGCAACATTAACAACAACAGGGAATTACTTTGACATCACAGGAGCAGTACAAATAAATACATTATCAGTTCCAACTGGTGTGACCGCAGGAACATTCATAACATTACAATTTGATTCAAACCCAATTGTAAAACAAGCAACAGGAGGAGCAGGAGCACAATTTGCATTATTAGGTTCAGTGGATTTTGCAACTGCTGCTGGTGATACATTAACATTAGTGTATAATGGATCTGTGTGGAAAGAAACAGCAAGGACTGTAATATAAAATAGGTGATATAAAATGACGGAATTAAAATTAGAAGAAGAAACATTAAAGGAGTTGAACATTAGAAAACAAGCTATTATGGCAAACCAAGTGTTGGTCAAAATGGCAACACGAGAAATGAACTTGTTTGTAGTAGAGAAATTAAAAGAATTTAAATTAGACACAACAAAACAATACAGCATTGATGAAAAGACAGGTGTAATAAGCGAAGTTAAAGCTGAACCTGTGAAGGTGGAAAATGACAATGAAGAAGGTGGAGAGTCTAAGACAGAACCAAGCAAAGAATAAAATTGTAAGGTTATTCAAGACACAACCATTAATCGACGACAAGTGGGTAAAAGATAGGTCTAAACTCAAAGCGTATTTAGTAGTTAAATATAGCGATAAGCATGATGATTATCTACCTGTGTGGAAGAAGATTGATGATAAGAAAGTACCTTGGTGGGATGTAGAAGTTCATGCAAAACTTAAGAAAGACATTAAAGAATATAGTGACACTTGGGTTAGAGCAAAAAAGAACAAAAGCAAACACACTAAAGCTCGTAAAATGTTTTCCAAAGCTAAACTTACTCGTTATCATACTGACGATTTTCATGACGCACAAGATAAGTATATTGAATGGTGTGGTAAGGAAGGAGTCGTTGTTAATAAACTTAAATTGGGGGATTACCATGCCAGATAGAACATTCATGAAAATTACTAACAAGGACATTTACAAGAAATTAGAGGACATTGAAGAACACGTGATAAAAACGAATGGCAAAGTAATGCTTAATAGATGGATAGCGTCAACAGCATTAGGATTAATAGTTGGACTTTGTTCAATATTATTAGTATATAAGATATGGTGATACAATGGCATATGCAACAAATTTACAATTCATACAAAAATCAGGATTGGGACTTAGAGCTATTGACGAGAATGTTGGCACTGGCGATAATTCTGAGGTTAGTTTCGATTTAGATAATACAAATATTACGTCAGGCGGTTATGAGCTTAGTTATGCTGCAAGTGGTAGTAATGTATTTACAGCACTCACTGATGTTACTCATTATGCGTTAGATTTAGCAAGTGGTAGAATAGTGTTGACAGGTGCGGGTGTAACAGCATTAGGAACAAATATTCTTTATGCGACATATGGTTATACAGACTTATTTGCTGATAGTGTGATTACTGATATGATTGCTGCAGCTGACGATGAGATAGACAAAGTAACAGGTCGTAAATGGGACACACCTACAAGTATTATTGAATACAGAAGTGGTAGAGCAAGTCTTGGTTATCCTACAACAAACAGACCATTCGCTAATGATTGGGATGCACCTGATTTTATAGTGTTAGATCAGAAACCAGTAACAACAGTTGATGCAGCTTATTTCTTAGCAAGACCATTAACAGTCGGTAAGTTTTATAATTATGATTTGTGGAGTACAACATTTACAGATTTAACTGACAATATTAATTCAACAACCGAGGCACCATTCATATTGTTTGATGATGCCCCAGTAACTGGAGATATAATTTATATCGGTAGTGGATTAACATTCTTAGGATTAACAACCTATTTATCAGTGGTGGGCGTTGATAATGGAAGCACAGCTATTGATTGGGAGTATTGGAATGGTACTGCTTGGACAGATTTAACTGAAACTGATGAAACAACAGGTGCTAGTATATTTACTGCAAGTGGAAAGTTTACATGGACATATCCATATGGGTGGGCAGAAACTACAGTTGATGGATATTCGGCTTATTGGATAAGAGGAACACTTACTGATGATTATAGTGTAGATCCACAAGTTTCAACAATGAGAATAGAAGATCCTATTAATACTGTGGTCGAACCTTATCAGCGAAAGTTACGTGGTGAAGGGCAATTATATTTTACTGATATTGTAGTACCAGATGGTACTGATAATATACGTATTGATTATAACTATGGTGTGGTTACGACTCCTACTTACATATCCGATTTAAGCGTCCATGTAGCCTCGCTAAAGGCTTTTGTTAACTTATCCGGTGGTTCCTATGATGATGCAACATCGTACACCTTAGGCAGCAAGGCGGTCACTATAGGAGAGGTCTATGTAAATATCAGAGAAGTAATTGCTCAAATTAAAAAACGTATTGATGAACTGTATGCTCTAACTGGTAAAAGAGCAGACGTGGCGGCAATCTAATGGTAAAAACAGCACTACAAAGTCATGCAAAGATTAATAGAAAGTTAATAACAGAAGCCATCAAGATATTTGGCAGAACGTTATCTAAAAGAACTGTGACAAGGACGGTCGATTCATTTGGACAACTAAGTGCATTAACAACTGCAGATGTCACATTTCAAGGAGACTTACAATTTGGCTTAGACTTAGACCAAAGGTTTTTAGAAGCAGGTATTGTCGAAGTAGGTGATGGTGTTTTATATATACATCCTACCGCATTATCAACATTACCAATACCACAAGACCAAATTATTGATGGTAATAGCGTTTGGGAAATCATTAAAGGTATTGAATCACCAGAACTTGGAGGGAACGTTACTCACTATTCGTATAGATGCAAGAGAAGAATTAATGCGAGTGATGTATAATGATACTTACAGTTGATGGTCAGAAGTATGAAATCACTAACTGGGACGAATTTCAAAAGAAGTTTTTATCAGCAATAGGATTCCAATTACAAAGCGAGATCCGAAAGCAAGTTGATCGTATGAACCTTATTGGGAGTACAAGACAATTACGATTAGGTACTGATTTTATTGTTCAAGGTAACGAACTCACTATGACATCTTCAGCACCTCACGCTGTATATATTGAATATGGGACTTATGATTATTGGGAACAATATGGACAAAGTTCATTCCCTGACCCTGGTTATCCAACAATACCTAAGAAGAAAGAGTTAAAACCATCACAACGTAGGGGTATGCCGAAAGGTATGCAACCATTTGCACCATTCCGTAGAGTATTATGGAATCAGAAAAAGATGGATCAAATCATTAATAAGGCAGTCAAAAACGTCACACTTTAAACTTTATTTAAATACTTGAACATATTATAAGATTATATCCAAGATGGAGTATTACTCAAGATGAATAAAAAAATAACAATATATATTGATACGTTACCGATAAATGAATTATATGATTCTGGTATGACTACTTATGAAATAGCAGAAAAATTTCAAATATCTCAATATGCTGTTTGGAGAAGAGTAAAAGACCCTAGAAAAGATGTTGCTCGAGATGGGAAACATGGGTTTTTAGGTAAATTTGGTAAAGATTGTCCTTGTTATAAAAATGGTACAGGTATATATAGAAGACTTGTACAAAGAGAAAAATGTTTTGAATGTGGTTCTAGTAAAAATATTATGGTACATCATATTGACCAAGATAGAAAAAATAACAATCCTAATAATCTTATTCCATTATGTAAATCATGTCATTGTAAAGAACATGATATTATAAAAAATATTAAATGGATGTGTGATAAATGACACGTGTTAAAATTGAACCCGAACGTATTCTCGTGAATTTTCTTAGAAATACTTTAACAGATATTAATGGTTCTCGTTCTGGGCAATGGATATATCCTGATTTTCCTAGAGTAACCTCACTTGGTGATGCATCTTATCCTAGAGTTGGAATAACAATGTTAACGGAATCTTCTACTGCTATGGGAATGTTCGATGATACTCAATGGGAGACAGTAAGCTTTCAGATAGATGTGGTGACTAAAAAGGATTTATTATTTACAGCAACATTAACCGATGAGGCATTAGGAACAATGAGTTCCGCAGCTAATTCAAATAGGTTTACATATGATGAGATACCTTCTTCAGTCACTAATATTAAACATGATGGCACTTCTTATGGCACTGTGACTCGTAGAAATACTGATGCTGATTTTACTACACCAGCTGCAGGTACAGTTGAATATTCAGGAAGTACTGGTAATTTAAACTTTGCAGCAGCAGACCTTGTAACAC
>Ga0233411_10000427_pt1 | contig 13114 bp, 11 predicted proteins | sample Na_anoxic_2_MG_FD_179799 | JGI IMG/M metagenome (GOLD analysis project Ga0233411, IMG submission 179799) | Seawater microbial communities from Saanich Inlet, British Columbia, Canada - Na_anoxic_2_MG | ecosystem: Environmental > Aquatic > Marine > Inlet | place: Canada: British Columbia...
TAGTACTTGTATAGCGTGGTAACGTTGCATGGTAACAGCAGTAAGTGATTCTGGGCTCAAAGCTTGGTTAATTTGCTCTTGGCTCCAAGTCCCACAATCTTTCAAGGAATTAACGCCTAGAATAGTTTCTGCTAGTGTTAGTTCAAACGATTCCATAACTTGTTTTGTTATAATATCTACTTTTGGGATACTAGTTTCATTTTTTAACATAATATCTTTAAAGTGGTGGAAACTTCTGAAATCGAAATTAACTCTTACTATATTATTGCTGGGCATGTATTGAGCGAATCGATCGTGCAATTCAAATGAACCATCTGCTTCCTTTTCTGCTAGTAAAACACCCAGTTTATCATTAGGGATTTCTGATACCCATACGAACTTTGGTATTTCTAAATCTTCAATAGTGATTTTAGTGTGCTCTTCAACTACCTCAGCAGCTTGCATAGCTCTCTCAAGTCTAGTTTTTACTTTGTGAGGGCTTATGGGGTCGATACGGGGGCCGGGGTTGGGTGGTGTAGGCTTTGGGTTTGGGTTTGGGTCACCACCTTTATTATATCCCCCCAACTCATCTGTGCCGTTTGGATCGTTGACGTGCTGTAGTACTGATTTTTTGTCTTTAAGTAGCTTAGACATTTTTGCAAAAGTGGGCATATTTTCAATAAAAGAATGCAGCTTTTTCAGTTTTTCTTTGATGCTTGATGAGTTATCATCAGGAGTGTATAAATCGCTTATAGCGTCGGGCAGTTTAGATGCGAATTCAGCTTCCCAGTCTACCCACGGCATTCTTAATTTGCCTACTTTCAGAGCATCGCGGCCAGCAGTTGTAGTTAAGTTAGGTATACTGTGATCTGGCTCGATCATAATAAATACACGATTGGCTTGTTGAATTACGCCAAATTTCATCAGTGAGACAGTTTTGCGTTTAGGCTCATAGATTTCAGTCACACTATTGTTTTTCATAATGCATCCAACGTGGCCTCTTGCAGGCATATAACTACTGGAAGATGTTGGAGCATCGGGTTTAAGCACAAACCAATGGGCATTAGCTGGAACGGAAGTTCCATCTTCAGTGCGTCCATTTTCTAAACGAACAACTCCTGAAGCACAACTGTGCCTTTTAACCCAGGCACCTAGACCTTCAATTTTTCTTAACATGTTGGGACTATCGCCTGCTCCACCATACATAGTAGAATCAAGCGCTGGGCCACTAATCTTACTTGGTCTTGGTTTACATTCAGACCACTCGCGAGCATATAGAGTGACTCGTTCGGGCAGCTCCCAAAATTTTGAGTTAAGATATTGAGATATCCACTTATGACCGCCTGGGGCACCATTTGCAATGACTGTATCTTGATTTTCGTCGTTGCCATACATCGTGGCGATGGTTCCATGGCTAGCTTTGGCAATCAATTTAGGTGCATTATCTAAATCTTGTTTTGTTCTTAACTTGCCGTTGATGGGTATCATTGCGTATGAATTATCAGCATCAAGACCTAATGTAATACAGTCACCAAGTGAGCTATTATAAGTCCATGACTTATAAATAAGTCCCGCAGTGTTTAACGGTAAAGCCGAGATTTTGGCTCCTATGCCGTAGTTGGTATCACCAGACCCATCCCTAGATTGAATACCGGATGATAAATGGTTCAAAAACAACTCCATTTTATCCCCCTCAATGCCATCCCCATTGTCTATAATACACAGTTTTTTAGATTCACCTTCTTCATACAAATCCCAGTCCACATCCCAAACCACGGTGCCATGTGCTGGTTCATCACTAGACTCCTGAAGTCTCATGATGCTTTGGATGCTATTGACCGTCAGTTCTCGTATTTCTTGCTGGGGACTGCAATCGTTATGCATCCGGTTTACGAAAGCCTTGTTGTCATTGATAGATAGAGGTTGTGATTTCATTTTGTTAACCTTTTGATTAGTACAAAGAACTGCCCGTTGTTAAAATACGTTAAGTTCAAGCTACGCTGCCCGTAGAATATTGGGTACTAGGGTGCTAGGATAAAAACTCTGATAGGGGCATTTTGTTGCCAAAATTAGCCCACCACCAGTTTTTTGAAGCGATAAGCTCATAGTAACAATTCGACTGCTGTACAATGTCAGAGGAGCATATGATATTGGTTAAAAGATTGACAGAATATGTGTTTCCTTGGTTATATAAACATATATCTGCATGATACTGATTATAACCAAGAGTGGCAAAAGAATAGCGGTCACCTACCTTCATCTTATTGATTAGAAATTGACCGTATGAACGTTTAACGACGTAACAGGCAGTGCTCCAAAATCCCTCTACCCAAGGTTTTATTTTAAATAAATCCGTCTTAGTACCATCGCCCTTTAAAAATCTTAAACAGTTCAAGTGGTTAATTTGTTCTGCTGAGTTACTAGTTAACTGTATGCAATCCCAATCATTAGGCACTGCTGAAATAATATCACTCAAATTAAAGTTCCAATATTTTAACGTGCTAAATGATAGATCATCTTCACTAAAGACTCCATATACAGATTCACTGGATTTAAGCCACGTCTCGATAGATCTTAAATGAGAACAGGTGCAGCCTAATTGCGATTTTATGATATCTAACCTGGCACGATCGGCCAACTGCAGCTGTGGAGAAGGAAGATGGCGTTTATCTTCTGGAATAGGGCCGTGAATTATTTCAAAAAAGTCCGAGCTTTGCCCATCAAAAGCAGGTGTTCTAATAGGAGATATGTGTGAATTATCAAACCACCTTAAAAACTGTTTTTTCCTATCAGGTCTTCTATCTAGGTTAATATAATAAAAAGGGACGTGTAAGTCGAACCGCTCAATTAAAGATAAATTAAGCATGCTTCAATACGTAATCTATCGTATCATTCATTAATATTTTAACAGCTTGCTTGCTACCCATTTTACCTGCCCAAGTAACTTGGATAATCCTTTTTAGAACTTGCTCATCTTTTAAAATGTCTTTTATAGGCTGTGCCTTTATCTTCCTGGATTCTATTTTAAGCTTAGCTTTTTTGAACCAGTCTTCATAAACAGCCATCGGTCTTGTTACTTTAATATTATAAGGTAACTTGAACCCCAGCTTGGACATCTCGTTAGGAGTTAGATACAAATGCAGATATGCATAGTTATGAGTCTCATATAAATGTCCACCAGTGTTTGATACCCAGGGGTGTGCCCTTAAAAATATGACACCATCTTCAGTTAACAAATCCTTGCATTTGTCTATTAACTCAAACGGGTCGCCCTTGGCATGATCGATAACATCATATAAAACAATTAAATCAAACTTGCCTAGAACGCTTGCGCGCCTCTCAACCTCTTCCATAGAGTCTGCAAAAACTAAATTGGAGGGGATCTTATCTTTTATGTCTGATGCGGGGTTATTTATATCATATGCTGTGACATTTTTAGCTTGACATGCCATTTCAATCGCAGTATGTCCTGAACCGCAGCCCATATCCAACACGTTTAAACCTTTGATATTTACGGGCAACACACTCATCACCTGCACTGCTCTATACTTCAAAGATTCTTGATTGTTTTGATCAATTATAAGTGAGTCTTCAACGGCTTTTGGCCAAGATGACAATAAATCGCCTATAGTCGACAGATCAATAGCGGATAATTTTTCGCCCGACAAGCTATTTGCATAGGAGGTTTTGTGTGAGGGCTTATCAGGCTTATCAGGCTTATCAGGCTTATCAGGCTTATCAGATTTGTTGGTGTTGTTAGCTACCATATCTTCGGGATTCTTTGATCTAAGTATATTCGCCCAATTTTTTATTTGAGCATCTGTAGCTACCCCACTAACAATTAAACCAATAAGCTCTAATTTTAACTTGTTCATTTTAAACTTTTTTACCGGTTATTTTCTGTTTTGAACCTAATTGTTTCTTCATTAAGTTTTCGATTAAGTATGATCCAGTTTCTGAAACTAGAACCCATGCCTGATCATTCCAATATATGACCTGACTATTAACAAAATCGTAACTGATCATTAATTGTAAACTGCCACTGGATGACTGTTTGCCAAAACCAAGATTTACTGGTATGCTATTGTTTGTTATTGATACGGTATTAAATGTTTTATCGGTATCTACTGTACACATCAACAATAACTTAAATATCAAGTGCCTAATGTCTAATCTAGTTGAATCATCAAGTATATCATCAATGTTGACTGTAGCTATAGATAGCTCATAGTACTGATGCTCTTCGTTAATCAGTCGGCTTTCTAGCACTACGTAGATATTTACATTGTCGGCATTAGCGTTTTCGATAAAGTATTTGTCATCTTTTCTTTTATGAACGTAGATGGTCTTTTTATCTAATGAGTTAATTTCCATTTTTACCTATCCATGTGGATATATCATTAAAGCATGGTGTCGAACATATATAGTCCTAACCGTTGGCAGTTCCAAATATTTAGGTTTACAATTTTAAATATTTTTGAGATAAAATAAAGTGGAGGCCGAAAAATGTTTTCTGACCTCCACTCTGTGGCCTTCTTCTCACCACAAGGACGCGATTTGGGCTGCCACCCACTTCTATCGCATCCACACCTCCAAAACCTAAGAAAGGGGGTGATCTATCTATAGATTATTATTGGTAATCAACTTGCGCACGGCAGACGAATCATTTTGTAAAGAATCGATTACAGTCTGAAATTTGTCTTGGTCGACGGATTTGATTTGAACCAAATCCCAAGTACTTACCCTAGGGGCGCTCGGTTTAAATGGACCAGCCCACATCGTGCACTCGATTTGTGGTTTAGTAGAACCAATCGTAAAATTTATTTTTGCCGATCGGACGTCAGAGATCCAACTACCTTTGCTGTCCAGCACACAAAGCTGTTCAGGGTTGGATTCACAAATAATAAGGAATACTGACTTAGGATTGGTACTTACAGAAGGTGTACTTTCTTCTGTTAAGCTGGGCAAACCTTCAGTATCCTGCGCATATGCGCTAGTTTGCATGGTGGACAAGCAGAAAGCAGCAACAGCTACTACCATTAGAATTTTACGCACGGTTCTTCTCCAAATAGAATTAAAGGGACACGAGCGAAGTAGCTCGTATCCCTTTTAATACATTTAAAGGTAAAACTAACACTTATATGTCAACAACCGTCAGGATATTTTGAATCTTTTTGTGCTTTAATGCTGTCTAATTGTCTTTGAAGATTAGCCTGAGAGAGAGTCAAAGCCTCGCACTCATTAACAAATTCGTCTTCAGTGAAGCTAAGTATGTTCGCTCCTGTTAAACTAATCCGATCACCAAAGTGGCTAGGAGCAACTGCACCCATTCTGCCCGCATAAACTGTATAGAGCCACTCAGAATTAGTCCTATAAACACTGCTTATTCTCACCGCTTCTAAAAATCCTAACGCTGCGGACTCTTTAAGATACACGACATCATTGTTTTTATATAACGGTTTGTCCGGGTCTCGTATTGTCACTTTAGTCTCCTTTATTTTATATTTGGCTGGATTCAAAAGTGGAATATCGACATATGTAAAGAGTAACCGTCACTAAAGATATGCTTAAAGCACTATTAACATAATATACCAGTATGTCTCCATATTCAAGTTCAGCATCCCAAGAGTTGATTGGAATATCAATGCCTTTATTAGAACCGACAATGCTAACAGGCTGAGAGCCAGTCATAGAATTAGCAGAACTACCAGGCCAATTGTTAGCAGGTATTTTCCATATATCTAATTCTATGTTACCAGTAGAACTAGCCAACACGTCTACCCTTTCTATAGTAGCATTGTAACCCACCTGTATTCCTATGCCCTGTAGTCCCGATTGTACTGTACCATCAGCTCCTATTGTGAACTGTAAAGTATCTCTTCTTAAGTTGCGAACACCATTAGTCAACCAACTAAAATATTTTTCTAGTTTAGGACCTACTTCAACTCGTGTTAAATAATCTAGCAGTTGATCTGGAATATCACAATCAACTATCCTAGTTTCAGGATCGTATTGGGTATTAAATTCTTCAGTATTATTATCAGCATAAGCTATTCTACATATAGCCGCATGTATAATTAAATCATGTATGTTTGGATCGTTTGAATCTATATTATTATCACCAGCAGATGCTAATGCTCTTGCGGTAGCAAGGTCAAACTCATCAAGGTTAGTAAAACCTCTTGATCTAGGCACTGGTAGATTATACTTACTCATTTAACAGACGACCTAAAATCTGAACTTCTTGATTTCTGAAGTTAACATCTTCAGCGTATATTTGTAAGGGTTTGCCATATAATTTCACATCTTTAGAGTAAGATTGGCTACTGTCCATAACAGTTTGCGGCTCACTTGCTTTATTTTCTAAAAAGTATAATATTACCTCTAAAGCGCGGTTGGATATTTCTTCATCTAAGTTGGTTCCGCTCCCCATAAATATGTAATCATCTACTATGCTTTCGACAACAGGTTTACCACCTTCAACTCTGCATAAGACTTTACGCCCCCCGGAAGTATCATGCAAAGTCAATCCTATCTTTTCAAACTCGTCTTTTAAGGTATACATTGATTTCCAATCGTAACAGTGTTTGACTCTCTCTAAGAGACCGTCAAACCACTGACCCATTTTGTTTTTAACGGGTGTCTCTTGCATTTGCTTAGGCTGATCTTTTTCGCCTGGCAAATGAATATGAATATTATAATCGCTCATGGTCCTGCTACTCCAAAATCGGCTCGTTGTATAAACCCTGCACCTGCAAAAGCTACAGCAAATCCTACTGGTGTTACTCCTATTCCATACCACCCAAAAGTAGATATGGCAGTCAAATTAGGAGTGTTAGATCCAAACCATCCAAAAGTAGAAATTTGTTCTAGCTGAGTCATTTGTTTATTTTATGTTTAACTTCTATTCCTCTGACTGCCTGCTTTAGTTAAAACAAATCTTACAGTGATATTGTCTCGATCATAAAATGTGAATGTTCCAGAGGGATTTTCCACTATTTTACCCGCCGCCATACTCCGAAGATCATTCATAACATTCCCCATAGAATCTGCCGCATCAAACGCAGCAGCAGCAGCAGACCAAACCTCCTCCATTATATATTCTGGAGCAACAAGTTCTGATTTATCCACGACGGCAGTTCCACTTGAATTATCTATTAGAGTTCCAACACCAAAAACCCTAATTATACCGTCAGTTATAGTACTGTCTAATTCAACCCTAGCGCCATCGCATGCTATAGTCATACCTTCTGGGCCAGTCTTGTTTATGAACTTTAACTCTCCTATCAGACCTCTAAAAGCAATACCTTGGCCAGAACCAGCACAATCAATAATAGGAACTTCTACAGTTCCGTCATACTGCGGGTTTGGAGCAGAGACAGCGACACACTTATTGAACATAGCGATGGAAGACCCTAAAAGAGTGTTTGTTCCCTCTCTTATTACACATTGTTCAATGTGGCCTCCTAAACCAGTTACATTCTTGAGAGCACACCTAGTAATATAAGTTCCACCAGTGATCGATCCTGTTAACAACAAGTTTTCAAACTCACACCCACTTAGTGTAGCCGTAGGATCAATCGTTAGTTGAGTAGTTCTTGGGCTTCTGCCAATGAATTTATGATTAGTGTGGTTGGCAATTAAAGTTACGTTGCTTAACACATGAATATCTGAAAATCCCAAGTTGACAGCTATGGTTTTTGCATCTGCATCGTTGCTGACCGGAAACTGAGGCGTTCCTGCAGGAAATTCTGTGCCTACGGTAGATGAGCCTATGTCTAGCCAAACAGAACCATTGTAAGTAGAATACTGAGTTTGCTTCGGAGAAACAAAGTGGTTCGTAACATCAGTGGTTCCTGTGAAAGTATTAGAATTTTCCCAGTCGCCAATCCCGTGCAGCTGTACAGATCCAGCAGTACAATTGTTTTCGATTGTGATTTCTCCTGATGCGAAATTGATATTTAACACATCATCTGGGTGGGTCATGTTCCTGATAATATAGTTCCCAGTAGCATCTTCAAGACCAACCGTGCTTCCCGCAGTACCGTTTTTAAAATCAAGAATTATGGGCACCCCGACTACAAGTTCTGTAGCGCCATTAAAAACACATGTGGAATTATCTGCTATTTCGATAGTTCCCCCCAAAGCACACCCATCAGCAGAACCGTCAAAATTAACTAAATCCAACAGACCGCACGTTTCATAAAACTGAATAAATGTGGGATCTGCTACAGTCCCCTGAGTGCCAGTTACAACGCATTTTATAAAGTTAACCTTGTCAATTTTAAATCCAGTCAAAACAACAGTTGGTAAGTTAAGTCCTCGGATAGTATAGTTTGCGATATCCCTATCCATAACTATATCACCTGAGACAACCAAATTTCTAAGACCTCTATCTGACGCAGCTTGAATCGTATCGGCCCAGTTATCGAAAGGGGCGCTTTGATAACCATTGCCATTTGATAAAGCGGTTCCATCTAAGAATACATTTCGTATGACCTGACCGTGCGATTCATCAACGCGAGTAAAAATAGTCTCGTCGATAATATTTGCACCACCAGCATAGCTAAATTTATTTTCCCACTTAGCTACACCTCTAAGAGTTATTTCCCCAGCTATAACAGAACTTGAAATAATAATCTCACCAGAAGCCATATCCAAATAAGCATTTTCTGACCCTGTTTTATTATCAAGCTGTATAGATCCACTATAGTTGGTTACAATTAGCCCGCTTCCGCTTCCGTTAAAGTCAACAATGGGAACAACGCTAGAACCCTCATAACAATTTAGAATCTGCAGATTGCTAGCGCCGCTTAGAGTTATTGTTCCTAAAAGACCGGAATTTCTAATTATGCCATCAACAAAATCAAGATTGGCAACAGCGGCTTTTTCTATAATAGAGTTGCCATCTAGGGTTCCGGTCACTGTGCAGTTGTTAAATTCGCTAGCTAATACACTAGCAGAAGCGTTAATGGTAATACTACTCTTTGATATAGACTGGCCTTCAAACACATAATTATCAAAGACAAACCCAGTTAGCACGGCGTTTCCAAGCACGCAAAACTTTGATAAGCCTCTTTCAGTAGCTATGTTTAAAGCGTCGGCCCAGTTGTTGACTGGTTGCCTGGGAGTTCCTAACGGAAAAGAAGTCCCAGCATACACGCTTGATTCATCTACAGTAACACAACCGTTAAAACTTGAGTATTGAATATCTCTAGATTCTTGCAGCGTGGCAGAGGAAGATGCAGTTCTAACGATTTGAGTGAAGGCAGTTGGCACTAAAGATGAAATGGCTACTTCTAAGTCATCTTCTGATACTAAGTTACCACCTGACACATTACATTGTATTATATTAAAAATTTGATATGAGTCGCCAACTTCATACTCATTGTCGGCACCATTAACTAAAGTTCGAGTAGTGAGAGTAGTGCCATCTACCACATCGTATACGTCCGCAACGCTATTGTCTGTAAAATTAATCACTAAAGACCCGCGTGATATATTGCTGGATATATAGTCAGCTGAAGTGTCTTGGAACGTCATAAGACCGTTAACAGCAGAACCACTTGCAGTGGTGACAACCCCTACTAATGCCGCTGTGGTTCTTGCTTCAAATGCTACCTGCGTGTTTTGTAATGTAGCTGTAATACCAACAAGAACGCCGCCACCTAACGGTTCCTTACCTGCTGCGTCGATCAATTTATCAAAAGCAAGACCTTCTGTAAATGCCTCTTCAGAAACTCTAAGAGTATCAACGAGATCTTGTACAGTTAATTCTATGGATGGTGCTTTGACTTCTACAACCCTTGGTGACGGTTGATAGTCTACGCTAATATCATCTCTAGTAGCCATAAAACCCTTTTACTTTATATTTCTCAACTCTATCTCTCTCTGCTTAATCAATGCTAACGTCTCTCTAAATTCTGCAATGGATTCGTACTCGCGTTCCAATACAGAATTGCACCTATCAATCGACTGTTCGAATTGTTCCATTTGATCTTGCAGCGCTTTAACATTATAAGGCGGGTATTTTTTCAATAGTGCTCTTATTTGTTCTGCATCTGCGGGATTGTCTTTATTGAGCTGTGCCGTCTGGGCATCTCTCACTTGTGATTGAGTAACCAACACAGAATACTCAGTTATTTTATCTTTCATGTCAATTTTCATTTGCTTAACCCTGCTAATATTATTTTTTAGCTCTTTAAGGGCTGCTTGTATGTAAGCTTCGCTTACATTTGGATACTTAGCTTTAATATTGTTAGCTTTAGTTTGTCTGTCTGTTTTGATAAATTCTTCTAACCCTTGACGAGCTTTTTCGCCCTGCCCCAATGGTAAATTGTCAATTTTAGAGCCATTTATTCTCAAAGATTCATACCCTTCTTGGCCTACATTATTGTCTTTCATGGGGGATCCTTAGGCTATTGTTCAGATAGAATAGGTGCGCACCATATCATATATGGTACGCACCTATTCGTTTATCTTAATTACCTAGCACTTTAGTTTTAAGTAGCAATGTTGTCTGGCTGACGTACAACCGTTACACTAGTATTACCATCACCTTGTGTCTGATTCAAAGTGAACGGCAGGATAACTTTCCCCTGACGGACGTTAACAACTACTCCAAAATTAGAAGATAACGTTTTAGTAAAAGTATTCTGCGCTGACGAACTAGAAGCTTCAAGATCTAGTATCAAATCGTAAACATCGTCAGATGTCGTGTAAGCAGCAATAGCGCGGTTTATTTCATAGGCATCACCTGATGTCCATTCGCCGTCACCAACGCCGCCAGAACCAGACCCATAAACCTGCTTAACGGTAAGTGTAGTGCCGCTGACCACAGCCTCTACTTCCCAAATGTCGCCAGAAGTAGTGTTTCTTGCTAACATTCCAACTTGAACTGTAGTCCCTGTATTCCAGGCAGCACCTGAATCGATCAACTGAGTAGAACTAGTTGAAGTGCAAGAACCTGTCGCATCAGTTACAGCAGTAAGAGTGAAAGTACCACCAGCTCCAGTGCCTCGACTAGAGTACTCATACTTATGCTCTTGCCGAGTGTCGGTGTTACCCATGCGGCTCAAAGTAGGAGACGTGTCGACGACTCTCACATAACCCACCTGTGGTACTTCAGAATCGACACTACCACCACAAGCAATAGAAGTAGCACCAGCTGAAGTAACAGTTAAACCACCGAACTGATCTTTATCGATCACACCACTAGTGCCAGTGTCTCTAGCGACAAGAATCCTATCAAGAGTGTCGGCATTATTAACCGTAAATGTAACTGTATTAGGAGGGTTGTTCAAATTTCCAATATCATCAGTTAAGATGTAGTTTTGGGCATCTGCTGTTGGGAAGTTTACATAGTTAACACCTCTAGCGCCGAATATTTGAGTACCAGTGTATGTTCCTAACGGACTAGCTTTTGGGCTAGTTACTGAAACAATACCATAAGTACCGCCACCGCCTGTCGACTGAGCAGTAATGCTATCTCCCGACTCATCATCTAAAACATCACCATTTGAGATAGATTTAATGGAGGTTTGAGTGTCCATCGTGGTAATGTACGTCTCAGATATAGAGGTGGTACCATTAGACTGTGCTACCAGCCTTGCGGAGTAACCATCATCTGGATCTTTTATGAGATCATCTCCATCGATCATAGTGCCCGAATTGACAGCATACTCAATGAAGGCATCAATACCACGATAAGTTTCGCCAGGTTGTTTTACCCCAGCACCAAATAAATCGGTTTCATCTGCACCTCTTCTGGTGACATACTTGATGCGTTCGTAGACTCTAGCACTTTCAACATCGCCTTGACAATCAACTTGGATCGAGTACGGCTCAGTAGTGCCATCGCCAGTATGATCCACATCAACGTGACCTAAAGTGACTGTAACTGTTCCACCTTCGCCAGCTGATGTGTCAGTCGGCCCTCCTGAAGCGGCAGCTGGCGTCCCTGCAGTACATGTGCCGTCGCCATTTGCTCCAGTCACAAAATCGTATTCCTTTACAGAATCTGAATTCGTAAAATCTGTCAAGTCACCAATCAAGTAATAAGTAATAACAGGTGAGGCAACAGAACCACCTACAGCAGTCACTACACCCTTTTTAGTGGCTGTAGCGTATGTGCCCCCTACATAAATAGCATTTCCTACATCAAAATCAGACACACCAGCACTGCCAGTAAACGTTCTATATCCAGTGGTATTATTGATGTCTGGCGAAGAAGCTAAAGGCAAAGCAGAAAAACCACCACCTGAAACGTTAAGGCGGAAATTGTCGTACAGCGCAGTATATCTGCGAGCAAAAACCTCAACATCACCATCTGCAACCAATGTTCCGCTATCCTTCACTTGCAGCAAAATGGAAATAATACCAAGTGAAGCATCTGCGTCTGTAGCCCACCACTGGAATGTATCACTTTGGCCCCAACCCTTGACTTTATCACGGTTTTGAACAAGATAAACTTCAGTAGCAGTAGGCACACTACCAATTGCCTGAAGAGCGGCAAAAACATTTTCCCCATTAACGCCCGCAGTTGAAGAGGTTGAAGCCCCCGTGCCACCATCTGCAGTGCAAGAAATAGATCCAGTTCCAGAAAAGGTATCCGAAGATGGATCATCGGGGCGAACCCAAGCGATGGTAGTACCATCCTGGTCGGAGTCGAAATCTAACAGAGTGCCTGAATGAGTAGTTGTGGCTTGGATTACCTGCCGACCGATATCTGCACTTACAAAGTTAGTGCCACCAGTATAAGCAACTTTAATAACCCCATCACCCACAACAGTGCCGGTTAACGACCAGTCTGCCGTAATAGCACCTTCTTTCAAGTATTGAGTAGAACTACGAGGGACAAAGTATTGATTCTCCATCGTGTAAGCGTTAGGTGTCGTGGGCAGCATAGGATTTTTAAAGCCCATAACTACGAACTCGTCAGAAGCTTCAGCAACCGCCGAATACAACTGATTAGTAGTATAAACTGTATTTGAGTTACCAGTGCTCCGCACTGTTCTCATTCCTGCTAAAGCGTTTGAGCCACCATTTTGATTCTTTTCATCATCAAGTAGGATCTCCCAATCGCCGTTTAAGATTGTTACCGAACTCATATGTTAACTCCCTTTGCGGTGAATTG
>Ga0233411_10000428_pt1 | contig 13101 bp, 15 predicted proteins | sample Na_anoxic_2_MG_FD_179799 | JGI IMG/M metagenome (GOLD analysis project Ga0233411, IMG submission 179799) | Seawater microbial communities from Saanich Inlet, British Columbia, Canada - Na_anoxic_2_MG | ecosystem: Environmental > Aquatic > Marine > Inlet | place: Canada: British Columbia...
ATATTACTCCGGCAATTAAATACCTCAATATTGTCATTCCGGCGAAAGCCGGAATCCAGGAGGGTACTGGATGCCGGATCAAGTCCGGCATGACGGAGTTAGACTATCTAATTGCCAGGTTAATAACGAACGAGTTCATTTGCCCGTCCTGCAGTTGGCTAACAACTTTAAGCGAAGTAAGGTGGCTTGAACCTGCCTCGGCAAAACGCGCGTGTTGGATCAAACAGTTTCTGATAACTCAATTATTTTTTTGGCTATTGGAATATCAGCAGGAGTTAATCTATAATTAATAATATTTCCGATTACTACCCATTCTGCTTTGTCATGTGCTGTTAATTTGAAATTATCTTCTATCAGCATTGTTTCTATGCCGATTAATTTAATAACATCATGGCCATACTTGTATATGCTTTCTGCGATGATTTTCCCTGCTTTTGATTTTACACAAAGCTCTTCGTGTAATTCTCTTTCAAGGCATAATTGCGGGGTTTCATCATTTTCAATTTTACCTCCTGGAAATTCCCAATAACCCTCAAGCTTTAATCCCTTTTTCCTTCTCATTAAAAGCACACGGTTGTTTTTTATAATTATAGCGGCTGTAACAAGTTTCAAATCAGTAACCCCGTCACCCCGTCATTATTCAGAAAGAGATATTTCTTGGCCTCGAGAGGTAAAAGAGATCCCTTGTTGTGTTTGTGTACCAATCATTATTGATTCAACGATAGGTGGATTAACAAATTTGTCGGATTGCCATTTGACTATAAAATTGGCGCCTGACCCGCCACTTTTGTCTTTTTCCGGGATGACATAGCGTAAGGATTCTAATGGTTTTAAATTAGTTGGCTTATCTATATGCCTTTTTAATAGTTTGCCTTGAGTCTCATAATAATCGACCAGGACAATTTTGATTTGATGTTTCGGGCTAATGTTTCTGATGCTCAATGTCACAGTCAATGGAAAAGGCTTCTCTCTATTGCCGCTGTATATACGAGAATAAGCAGGCACATAAATAGTTTGCCCTTTGGATAACTCAATATTCTTCTCAGCAGCATATGATGAAAGGGGAAAAACGAAACAAATACATAATAAAATAAGTAAATGTTCATATGAGAATTTTCTTAACATCGTTGCTCTCCAATTAATTTATTCAGTTGAATGTTTGAACTTACTGGTTTTTATGCAGCCAAAAGGGCCTGCGCCAACGCCTTTAGTCATGTCAAATTGAGTTCCCTCGTAATAAAACGACAAGCAATTCCCCAATCTGTCCCCGAATTCGTGGTAAAGTAATTGAAGCAAATAGCAGGCTGAATTTATTTGCACACATTTTCATTTCCTCCTTCGTAAAAGACTCTATTTTATAAATTTGTTATCGGTCTTTCCATATCACTGATGGTTTTTTTTCTAAAAAAGCCTTGATTCCGTTTTGAGCATCTTCTGATAGATTGTTCAGGACGATAGTATGTTTGGCAAAATGAAATGCTTTATCATCAGTTTGATCAACCTGGGTGTAAAATCCTTGTTTGCCTATACTCAGAGCAAAGCGACTGGCTTCGCTGATTTGTTTTGCTAATTCCTCCGTTATCAAAGCCAGTTCTTCCTGTGGCACAACTCTATTTACCAAACCGAGTTCTTTCGCTTCTTGTGCCGGAAAATCGCGTCCGGTTAAAAGCATTTCCATAGCCATTTTCCGTCCGATAGCTCTTGATATGGCAACCATAGGAGTTGAGCAAAAAAGTCCGATTTGAACCCCTGGTGTTGAAAATTTTGCATCTTCGCTCGCTATAACCAAATCACACCATGCCGCAAGCTGACATCCAGCGGCAGTTGCAATTCCTTGTACTTGAGCAATAACCGGTTGCGGTATTTCATGAATTAATTGCATCATTTTAGAGCATTGATCAAAGATAAATTTATATTCTTTAACACCTGAATCTACCATTTCAGATAAATTATGTCCTGCGCAGAAGTTTTTGCCGCTGGCTTTTATGATTATTACTTTAACTGATTCATCAGATGATAACTTTGTTAAGGCATCAATCATCTCTTCAATCATTCTTTTTGAAAGAGCATTTATGTTTTTTGGGGTATTTAAGGTAATAGAACCAATTGGGCCTTCAGTTGAAAACAGTATGTCTTTGTATATCATTTTTTCCTCCAGCACACAGTTCAAGTCATAAATATCGGGCTATAATGCCCTTTCGTTCTCGCCATTAATAATAGTTGGGCGGGCATCATTTCACGTTGGACGCCCGGAGCCGCCGACCTTCGATTCTGGCGATCTCGCGCATAAGCACATAGCCCAGTCGGGGCAGTTTCTCCATAAGACCGGTAAGTGAAGCATAGTCCAGTTCAACGAGGTGCGTCTCTTTGGGAAGAAGCACGTCGGCGCTGGCCGGAAGGCGGTCAAGGAATTCGATCTCGCCGACGAGGGGTTGCCCGGAAAGGGTGACGATGTGTTTCCCGTTTACCCGAACTTCGGCCTGGCCTTCCAGAATGATGAACATCTTGTCCAAAGCCTTTCCCTGCTCGATAATGCGCTCTCCCTTTTCGCCGCGCCGCAACGTTGCTGCCGCTTTCAGCGCGGCCCTCTCCTTGTCGGTCAGATCCTGAAACAGTTTGACCTGAGACAGAGCATCAGACAGTGCCAAGGGCCTGGTCTTGTCTGCGGCGAACAAATTGTTCGCCGAAATCCCGAACATCACGACAGCAACTACACAAACAAATCGACCTGCTACTCCAGTAAACATCTGTTTATCTCCTTTCACTCGACATGAGTTGACATTTCCCATATGTCCAATGATCAGCTCTCCGATGGCTGCACCTTTTCCACCGAACATTTTTTTCATTAAATCCTGGTTTTTTCTCCAGAAGTTCCCTAACTCTTTGTGCTAACCCTTCATCGTATGCCATTTTATTATATTTCCTGTTGGGTTAAGCTGTTGCATTTAACGCAAGCCCTTGACAACAACGGAGTTGAGGTTTTTGTTGGGTGCTGTTTATCCTCCAAGAGTGCTCACCCACTTTCCTACCAGGTGAGTGATACATATGACAGAAAGGGCGATCAGAATGTGTTCTCCAATAATCTTCCAGGGGGCTTTTCCTTGGGACCTGGCCATTGCATAGCTCAAAATGGCAAGAATCGACATGCCCCAGATAAGACTGACAACAATGGCAGTTGATAGGGGAAGAAGGAGGACCGGCACAGCAAAAGTGAGGGCGAAGAGGAACTTGGCGAGAAACGTTGCGGCTGTGGCTGCCCAGATCTGCCTGACCGTATGAACATTCTCCGCTTCCTCAGAAACGTGAATACCCAGCGCATCGGAAAAAGCATCGGCTATAGCGATTGTCAGAATACCGCCCAGGACTACGATTTTAGAGTGCGTGCCGGAGTGTAAGCCGACCATCAGACCGAGAGTTGTGATGACGGCCGATGTTAGACCGAATGTAATGCCTGTGCGCAATGAATTCTTCATGTGTTTGTCTCAATGTATCCGACGATTGATTTTACTGGTTTTCATGAGAAGGGTCTGCAAGGTTCATGAGGTCTTTTTCCATGCACAGGAATATGGGTTCGAACCGCAAGGGATTGTACCGGCTCTGGATAAATCCCGGATCAGTTCCGGTGGTAAAGCTCAGGGCCGCCCGGATAAAGTCACGCCGCAAGTCTTCTGTCTTGAAGATGTCCGGAATATCAACGTCATCGGCTATTATATCTCCCATGCCTAAAAACGTATCAAAGCTTCCAAAAGTATGGGAAGCATCCATCGCGCCTGCCCTCAGATTGATGTGATCGTAATCCCAAAACAGCCGGAATGCCATGCCCCGGGGGTGGTCCTGGGGGTCCCCGAAAATCGCGACTGGCACGGTGGTGGGCGAATGGGTATCCCAGTTATAGGTAAAATGCACGTCTGAGTTAGGATACCAGTCCGTGGTGGGTATCTGGGTATCGTCGATCGGGTTGAAGGCCTTGTCACCGGGGTTTACGGCAAAAAGGTTGGAGGAAACTGTGAGCACGGCGTCATTCTGATATCCTGACAGATCCATCAAAATACCGGCTGTGTCCATTTTAAGGCCGTTTTTCAGGGTGTTATATTTTTTCCGGAACAAAATGTCCGTACGAATCCACCCGCTGTAGAGGATGTATTTGTTTTTCAGCGCATCCTGAGTATCCCCGAAAGCCCGGTTAAACCACACCAGCCAGGGGTTGTAGGTTTGGTAATCCGGATTAGCTAAAAGTCCCAGATAATAGGTGTCATAGGCTTTCAGGTTTTGGGAATCCGGGTTCCAGCGGCTGGGACGATCCTCGAGGTAGCTGAAGTTTTTAACGCCATCAAATTTGATGTCGGAGTTTCCGTCAAAAGAGTCCCACTCCAGGTCCCCTGAGGCCTGTGTTGTGAGGTCAAAGATGGATTTCTGTATGGAGATGTTCACAGCCCCGGGGGTTCCGTGGTTGGGGCTGGCCATCAAGAGGGCGGCGCGCAAATAAGCAAATTTATCCGTTCCGTTTGAAAAAGCCAGGTGGCTTTCAATGGCTGTGCGTGCAATGAGCCCGCCTGTGGAGTGGGTTATGATTGCAACGCCCAAGTCCTGATTGCCCATCCCGGCGGCGAGGTCGGTTTCCGGCCTGTTTTTTTTCACATCCAAAAGAAGTTGGGTGAATATCGAGCCTGAAAATTCAATGTGCTTGTAGCTGGGCCATCGCACATAATACAGGTGATAGGCCTCTTGGAGTTCGGGTTTGGAGAGATAATACTCGATCCAGTTACAGGAGCCATGCACGGGCGAGTTTTCCCACAGGCAAAGCCGGGCTGCGTCCCGGAGCCCGAATCCTCCTTGCCATCCGTGGATGACGACAAGGGGAATCCTGCCTGAGCCGTCGCCGATGGGGTTTTGTCCGTAGGCTGTATTGTCCCAGAGAGGCATCACACCTGTTCCCAGGAACCGGTCCAGGTCCAGAATGTAGTGGGTAGCCACGTTTCCCGCGGCAATGGGCGAAATATTGGTGTCATTGCTCGATCCGATATTGTTATAAATATCGGAGCCTGTTGGATCGGCCCGGGTCTGGTTCATTTTGGCCATGGCGATCATGGGACGGGATGCCTGGTACCGGGTCACGTCTACAGGATCGCTCATGGAGTACAGCACATCCTCACTATTTTTAATCTCTGCAAGAATAAACTTGTCCAGGTTGGCCGGGTCGGTAAGGTCAAGCATGGGGGACCGGTAAACTGTTTCGTCCGTGATTGGTACTTCCGCCAGAATAAATTTATTTTTCCCGTGCCCGTCCACTCGGATGAACTGGATCACCAGGCCCGTAGCAGTCAACGCTTTCTTGAATTTAACTAAAAAAACCGCCTGGGTGTTGGTGGTGGGGTCCGGAACCAGGCCGCAGGCATTGACATCAATGAATGGGGCTATGTCGGACAAAGAAACCCGCAACTGCCCTGTGACTTCGGAAAAAAAACGGGTCCCGGAGGCTGGAACACCACTGCTCCCAGGCCTGGTACTGAGCTTCCTCGACTTGTTCAATGGAAGAGCCGTGACATCGGCGGCCTTGATTTTAAGGGCACCCGGAATGTCATTGCCTATATCCAGGGTGTAGGTCTTCCAGGAGATATTTCCGTCTGTAAAGGATTCCGTGGTGGCCGCAACCAGCGGCAGGTCCACCATATTTGAGTCCTCATGGGGGTAGGTGATAAAAACCAGGCCGGAGCGGTCACCGGTCACCAGGGTTTTTCTTATAAAGCGAATGTCCTCATGGTCCCGGGGAGAGGCCGTGTTAAGGGTATGCCTCTGGTCTTCCAGAAGGTCCAGGATCATGGCCTGGTCCGGTTTTCTTACGTCCACCCGGGTGGTATAATCCAAAATTGAGGTAACTACTTCCGGAAAAATTTCCCTGAAACTGAAATCATAGGCAGAAGGGGCCTCGAAATTATATTTCCCGCCCGTGTAGGCTTTTAAAAAAGCCACATAATCCGAATAATTGAATTGTGAGGTAAGAGCACACAAAAGATAAGCCGCCTCGGTAAGGGGGGAGATCATGGCTTCTTCTCCGGAATAATCGGTCGTCCCGGCCCAGGCCATGACAAGGGAACGCAAGACCTTGTTTTTTTTGCTGAACCAAAGCACATAACCGGGGCTTTCCGGGATATTCACCGTGTCCACTTCCAGGCGGAAGGTCCCGTCCGTGTTGACAGTCGTATTTTTCACCGGAATGGTGTTTCCTCTGGCGTCTAAAAGTGCGACGGTCCCGCCTGCCGGGTCCAGGCCCGTGACACGACCGCTAATAGCGCGGGTTTCCCCGGCTTGTTCCACGGAGGATCGGGGCACGGTTCCGCTGGTGAAGCCCAGAATGGTCGGGGTAATCAGGAGAAGAAGCAACAACAGGAGGGTCTTTTTTAAAGATGAGCCGGGTTTTTTCCGTAAAACCGGAACAGCCTTTTCTTGCAAGACCTCGTTAACTGTTTGATGGTTGGTTTTCTTTTTCAACATATACACCAAAGAAAGGCAAAAAATACCAGGGGATGTCGGTAATTCTATGATTGTGATGTGGCAAGAAATCGCTTTTTTGAGGGTAAACTATGAGTGATTCAGCCTTGTGTGTCAAGCAAAATTCGACTACAGGATATTGTGGGTTCAACTGTCGGACGGGAAAAGCGGATCTGGGTCCAGCAAGGGAGTAGAAATGGAGACATTATTAATTGTCCTGATAACTTGATACATATGTTATTATCAGGTAAAAATATGCCATGTAATTCTTATTGAAATTACTATTGGAGATAGTAAATTGTCAAATAAATGGGCAAAGATTGCCGAGTCAGGTGCGCGAACACATGCAATTTAAGCATTATTCAACCCACACAGAACGAACCTGTTGTAACTGGATCAAGCGATATCTTGAATTTCACTGAATAACCGATAGAGAAGATTTTGAAGGAACGTCCATAGATGTTTTTTTTCATTGGTGGAATACAGCCTAAGGCCGTAAATGTAGACGATCAACTCAGGACATGTCCCTCATGCGGCCTTTATCAGGTTCGCCTGAAGAGAGTAGACCACTACCTTTCTATCTTTTTTCTGCCCATTTTTCGTGTCAAAAAAGGAACCCCTTTTTTAGAGTGTCAAAATTGTGGAAGTGTATCCCATGAATTAGACAAGGTTTATTTTGATACCAAACAAGAAGCGGATCATGTTTGCCCTTTTTGCGGGAAACCCTTGGAGCCTTCATACCGCTTTTGCCCCTTTTGTGGAAAGCCGGTGTAAATAAGTGATCTCCATCAGCTGGATTGATGATCTCTGCCAAGGTGAAAATTGAGCCATGAAGAAGTCCCGTCCAGTTCCCACATTCTTGGAGGGACCCACCCCTTAATGAGTTCACTGGTTTGACCTGCATGGGCTAATCGGTTATAAGCGCGGAACCATATACAATATTTGTCCTTGTTGACCTCACATATGCCGTTTTCACTGCCGCCGCACGCGCCGTTTCTTGTATGCTTGGGACATCCTGATTCAGGACATAAAAACCCGGTATGTACTATTGCGCAGTCCCCGCAACTGTGGCATCCCAGCAACATCCGCTTTTCCGGCTCTTCAGCAAACCACATAAGGAGGTTGCGGGATGCTTTATTATCCAGTTTTTTGGAAATTTTTTTACAGACAGGGGCTAAGGGAGAGTCAAAATTGAAAAGCATATTGTGTATTTTATTCAGTAAACTAAAATGAATTTTATCAAACATGGATAAAGGGGAAGGGCTTTTTCCGAAACGTCATTTTTGGTCTTCGCTTACTCTGGCCTTATCGAATGCATAAAAAGCGTTTTCTGGTGAAAAATCAAAGTCAGGTAAAAATTCCTCCCAATTGCATATTCCGCTTGATTCCGGCCACCTTATAATACATTTACCCACGTTTCTGACATAATGCTCGGTGCGAGAAAGTCACCCAAGAAATCTCTTGAAAAAGCCTTCTCAATAGCCAAAAAATCTCTCGCCTTAGATCCATCATGCGCTTTTCCATATGTAATCCTTGCAAGGTGCTATCTAATAGTGCGGCAGAATACCAAGGCCATCGCTTCATGCAAAGAGGCCATTCGTTTTGACTCCAATGATGCATTTGCTTACTCAAATCTTGCCTTCATTCTCGCTTTTTCGGGAAAGCTGAGGGAAGCTATCGAGGCAATCGAAAAGGGATTACGTCTAAACCCTATACCACCTATCTATGTCTTTTCATTTCAGGGCCTTGCTTATTATCACGCAGGTATGTATGAAGAGGCTGTTTCAGCATTAGTCTCTATGATTGGTCGGCGAAGACAGCCGACTTCCCCGGGAGACACGTAACATTTGAAAATCCGAGGAATATGTTCATACGCTTGATTTCAGTATGAATCCAACTGAAAAACCTTGAGTCATTCTCCCTTGCTTTTCGCGTAGATAAATTCAGGATCAAGATCAACGCCTTCATCCCATTCAATGGTGTCGAATGCTACCCTTACACATTTAAATTTTTCATAATCGCGTATTTTCTTGAACACACCAAAATTCAGATATGGTTTCATATCCAGAGATCTCTTTTCTCCGTTATCGAGAACAATGCTCAGGGAGAAATCTTCATGGCTTCTTACTTTGCAGACAGCGGGATACATAAGGCCCTCCTTATTGCAGGGGTTTGATTTGGAAAGGCTCTTCACCATTCATGGCAAGCTTCCAGTTTGCAGCAAGCTCCTCTTGATGTAATTCCGCCCATGCCAATACCAGTTTCGTTTGTTTCCTGGGTAGATTGCCAACCAGAATCTCACAGGTCCGGATATCTACCGTTGCCTTGTATTCATTATAGTACACGTGAAAATGAGGCGGGGCATGTTCTCCTGGCGCAAAATACATTCGAATTATGATTCCGTAAAACATTGATATTGTAGGCATAATTCACACCACCTCTTGAAAATTAAGGCAGGCTCGCATCAACCCGACAGGACCCATCAAAATATCGTTTTGATGTAACTTCCCGATTTTTTTGATATTACACTGTTTCACTTGCTCATGTCAAACATTTGAATAATGGTGAGTAAGGAAGAGGACTAAAAGCCGAGGATATCGAATCAACTACCCGAATATTTAAAAAGAGGGCCAATTTTTGAGCCGCTTAATGATTCTTTCATAAAATCTCACATTCTGTTTAGCTTGTCCGTGCGAAATGTATATTTTATCATCAGGAGCAGCTTATTATTAAATCGGATTTTTCCAATTCCGTCTGAAGTAACACACTGTCTGTTGCCTGAAATTTGATGTCATATTAAAAGCGATGAGTGAGGTAAGTATGATTGCAGCAATTAATTGAACGCTCCCCGGGAAAATTTCAGAAGCCTGCCCGACAATCGCACTTGCCTGTATCCCTGATGTATCGTATACCCAGTCAACAAAGAAGCCGATTAGAAGGGAAGTAAGGGAAATCATGGACAGGTATATGAAAAGTGCCCGTGTATTGAATATGTTTTTAACAATGTTTATGGTTGCAGCGTTGGTGGCAGGGCCGGTAAGTAAAAAAACCAGTGCCGCACCCGGATTCAGGCCCTTGAGTATCAGTGCGGCGGCAATGGGTGTGGAGGATGTGGCACAGACATACATGGGAATTCCTGTTATCAGCATGACCAGCATGGATAAAAATCGGTGATCATTGGCCCAGAGCGTCAGGTCATCCGGAAAAAAGAAGGTAATGACACCGGCAATTAAGATTCCAATAATAAAGGGCTTTGCAATGTCGGTCAACAATTCTCCATAGGCATATTTAAGTCCGCTCATCAACTTTGCAGACAGTGTCTCATTATTTTGCGGTGCAACTGCACAACTATTTCCAGCACAGCCGCAGTCGCCGGTCTCATAAATTATATTCTGCTTACCAGACAACTCCTCCTTCCCAAAAATGTTTTGGGCAATTCCAGTGGAAATTGCGGTAATAAATCCTGCTACAGGTCGGATGACTGTCATGATGGGGTCCAGCATGGCCCAGGAGATGGAAATGGAATCTACGCCTGACTCAGGTGTGGCAATCATAAAAGATAAGGCGGCTCCGCTATTGGCCCCCTGTTTTTTAAGGCCTGTGGCAACGGGGACAACGCCGCAAGAGCATAAAGGGATGGGTATTCCAAAAAGTGCAGATAAAATGACCGGTTTAATTTTACCGGTTCCAAGATATTGTTTTATTTTATCAGCTTTGAAAAAGACATAGAGAATTCCCGCGACAAAAAAGCCAAACAACATATAGATGGCAACATCAAGATAAATATGCCATGATTCTTTCAGTATTTCATATATAATCGTCATTGTATAGTTCTCCTGTATTTCAGTGTTGAACGTGGTCAAGACTCATGTTAATCAGTGCGGTCACATGGTCATCATCAATAGAGTAGTAAATGATTTTACCTTCTCTGCGGTTCTTTACAATTTTCAATGTCCTTAGTATTCGAAGCTGGTGGGAGACGGCAGAATCTGTCTGGTTACAAATCACGGCAATATCACAGACACAATGCTCCTGGTTTAAAAGTGTAAGAACGATTTTAAGCCTGGATGGATCACTCAGCGCTTTAAAGATATCAGCCATTTGTTGGATATATCTTTGTTGCGGAAGGGTTTTTACAGTTTTTTTCACTTTTTCTTCATTAATACATTTTTCTGAACATATATCCATTTATCACCTCTTCATATGATCAATTACTCATATGATAATTCGCTTATTCTTCCCTGTCAACAGACAAAATGAATTTTCTGTCCACGACAGTTGAAAGAGATAGAAGGCTGCTGAAAAAGATTGAGAAAACAGAAAAAAGGCTTAAATCGTTAAAAGTCAAGAGCTGACCCTATTGTTTTTCTGTTCGTGCGAAATATATTGCAATATATTGAAAACATCAGGCTATCGACATTTTTGTTTTTTTATGGGAATATTAGCGATTTTGAACTTTTGAAGATGTATATTATCCGTGATCGGATGTGATATTAATGGATATCCAAACCATACTATTGAAATTAAAGAATTGGTTTGAGGATTATACTGCCGGTTTTTACTCCGACGAACCCATAATTCAGCAAAACATAATGCTGAAAGTTGAGCACACACGCCGGGTTTGTGAGGCCATTCTAATTATAGGAGGCAGCCTGGATTTATCCAGCGAGAATCTTTCTATTGCTGAAATATGTGCGCTTTTGCATGATATCGGCCGATTCGAGCAATACAAACGATACCGGACGTTTTCAGATCATAAATCAAAAGACCATGCCGAACTCGGCGTAGACGTGATACAGAATTTGCATGTACTGGATGGTCAGTATGAAACAATGCACTAAGAAGAAGGGCATCCCATGACGAGTTCCACGCATAAGCAGCTATCTCTTTAGGTGTGGAAGCAACAATGCGGAATTGAGATGTAATGCGTGGGATAAATGCAGCAACAACCGCTATATCGTCTGGTCGAGAACACGTAGATATCGCGGTATTAAAATCCAAATGAGAGATGTCGGCTGGTAGCAATTCAACGTTTTCGCTAAGACGAACGTTGTCCGATACAACGATCCACTCAACAAAATATACATCGTATCACTTTTGTCTATAATTTGCATATATCCTCTAAAGCTAACGCCTCGGTTAAGAGGTTGGCAAAAGAGCGCAGCGGATTTGCCAATCCTTCTTAAACCGTTATGTGCCCAGATTCAAATTCATAACTGCATTTTTTTAAAACGATTAATTCCTTTTCCCCTTCCTTGTAAATCTCGTCAATGCTTTCCTGAATTCCAATGGTTTTTTTTATTGCAGTTGTAATCTTGCAATAATGTTTGACGTCATCAAGGGACAATATCCTTCCTTTTCTGTCCTTCAGCCATTTATTGCAGACCTGATAACCGCCGATCTGGTATTGCCAGATATTTCCTTCTAATCCTTCAAAATACTGATCCTTATTGATGTAAACGCGTTCATCTGTTTTGTCATGTTTGATTTTGTCCACCCTCTTGTCTCCTGTTCCCTGGAATTTCACAATCGGGGAATCAAGTTCGGGTGATTGCATAAGATGCAGATCCGCAAGACGCTTGCCGTATTCGGCCAATTCTTTAAAAAGGCGGTTGTCTTTTGTAAAAGGGGCTCTCGGAAAGTCGGTTTTCAGAAATTCAGCGTATTTTTCGCGGTAAGTGTTGGAGTAAAAAACAGCGTATATGTAGTAGAAAATATCTTCAGGCTTCGGTTTTGTTTTGTAGGTTTCAGATAAAGCGGAAAATATTTTTTCGCTGATGTTTGGTTTTCTTTCTTTTGACTCTTTTAGATGGCTGAAGAGATCGTTTTGATCTGGGTCGGGGTAAAGGTAGAGGGGAAAGAAATAATCTATAGTTTTTAACGAAACAGTCACGTGCTCAACAAGTACATTGGCACAAAGGATATGGCTCCACGGAATTTTCGTTTCTACTCTCTTTGGCAAAATTAACCCTAAATTCTTCTGCAACATATGCCTCATGACGTTTCTTCGTGGCCTTTCAACCAATACGCCATGATAGAATATCCATTTAACATCAAATGGTCTGTATAAAATCCTTTCAAATGAGTTTTCGCAATCCTTGTCATTTCTTAATTTTTCCCGTGAAGAATTTAGCGCCCAAGTGGCCTTGTCTTTCAGTTTAAAAGGCTCTGATATTAGCTCATCCGGTATTTTTTCATCGCAAAACATCCTGATGCGCCGCTCAAGGGCTTTTTTATCTGTATCAATAACGAATTTGTCCCTTGCAGTAACTATCCCTACGCTGTTTATTGGAAAAACATCGGTTATTTTCGGCGACTTTTCATAAAGTTCCAGCAACTTTTCATCCCTTGGAACAAAAAGATGAAATTCTGATTTAGGAGCTATTTTTTGCCATTTTGTTGTTGCGATATCATTATTGATAAGCCAGTCGTATTTTTCCTTTCTCAGCCCCCAGATTTCAGAATGAAGAATTTCCCCGTCCTTTTTATTGTTTTTGGCTTTTGTCTTGATGAATAACGCAATGGCTGTTCCCTGACGGATCGAAGTGTCAACCGAAAATTGACCACCTGTGATAACCCAAAATTGACCACCCCTGAAAAGGTGTAAAGTTT
>Ga0233411_10000432_pt1 | contig 13043 bp, 5 predicted proteins | sample Na_anoxic_2_MG_FD_179799 | JGI IMG/M metagenome (GOLD analysis project Ga0233411, IMG submission 179799) | Seawater microbial communities from Saanich Inlet, British Columbia, Canada - Na_anoxic_2_MG | ecosystem: Environmental > Aquatic > Marine > Inlet | place: Canada: British Columbia...
CCTCAACTCAACATGGGCAGTAACATTTTCCGGCGTAAACTGCGTCGCGCCGACAAAATTGACTAGCGGTATGACATCCACCTGCTGCGTATCAGCGCTGCTGTTACCCGTTAAATCGGCTGCACGCCAAGTGATGATGTGGCGTCCCGGCGGCAGCGGACCCGGATCGTCCACAACTGCGCTTACTACGCCGTCTTTAAAATCTACTGCCGTACCGGTTCCGAACGGCACGACCGTAAAGGGACCGATTGCATCGATCACTACATTGGCTGGGACGGTCAGAACTGGTGCTATATCGTCACCAGCAACATCGCCGCCGGCCAGGAACTCATCAATGTTCAGACGACCATCGCCATCCAGATCGCCATTTGCATCGGCACTGTCGTATGGATTCAAGCCGTTTGCAGTCTCATAGATGTCAGGCATCACATCGCCATCATCGTCAAAATCTTCACTCAATGAAGAGGACGAAATTACCCCGCCAGCCAAAATAAAGTAGTCGGGCAATCCATCACCATCCGTGTCGACGACAGCAGTTGGATCATTCAGGAATGCATCAATGATCAAACCGGATGCGGCAATCTGCTCGGCCGTTGCACTGACATTAAAACTATCCGGAAAGCCATCTCCATCTGTATCGATACTGGCAGCCGGATCATTCGGAAATGCATCAGGAGTACTTGGCAGGGTCACTTGTCTAACAATGGCTGTTGTTGATATGAACAAATTTCCCGCAGCATCCATGGCAAGTCCCTGGGGGACATTTAATTTTGCAGCTGTCGCCAGATCCCCGTCACCACCAAAACTGCCTACCACATTCCCGGCCACAGTTCCGGCCACCGTCGTGATAATGCCCGTAGTCGTATCGACCCGCCGAATTCTGTTATTGGAAACGTCTGCTATAAAAAGATTCCCCGCAGCATCAAAGACAAGCCCATTGGGGCCGCTTAATTCAGCGACTGCCACAGTCGTGATAATGCCCGTAGTCGTATCGACCCGCCGAATTCTGTTATTGGCAAAGTCTGCTATAAAAAGATCCCCCGCAGTATCAATGGCAAGTCCCTCGGGGAAATCCAATTCGGCAGCTGTCGCCAAACCTCCATCACCACTGAAACCACCCGCCCCGCTTCCGACCACCGTCGTAATAACGCCCGTGACCGCATCGACGCGCCGAACTCTGTTATTGAAAACGTCCGATATAAAAAGATTCCCCGCAGCATCAATGGCAAGTCCCCTGGGGAGATTAAATTCGGCGGCTGTCGCCAAACCTCCATCACCACTGAATCCGCCCACCCCGGTTCCGGCCACCGACGTGATAATGCCCGTGGCCGCATCGACGCGCCGAATTCTGTTATTGAAAGAGTCCGCTATAAAAAGATTCCCGGCTGCATCAAAGGCAAGCCCATTGGGGCCGCCTAATTGAGCAGCTGTCGCTAAGCCCCCATCACCACCGGAACCAAAGGCTCCGGTCCCGGCCATCGTCGTAATAATGCCCGTGGTTGCATCGACGCGCCGGACTCTGTGAATAGTAGAGTCCGCTATAAAAAGATTTCCCGCAGCATCAACAGCAAGTCCCTTGGGGGAATTTAATTCGGCGGCTGTCGCTAAACCTCCATCACCACTAAAATTATTTGCCCCGGTCCCGGCTATGGTGTAAATCGTATTATCGAGAATACCGTCGCCATCTATATCTATTGCACCTCTTGAATTCGAGGGATCCAGATCGAGCAATAGGGGCGGAAGTGATGTCGAGTCAACTGCGGGCACCAGCGCATCGGGATAACCATCACCGTCACTATCGATACTTGCCGCGGCATCGGATGCAAAGGCATCAACACCATCATTGACACCGTCGCCGTCGCTATCCTTGAAAGCCGGATTGCTTCCCCCAGCTACTTCATCGGCATCGGCAATACCATCGCCATCTGAATCGTTCGCATCACACGCATCGCCGATACCATCAGCATCCACATCGCTTTGATTAGTATTTTTGGTTGCCGGACAATTGTCCAGGGCATCGCTGGCCCCATCGACATCACCATCCGCAGGGCCGGAGAATCCGATCGCATCAATCCACACAGCATCAGTATGGTAACCGGCTGAATTTGGGCTGCCCCGGTCTTTAGTCCATGTGAATGTATGATTCCCAGCAGTCACCGGAAAACTGACTCTTATCCAATCATTTGTCTGATCCAAAAAATGGGGTGCACCATCAATCCTGAAGGTAAAGTCGTTGCAGCATCCCACGGTATCCAAAAAATACCAAAAGCTGACATGACCTGCTGCAACGGTGAGATTGACAGACAGACTGGCGCTCTCACCATCATTCATGAGGGGAGAGTTGGCCGAAAAGTTGCCGGTCAGGGGGTGATACGGCGCTTCTGTTTGCGGCACTACATTCCAGGATGCATCACCACTGGTTACCCATGACATTGCACTCAGGTTGCCCGATTCAAAATCTTCAAAACTTGTGCTCAACATATCAACCGGGAATGGATCGGTTGCATCAGCAACACCATCCTTGTCGCTATCGCTATACACGCTGCTGGTCGAATCCAGGGGAAAGGCGTCACCGGCATCCGGGATCCCGTCATTGTCATCATCCGGATCGATGGAAATACCCGATGACAAAGCTTGTTCACTTGAAATATTTACATTAAAGGCATCCGGGATCCCATCGCCATCATGGTCCCGACTAATCAGCGGGTTATTGGGGAAATCATCCAGATAATTAGGCAAGACATCCCCATCGGTATTGACCTTTTCGTATTCATATTGTGAATTTATATCAGGGATGGCGGTTGAAAACTGATCATAAAAAAGCTCACTGAAATCACCCGGGATAAGCCCCAGGTCTGGAAATACATAGATTTCGTCCCTGACCCGACCGGTCAATCCCGTTGCCAGGTCCGTTAGCAAATAGTGGTAGCTGTCTAAACCCGTAAAACCGGGCTCAGGCGTGTATAAAAGCTGTTGCTCAGCAGTTAATGACAAGGTTCCGTGATCCGGCATCATCCCCGCCAGGGCAACAGATAATGATTTGTCCATGAAGGGTGATAACGGATCAATTTCAAGGGCGGTATTTTCGTTAGTTACGCTAATCCTTTGACAATCTGTTTCATTTTCGCATTCCCCGTCCTCTATCCAGTTTTTTAACAGGGCAAAATACGCATCATCTTCACGAAGCATCTTGCCGCCGCCATGCACACCATCTTTGACCTCAATGTCTGTTAACAAGCCGGCAGACTTGTATAACAGTCTTGAAATAAAATTGCCTTGCACAAAAGAATATTCCTCAAGCTCGGACATGTTTGAAAAACTAAAGTAAAGATTAAACTCCTCGAACCCGGCTGAGTCAGGTTCAGAATGACATTGCAGGCACCGAGCGTTGTTCTGCGAGTTTTTAATCGAAGCATCGAAAGTGATGTGTGAAAATGGTGAACTTACAACATTCACCATGGTGGATACCGGCACTGAGGTATCGACTGGTCGAGTTACACCTGCGCTGTCGGTTTTCTCATCGTTTGAGACTGTCAGTGTCACCGTGTAAGTACCGGGGATGCTGGCGTTAAATGTTGGCGTAGACGTCAACTGATTTGTCAGGGTCGCACCTATGGCCGGCAAAACTGTCCAAGTGTAATTGTCTGCCGACAAACTAAAACTGCCGTCGAGTTGCAATGGCTGCCCAACCACCTGATCGGCATAAGAGCCCGGGTAAGCAATTGGCTTTCCAGGCATCACAGCGATCAAATTACCGGAGCCATCATCTTCTGTCGGTAAAATTTCCGTATAAGAATTACTTTCCGAATAGAAAAGAAGGTTCCTGATTCTATAATCAAGGTAGTCAATGAGGCTCGTAACCGCTGCGGAATCACTCCAGAACTTGTCATACGTCACCAATGCAAGCGGCATTGTGGTTCGAGAAAGAACCGTAGTTCCTATCTGCTTAAGCAAATCATCCAGGTCGTTTTGATCATTGAAATCCAATTGGGATATTTGCGCATTCTTATTAGCCGTACTTTCAGGAAATGCTCGTTGAATATGGCAGGCCCGACAGTAAGGCGCCAAAACAGTTTCATAAAACGCCGTATCTTCTGCACTGCCCACCCATCCGGCAGGCACAAAATGACCGTCAAAAACCCCAGGTAACCCCGCACCGCCATACCAACCCTCTACAAGCTCTCGTGCCGCCGGGGTGGGATTGGTGTCCAATACAAGTTGATTGAGTTCTTTATAAGAGGCATCCTGATTGGCACGGCTATAGCTACCTGAGCCCACATCAGCACCTGCACTATCAGGATCATGGTACTCATAAAGGTCCGGATCGAAAGGTAGAAAACCGGCCCCGAAATTTCCATCCTCTGCACCTGCAAAGGCCGGATCATGGGCAACGAATTTTCCAGCCTCATCGAGGCCACCAGGGTTGCCCCCATGACAAACCGCACACAATCCCGGAAATGCTTCAGCCTTACCCCTGCCGGTCAGATCAAGCGCACTCACCCGGGCACCATCATTGCCATACCCATAAAACTGGGTAAATTTTGGGCCGCCTGGTTTGACTGCACTATATTCCATAACAACAGAAGCCAGCATTCCGGAAAGATCACGATTCTCAAAAGCATCGACACCGCCGGATGTGCAACGCTGCTCTTTAGGCAAGGCCGGATTAAACGGGACACTACAACCGTCAGCAATTTCATCAAACGAAAAATTTATCGTTTTTTCGAAACCGGGGAAATTCTCCAGCAGGGCAACAATGTCCCCATTGGCCTTTACTCTCATATATATGTTGCGGACAAATCCCAGATCGGTGGCATTACGATAAAGAGCATGTGAAATACCTATAGCAGCCAGACCAACCGTTGTATTGGGCAGCGGCTCGACAAAGCCATTCTGGGTCTTCCACTCATCCAGTGTTGCGCGCAAATTACCAGGATCAACCGCCTGATAATAAGCGTCACCACTGGCAATCGTATCTGCCGTATTGCTCTCAGCAAACTGCAGAAACTTGTCATGATCAAATGGGATTGAGCCCACGTCGGCAGGTGGCTGAACAGCTTCCGCAATACCGAAAATCATCAGGCATATGAAAATGATCCATCCTGAGTTTTTATTTTTCTTCATTGACTGGTGCACTTTGCGCTTTAATCGCTTACACAATAATTGGCAAATTCAGCCACAAGAAACAGGAACAGTCCTGGAACCATGTGCATCAAGTATCCCCCTGAGCACTCTCCACAAGAGCAATGCCCGTGAAGAGATGATTTATTTATTAATTATTTAATCGACCGTCCAGAATTTTGCCATCGGTTTGGTCGTAAGAAGAAAATATAGCACCTAATGATAATGATAATGATAATCATTTATGTATTTACATAATATCAGTATCAGGACTGAGGCTTCATAATTGGTTACGGAGCCTGGGGTCGGACCTTCATAAGTACCGAAAAAATCATAAGATTCTTATTGAGAGGTGCCCCAATTAGTCCTTAAAGCACTAATTTAGCAGCTAAAAACAACTATTAACTCCATACACCTATGCACAAGGCAATCTCTTCAATTTCCACACTAAAAACCAATAATTAGTGCGCAATATGAGTGACATTTTGGCTAAATATATCAATTAATCAAGGGATTACGCTGGTCCGACCCCAGAACCCCATTACCCTAGTGCTGCGACAGAATCGCGTCCCATGAGTCGAACATCGACTGGCCTACGTATGGCGCATAACGCGGTCCGACCGGAACACCCAGATAATCGATCTGTGTATTTTCGATCTCAAAATGTTTCGTATACGGTTGATCCCACATCGATGGCGGATACTTGATCTGATCGTAGACGGTGTAGTCCGGAAAATTCTCATAGTTCACCATCGCATGGTAGAACAAGGTGTCGGTATTCTCATTATAAAACTCAATCGGCAGATTCAGGACATAGTCATAGCCATCCTCGACACCATCAAAATAAGCTTTGTTCGTCGATAGTGACAGGTGATCCGGATCCCAGTAATGATCGGCAAAATGATCCTGACTGATGACGACTTCAACCTGACTGAAGTCATATTGCGCCAACAGTTGCTTTGATTCCTCAGCCAGCACATCACGATAGGCCGGCGCTATTTCGAGCCACGGCTCATTGGGAAACGCACGCCACGGCATACCGTGCACGGACCAAACCATCTTGACGCTGACACCCTTGGGCAACGTATCCAGCTTGTCCTTGAGCATCAACAGGTAACCGTCACGGATAGGTTTGAAATGGCCGAGCGGTGGCGTCATCACGATCTTGATATCGCGACCATGCAACTGCTCCCACTCCTCTACATACTCGATGCTGTGCCTGAAGGCGTTATTGAAATCCTCATATCCTGAATACACGACCATCGCCGATGCCAGCACAAATGTCTCGACACCACTATCGAGCATATCGAAGATCTTCTTACGCCACAGCCACGGTTTCATCGTATCGGCCTGCTGAAACGTTACATCCGGATATTTTTCAGCCAGCTTAGCAACCGCATAATCATTGACGACCTGCTGTTGTCGCTCGGCAGGAATTTTTTTCCCCTCAATGCCACGACCCCAGTACAATAAACGTGCGTAACCCAGCATCTTGCCTACCGTTGTTGGAATGCCGTCCTGACGACCGGTGTAAACGAAGTAGCCCGTGTCCAGATGTATCGATTCCAGCGGCGCAACCCACTCGACGAGACCCTGACGATAGAGTTCAATATAAGGCGTCGCGTCTATGTTGCGTGTGCTGTCGAAGCGATCGACGAGCGTGGTCGGCGTGAATTCCTCGGTCGCATAATCGCGATCGGGATCCATCAGCGCTACACCTCTGTCGGCCAGAGCCCCGATTCGGAACGGCCAGGGAATTCGAACATGGGCAATGTGTTGATAAATGTTATGCCACCAGGTCGGATCGTAGTCTTCATCCGTTGACAGGCCAATTAAAAATACGCCTGCTTTACCCTGCACAACGGTGTCCTGAGACTGGTACATCGCATAGATGTCCGGGCCATGCTCACGGTTCATGTACCTGAAAGTGCCATAAGCACCGGCAAACACAGTGACAATCAACACCAAAATAGTGATCAGAAATTTTTTCATCAGGCGCACTCCAAGTCGTTCCACAGACCCTTAATACTATTTTGTGACCGATTGGTCAATTAATTATACATACTATATGGGGTCGGCACCCCATTTCCACTTCTTTGCTACAGTACTGCCATGATTTTTTCGCCCCAGCGTCGTCGCCTGCTGCAGGCAGCACCCGCCATTGCCGCTGCCCCTTTTATGAGCAGCTGCGGATCAAACGATGAACTGCCGCTACCGCCAGATGTGCCAATTGGGCCGTTCGGTGCTAAGTCCACGGCTGAGGAAGTCACCGCCGGCATCGATCTGACCGGCAAGACCGCGCTCGTGACTGGCTGCAACTCGGGTATCGGCTACGAGACGATGCGTGTACTGGCGTTACGCGGCGCCCATGTCTTCGGCTCGGGCCGTACACTGAAAAAAGCCACGGATGCCTGTAGCAGTATTGCCGGGCACGCAACACCTGTTGTCATCGAACTAACCGATCTCGATTCAGTGGTCGCCGCCGCAGAATTTATCGGCACGCAAACCGCATCACTCGACATGCTGATTTGCAACGCAGGTGTTATGGAGCTGCAAAGCCTTGAGCAAATCAATGGTGTCGAGAAACAATTTTTCGTCAACCATCTGGGCCATTTCGTACTCGTCAACCGCTTGCTCGAGCATGTCATCAACGCACCGCAGGGTCGTATCGTGAATGTCAGCAGCGGCATGGCCATGCGTTCGGCACCTGAACAAGGCATCGAGTTCGACAACCTGTCGGGTGAGCGCAATTATCAGCCGGGTAAAGCCTACGGCCAATCGAAGCTGGCCAATATATTATTTACCCTTGAACTGGCGCGGCGATTGGATAAAACAAATGCAACAGCAAACGCACTCGAACCTGGTGTGATCCCGACGAACCTCGGCCGCCACATGCCGCAGTGGAAAGTCTGGGTACTTGAAAATCTCGGCAAACCATTCACCAAAACAATCCCACAAGGCGCTGCGACAACCTGCTACGTTGCGACAAGCCCGGCCTTGGCCAAGACAAGTGGTTATTTATTCAACCACTGCAACCCGCATCGACCAGGCGGGCATACCGAAGACATCGACATGGCCACCAGGCTCTGGAAAGTTTCAGAGGAACTGACCAGCGGCTATTGGAACCCGTCCCCCGTTTCTCCCATCTAGCCGGGATAGACCGCAACACCGGCCAGGCTGCGCGATGGCTTGGCCATACCGGTATCAATTGCACCGACAATATCGCCCGAATCCAGATCAACCTTTGACATGACACCGGTAAAAATATTCGTTACATATGCAAACCGGTTGTCATCCGAAACAGCAATCATCGCGTAGCCGTATTCATCAAGTTCAATCGTACGCAGTGAATTACCGTCTGCATCGATGCAATCAATAAAACTGCCTCTGAGCAGGCACAGCGTGCCATCCTTGAGATATGCAACACCCGTTGTCCATTTGCGCACGTATTCCTCACCGCCCGGGTAATGGATGAGGTCGGGTAACAGTTCGCCGCTATCAGTATCAATGCGCATAACACGCATACCCAAATCCGTCATGAATGCCATATGCCGGCCATCCGGATGCATCGAACTGTGTGTTACACCATGAAACCCGGTCAGTGACGGCGAAAGGTCTGTCTCAAACTCTGTAATCTTATTCAACCCGGCATCAAATTTAGCGATACGCCCATAACCGACAACATCAGTACCCGGCAGTGTGCGCATATCACCACCCTCGTACGGCTTGTCACCCTTCAGGTATTCGGTCAGGAAAATACTGCCATCATGACCGAAACAGACAGTCCCCCAGGCACGGTCACCAAAATCATGTGCCGGCATCTGCTCACCCGTCGGCGCAACACGGATGACAGCATGGGCGAATGAATCAAAACCCCACAACACGCCATCCGGTCCGAAACGAAGATTCACGACAAGATGGGTCGTCCCTTCGGTATACAACGTACCCTTCGGCACCATATTCCGATCGTACTGGAGAATGCGGCCATCGCCAGCATGGTCGTCATCCGGGTTGCACAGGTAGGTGCAGCCAAGAAATATATCGCCCGGCGCGAAGGGCTTCATGGTCGATAACTTGGTCATGGAATATCCTCGTTTTACGGTATTTTTTCCTGCCTGATAACATTACGCCACAGACAGCAACCGGTCAGGCAGAACCGATGTTATATTGGTTCCAACTAAAGTACACACGCTACACAAAAACAAGAAGTAATCAGTTTATGAATCCCCCCGAATATTCAGAAAAACCTCGCTCCAGACAATCCCGGCTCAGATCTTTAATCCTGCCGTTGCTAATTATCAGCGTAGCGTTTTCGATCATTTTTATCCTGATGGCGACACGTCCCAAGATTGAACCGATCGAAGTATCCGAGCGTGTCTGGAACGTCAATGTCATCGAAGCACGGCAAAGCAATCTCCAACCGATGTTGAATCTGTTTGGTGAAGTTGTCGCCGGACGACGCAGCGAACTGCGTCCATCAGTTTCCGGCGCCATGGTAGCGATAGGTGAAAATTTTCGTGATGGCGGCGTTGTACGCAAAGATGAGTTACTGGTGCAGATCGATCCGTTTGATTACGAGACAGCTCTTGCTGAGCAACATTCGATGCTCAAGGAAAACAAGGTCAAACTTGAGATGCTACGCCGTGATCTCAAGCGCGCAAAAGAATTGTTTGCGGCTAAGAATGTGTCGGAGCAATTTCTCGATGGCGCGGAACTGGATGTATTGCAGCAGGAAGCTATCATCGAACAGCGTGAGATCGGTGTGCGCCGCGCTGAACGCGATTTGGCTAACACTCGTCTGGTCGCGCCGTTCGACGGGGTTGTCAATTCAGTCAATGCGGCCCTTGGCAAACAGTCCAGTGATTTTGGTGCCGAGATGGTCGGTGAGGTAATCGATACCAGCCGTGTCGAGGTTCAGTTTTCGTTAAGTAATGACCAGTTCGGGCGATTGCTGAAGCACGATGAGACGATTATTGGACGACCGGTGAATATCTCATGGGAAGTTGGTGCGCAAGCGCTCGAGTATGCCGCGACAGTTGCGCGGGTCGGCGCCGAAATTAAATCGACAACCGGCGGCGTCGATTTGTTTGCCGTCATCGACTCCGGCAGCGAGCAATCGATGCTGCGACCTGGTGCCTTCGTCGCCGTGAAAATGCCAGGTCAGATGTATAACAATGCACTGCGAGCACCTGACACAGCATTGTACGATGAAAATATTATCTTCATCGTCCGGGATGAACGACTTGCGGAACGACACATCGAGATTATCGGCTATGCCGGCAGCGACATCATATTCCGCAGCGTTGCAGGTGAAGCGATCGTTGACGGCGATCTGATCGTTACGACCCAGATCAGGGAAGGCGGACCCGGCGCAAGGGTTGCCGTACGATGACCGACAGTACATCCGGTGGATTAACTGGTGGGATAATCGGTGTGTTTGCCCGGCACCCGGTTGCCGGTAATCTGCTGATGCTGTTATTGCTGATATTCGGTGCCTGGGGCCTGACACAGCTGAACCGGCAGATTTTGCCAGATTTTGAACTGGACCTTATCTCGATCTCCGTACGGTGGCCGGGTGCAAGCCCCGAAGATGTCGAAATGAATGTCATCGCGGCCATCGAACCCGAAGTCCGGTTTCTCGATTCAATCGATCGCGTCGATGCTGTCGCATACGAAGGGCGAGCCGCCATCACGATTCGTTTCGAGGACGGCGCCAACATGTCGCGTGCACTGACCGATGTGCAGGCAGCCATTGCACGCATCACAACTTTTCCATCTGACATTGAACGCCCGGTTATCACCCAGGTCACGGAGACTGATGAAGTCTGCCGTATTGAGATTTCGGGCCCGTATTCGGAGCAGGCGCTGAAGCTGGTAGGCAAGGAGATGCGTGACGATCTGCTGGATCTCGGCATGAGCAAGATTACGCTCGCCGGTGCACGTGACAGTGAGATATGGGTCGAGATTCCGCCTGCAACACTCCGGCAACTCGACCTCACGCTGAGCGATATTGCGGATCGAATCGAACACTTCAGCCTCGATCTGCCATCCGGATCAATCGATAGTGGCGGACTGTCTCGCCAGATTCGCAGTGAAGCGTTGGCGCGTACGGCGCGTGAAGTTGGGCAAATCGAGGTTATATCAGAGGCCTCGGGCCAGAAACTGCGTATCAAGGATATAGGGAGAATTCTCGAGACCTTCGAAGCCAGCGCCGTGTCGCACGTGCGCAATGGCCGTCCATCGATTGGTCTGATCGTCAGGCGCGGGTCAGGGGTCGACTCGATCGAGGCGCAACAAATTTTGCTGGCTTACATCGACAGGATCCAGGCCGAATCCCCGCCATCGTTAAACATCGACATATTCGATGTATTTGCCGACGTGGCGACACAGCGCGTCAGGATGCTAGTCAATAACGGCTTTAGCGGTCTTGCCATCGTGCTGATTGTGTTGTTCATTTTTCTCAATGTTCGTGTCGCATTCTGGGTTGCGATGGGTATCCCGATCGCGATTATGGGTGCATTCGGTGGTATGGCACTGCTCGGCATGTCACTGAATATGATCAGTATGTTTGCGGTCATCATGGGGTTGGGCATTATCGTCGATGACGCAATTGTTATCGGCGAACACACAGAAATGCTGCATCGGCATGGTATGTCGCCGGAAGAAGCGACCATGACGACAACAAAGGTTATGTTCGCGCCGGTACTTGCCGCTTCGCTGACAACAATTGCAGCCTTCTTCCCGATCCTGACAATCGGTAATGAAATTGGTCGTATCGTCCGCGAGTTACCGCTCACCATTATCCTCGTGATTATCGCCAGTCTCGCCGAGTGTTTCCTAGTGTTACCAATGCACCTGCGCAAGGCACTGGAAAAAATTGACAGAAAGAAAATACCGAAGGAACCTCGTGGGTTTAATCGCTTGTTTGTTCGTTTCCGTGATACAAAATTCAGCAATGCCGTCACGTATTGCTTCGATCGGCGTTACAGCACGGTACTGGCTGCCTGCTGCGCATTCCTCATCGCGCTGACATTACTGCTGTCAGGCCGGGTCGGCTTCGAGTTTTTTGCCTCACCGGAAGTCGACATGGTATTTGGTAATTTCTCACTGACACCCGGTGCATCAAGGACTAAAAGCCAGGAGATGATCGACGAACTGCAACGCGCGGCGCTCGAAGTTGAGCAGCGCCTGACCAACGGTGACGGTGGGCTGATCAATTATGAGTTCGGCTCAATCGGTTCGACCGAGGGACGACAGGGTGAGGGCTTATTGACGGGTGATCATGCCGGCGCGTATACGATCGAACTCATATCGAGTGACTACCGATCAGTGCGTACTTATGAATTCATGGCTGCCTGGGAACAGGCTATTCGGCCAATTGCCGGTATCGAGAGCTTCATCATATTTGAGCGTAGTGCCGGCGGACCACCCGGCCGTGATATTGATATTCGTCTACATGGTGCCGGACTGGATGTACTTAAATCGGCGGCAATGGAAATTCGCCGCCAGCTTGCGAGCATCCCAGGTGTCACGGCAATCGAAGATAACCTGCCCCACGGCAAGCAGGAAATTGTCATGGAGGTCACACCAAAAGGACTGGCAATCGGCTTTACGACACAGTCAGTCGCGCGTCAGGTGCGTAACTCATTCGAGGGAGCGATAGCAAAACGTTTCTCCCAGGACCAGGAAGAGATCATCGTGCGCGTCAAGTTAACCGACGGCGACAGGCAGGGTGCCCGGAGCCTGCATGAACTGTACCTGCGTGCACCCGGGGGAGAGGAAGTGCCGTTGACCGAGGTTGTTAGTCTGTCGACATCGGTCGGCTATGCACAGATTCGGCGTGAGAACGGACTGCGGCAACTGTCCGTAACCGCTGACGTTGATCCGATGATCACCACGACAAATGAAGTACTCGGCATAGT
>Ga0233411_10000435_pt1 | contig 13035 bp, 10 predicted proteins | sample Na_anoxic_2_MG_FD_179799 | JGI IMG/M metagenome (GOLD analysis project Ga0233411, IMG submission 179799) | Seawater microbial communities from Saanich Inlet, British Columbia, Canada - Na_anoxic_2_MG | ecosystem: Environmental > Aquatic > Marine > Inlet | place: Canada: British Columbia...
ACTTCTTTCTCTGCCTCCTCAACCGTCTCTGCATCGGTGCGATACACGCATGTCCACGTCACGTCCTCATGGATGTATGCCACCCGCTGTGTACCCACCTCAGTGTGTACTACCATAGGTGCCTTGACGCGCTTGACCTCACCAGTATCCAGCAGCAAAGACATCTCGCCAGACATAAAGAACGACGGGTGGTTCTGTTTGTGGATGAAGCTCACGACGAGCATACCCGCTGGCATAAAAACCTCACGCGTATACAAGCCGTTCTCAAGGTGATGAGTAACCGGACATGCCTCCTGCATGGCGTCGGTGTGGTGCTCTACAGTCTCATCAAACTTCCCGAGCTCCTTATGCAAGTCCTCAATGGATTCCCACAGCAAACCGCGCTCGGTATGGATGTTATGCAGAATCTCTTCCATCAACTATAAAAGTAAGGATTAGCCGGGATACGACTTCATCACCTCACTCTTGGCTACGAACATCTCTACAGCCGTAGTGTCCTCGTTGGTAAGCTCGAAGACTCCGTAGTGTCCAAGCAGACCATTCGACTCAGCCTGCTGATTTTTGATACCAACGCAAAGGGGCGCCACAAGAGCAGGGTCGGGAGCACCAGCGTTGTCATGGATGACCTGATTGATACCGTTGGGTAGGTCCACGTTGATGTTGGTTACGACACCAGCGTAAACAAGCGTGTCGTAGTTGGGAGGCGCAGCGTAATAGAAGTAGTCGCCTACGCTCAAGATATTGCCGATGCTCATGGACAGGGGGAAGTCGACCTGACCGGGAACGGTGACCGTACCTACACCAATGCCATTGAGCGTGCGCAAGGCATAGTCGTCTGGCTCGGCAGGGTTGTTGTTGACTGTACGTACAAATGAAAACCAATCGCCCTCCTTCTTCTCAAAGAAGCCTACGTCCATGAACCTCCCGTCCTGCTGGTCAGAAATAAACGTAGCGGCCCAAGGCTGGTTGCCCTCGATAGCCATCGTCTTAAAAATCTTGTTGACGATAGGCTCGTCGTTGAAGACACTCGTGATGGTGCTGTTAAATTGTACTCCGTAAAAGTTGTTGCGCACCTCGTTGGTGTTGTGCCGGAAGATGTTGCCGCCACTGAACGTATACAAGAACTGGTTCATGCCCTGAATCCAATCAGGCTCAAAAGAGTAGAACGAAGGCCATCCCTCAGCAGGTGGGCTGTATGTCAGCGTGTAATTAGGCATTATGGGCAGGCAACGATGTTAGTAATGATACCATTGGCGATGGTACAGACAGAGCCGTTAGTGCCAATGTCAAAGTTGTAGTCTCCATCTTCTAATACCGTCTCTCCGTTGGGGTCCGTAAAGACCCAGTCGTATAGACCCGGAGAGCCGTAACCACCGGTAACAGGCACGTTGTAAAACACCCTGTCGTAAGTGTCCCCGCATATGCTGTTGATTTTAGCTGCATCAAAAGCAGTGAGCTTTACAGGGCACGCCACAGAAAGGCTGGCTATCACACCAGCGCAGGCGCTAGGTACAGGCATCTGTATCAAAAGGTTAGACGTGACGCTCGCCGACTTAGGGACAACCATAACACACGAGCCGGGATTAGAAGCGGTTGTAAAGCTTGCATCTCCGGGTGCTACAAAGACGTTGGTCTGTAATCCTGTGGCATAGTATGAAGACGTGAGCCACTCGTAATCTATCGTGCCTGCGTAAGGAGACCCAGAAACGAGGCCCGTAGAACACGGGTCGGTGCTGTTACCTAGATACGTAGCACGCACAGGGTTTGACGCAGCGTGGTACCCATCTATGGGGGAGCTCAAGGCATTGTATGTGCTCCCTTGATACGTAGTCAAGATGCCATGCGGTGTATCCCTAGGAGTATAAATGATAACTACCGCGCCCGTATCCGTACCAAGGTTGACCTCCAGAGTATAAAACCCCGGGCCGCCCATGTTGCTGTTCATAGTGACAGGGCATGAAACCACACAGCTTCCGCATGTATTCAACGTCCCTAGAACGCCTCCAATAGACTCCCGATATAAACCACCTTCAGAATAAAATCCGTCAGGAGCAGGGGTAGTCAGTGCAGCATCACTGTAGATGTTTGTAGCACTAGCTAGGTTAGGTCCGTTTAGGTAATAGTTTCCAATAACTCCCATGTCAGCAGTCGCATTCGTTGATGGTGATGAGGACGTAAGCTGCGTCGCCAGCAGTAATAACCGGGTAGGTGCTTGAACATACTGAAGTGCCCTCCTTACTTCCAAGAGTAAAGTACTCAGTAGAAGCGGTGTCACAATCAGTATATGAGAACGTCACGTTAGGGTTATTGTCGTTGTATACCTGATACTCCACGCATGCCGTAGGGTCGCAAACGCATCCGCAACAAGCTTCAATCTTGGTTGCCGCAAAACACAATTGCGTAGGCAACTGTAGCGAGTAGTCCCAAATCATATACAGATACTGACCCGTGCCAGCTCCAGCCATATTGAAGTCGGCGGTGTAAATATCCGGACCACCTGCCGGGACAAGACCACCGGCGGGGAGAGCAGTATTCAAAAGCGTAGCGATATCTCCCGGCGTATTGGCATAGTCGGTAGCTGAGCGCAGATAGTAGAACCTATCGGTAGGCTTTAGGATGTAATTGTCAATCTGGGTGCGATGCGAAATCATCGTCACATCAGCGTTGTCAGTAGGTATTACGCCGCCACCTTGATACCCGGAAATCTCTTGATACTGAGACACCAATGGGATATTGGTTCCGCTGAGGAACTTGACCTGCTGAGTATGAAGTGGAGAAGCGTAATTGGCTACCTGCCAGCGGTAGTTGTTATGGACGGTCTTGCCGGCATCGACTTGATTGGTTACCGTAATCAGCCTGATGGTAATAATGTCCGCATCGGGGCACTCAACGGTGACCTGAAGCACGAATCGTCCCACCCCAGAGTAGTTGATGTTGATGACAACGGTGTCTTCTACGATGTTGTTTTTGTCGACAAGGAACGAGCCCGAGTCTCCCGCTCCAATAAGGCCAGAGTTGGTAGTAACCCCGTTATACAGCGCGTTAATTTGCGCTTGGTCTACTGGCTCCGCCTCAACAACGGTATACGTCACTGAAACGCTACCCACCAAATCGCCCACATTGACAGAGTAAGACTCTCCCAAAGCCGTGAGCTGGAACGTCTGTGTAATGCCACACTCTAGACGCACGTCCTCTCCGGGTAGTGGAGTCTCGTTACTTGCTAACACGTACTCGTTCATGTAGGGGTCGTAACCTCCAAGCTTCTGAGTATTGAAGTTGGCAATGAACTCATCGCGGAACCAGCTCCGCATACCGTTCTCGCTGATGACAGTGAGCTGCTCGTTCTGCCCATCGCCATAGAGGTGGATGACAGAGCCACGCTTGGCATCGGTAAAGAACTTATGCGGTCCCCACTCAGCAAAGCTCTCGGGGTTGTTGCTGATACCGAAGTCTTCTACGCGAGCCACCTGTGTGCCCAGTACCTGAGGCACAGACGTAACCACGCTGGCGCCAGTAGCGTCGGTAAGCAGATTCTTTTCTGCCAAGACGTAGCTAATCTTATCCTCCTGCAACGTGAGGATATCGGTACGCCTTCCGAACAGCTTCTCTACAGGGCCATAGCTGTCCTCTAGCGGCTTGAAGTTGAGCAAGCCAAGGTTGAACTCATTGAGTTTGTTGATGTTGGTCTCATCGTTGTATACGCCGCTGTAAGTCAGGTCAGCGAAGCGTCGCACCCGCCTGTAGTCCTGAGCACTGACCGTCGTAACACGGTTGCCCATGGTAATGGGCTTACCTACGATAGAGTCACGAATCTTATAGCTCTCTACGCCATTGCCATACGTGATGCAGTTGAAGAACGCCGTGTCGACGAGCGCCGACTGTGACGCCGTTTGGTTTCTGAGGTTGCCTTGGTGGAAGTCCCCCACGATATCATACGATACGCTCGACTCATACCACAAATCGGGCAGCGCCTCCTGTGGCTGCGTCTCAAAAACAATGACGTCGTTAGAACGGAGTATGCGGATGCGAGCCTTGGCAATAGACCTTCTGTTGTTACTGACGTCGAGTCCAGTAAAACCGCTACACGGGCTCGTGCCTGTGGTGACAAATCGGCAATCGTTATTGGCTAGGAAAAAACACACCTTGTTCTCACAAAGCACATCATCCCCCATACCGTAGTTGTCGTTTTGAGAAGTGGTCTCGGGATATACGCGCAATGTAGGAACGCAAGCTAAAGGGTCTCCCGCCGTGCCTTCGGTATTGTTTAGCGCCTCCTCTACTCCGTCTTGACCGTAGAACCACTCAACCACATTTCCGTAGTCCTCGTCTACAACAAAAGTTTGGGCAAAGCTCAAATACCGAGACTCGCAAGAGTTGTCTCCGTCACCCGTACCCTTGCGCTCATACTCAAGGTCGATGGTAACCCTACTGCCAGCAGGGATAGCCTCCAAGAACTCGTCGTTTGTAGACGAGTCTGTAGCGCCACCCATTACAACCGCAGGAAAGGAAAGGCTAGGAGACGGGAAGGCAGTCTCCGTAGTAGCGGTTCGCCACCCAGTATCAGTGTTGTTTTCCCCGCACGATAAGTCGATACCGTCGGCCTTGATTTTCATATACGTGCCGGGAACGGCAGGTACGTTGGGCTCATCGAGGCTGCCCACGGCATAGGACTCCTTCTCCAATACCGTAGCATAGAGACAGGTTGACGCGGCTCCACCGCAATCGGCTTTGACAACATACCTATCTCCCTTCTCCACCTTGGCTGCCTGCTCACCCTCAAGAAGAAAGTAGGTGTACCCGCCAAAGTTTTCGTACAGGTTGGTGTATATAGTCTCGTAGTTTTCCCGGTCGGGTTTGATAACAAACTTGTATCGGTCCGCCCAGAACGGAGGGCGCTCCCACACGGGGATTTCTACACGAATATTATTTCGGAATATAGAGTCGCTGCACGGGATATGTACCGTATTGCTCTCGCTAGTGAGAACAGTAGTAGCACGGTTGTACTCATCCATATAGACGATACCAACCTGATAGGTGCGGTTGCTATGCAGGCTGCGCTGTGAGACCAAACTGAAGTATTGACCCACCGCAGAAGTGACGGTCATAGCTTCCGCGCTATCTACTGCACCCCCGTTATAAAGTGGTAGGGGGAACCTAAGTGTAAACGAATTATCGGTAGACGCCGACACAGTAATTGGTTCGGCAACATTGTTAGTACCCGTTCCTGTTAAGTTCTGCGGGTCTGGTATCCCTCCTGTCTGAGTAAGCGGGAATATGGAGTTCCACGCATTGGTAAAGATGCTTTGGTTGGCAACACCAAAGTTTGCAGGTGTTGTCTCGATATTAGCTGCTGTACCAATAGCGTCCAAAAAACTAGCACTACTGACCATCTCTGTTACCGTAGAGAAATTATCAGTGAGTGTATATATAAAAGTTATCGTGCTTTGCGGAGTAGTAGAAGTGGGTGCTGTACCTCCCCCTGACACCGTCCAAGCTCCGTGAATTGCGCTTACTACAATCTGGATGCTATCACCAACAGTAAAGTCGACGTTGTCGAATGTAAACAGAACCTGACTAGAAGAATTGAATCCAGTAGGGCCAATGTTATAGAAGCTTCCGAAAACTTCCGAAGTGATACTAGCTGTTCCTGCTTGCTCCTTAATCTGACTAATGAAGTAGTCAAGACGGATAGGAACGCCGTACTGGTCAAGCAGGTCGTACCCCTCGGTGTAGTTGCCGTAGACGAGCCTGTTGCCCATCATAGTCTGGGCCTTGGACAGCAAAGGAACGTTGTCATACAACCTCAGAATCTCACTCTCAGGAAGGATGGTGTAGATTTTATTATTGTCGAAGACGTACTCGTAATCTGTATTGTCAGCAAGACCGTCGTCATCTTTTCTTAGCTTTTCAATAACGCGGATGATGTTGTCATCCATCTCCTTGAATAGTAGGTCAATACCCACTACTAGCTCGTTGCCACTGTTGTACGTTATTGTACAAGCATTAGTGGCATTCTCCATACCCTCATTGGTAAACGACTCGGGCGTAAAGAGGAATGGCTTAGCGACGAAAGAAGGTGCGGAAAACTGAGAGGTAGCAGAGTACTCACCGTTGGCATACCGATACCTATAAGCGAAGCTTAGGATACGGTCCTCCATGTAGGTGTTCTGCTCGTCACCAGAATCGAAGGCTGTGATGCCCGGAGAGTTTTCCGGTGGAGCCTTGATAACCAAGATGTCCTCGCCCAGCAACGGGGGGTCGACAGACGCAATCGGGTTGGAGTAGTTGGTGGTAACGTTGATACGTCGAGGGGGATTCCTATCGTCGGTGAAGAAGAGCAAGTCCTCAACCAAATCAACACCTGTAATCAGATTAAACTGGTCAAAGTTCAGAGTGGTATTGAATCCAGTTCCGTCATCGATACTAACCACATGGTACGTAATGACCTGAGTAACTGTATTGTACGAAACGATGAGGTCGAGCTTTCCGGTCAAACCCACGAGAGCGAAGCTGGGGTCATGGACAAACCAGTACATGGTCTCGTTAGCCCCATCGGCATACGCACCGATACAAACGGCTTGAGCACTTAAAGGGTCTCCAGTAGGTGGGTATACCAACGTCGTAAGCTGCGTATTCCCCTTAGTGTTTTCTACCGCTCCTATCTCAGAGTCCTCAGTGGACCCCATGCGGATATTCTGCGCGTCGATATACTCTCCGTTGGGGACAAGGCGCTCGTCGACGCTCTTGTTCATGCGCCCCTTGATGAAGTTCCGTACGAGGTTTGCCATTACTTAATCCACTTATCGCGACCACGCATATTCATCAGCAACCGACCCGGATGGATGTTGCTAATGCGAATCTTCGCGTTGCGCAGGAGCGCGTTCTTTTTCTTTCTCGCCCGACTCACGATATACTCCTGCACACCCAGCTTGGCATCGAGGATAGCGTACTGGATATATGCATACACATACTCCTCGAAGAGCTTGTTCACGCTAATCTCAGCGTTGTTACCACCCTCCATACCGTCGCTAACGTATTCGATGATACATAGCTCGTCAGCCATCTGACTGCTGAAGTTGATGACACCAGCCTTCTTATTGATGCTGAACGTAGGGTTCGCGTTAGCTGTCTCTGTATTCAGGCCGTATCGGGTTCCGATATTGTAGTCGAAATACCAAGACCCTTCACAGCAGTACCCAAGCTGTCCGTCGAACTGGTTGTTCCTGTTGAGATAGATGCTCTGTTTGGTGCCCGTAATCCTCTCGTAATCGATGGTAGAATCTTGGGGGCGAAGGATAGCTCCGGACTCATCGAAAAGGATGCGGCAGTTGTTGTCTTGCAAATACGCCGTACTCCAATTTGTCTGGATATTCTCCGTTAACGGACGCAAGACACCGTTCTGATACAGAGAGATGCGAACCCAATTGACATAGTCGGGAGGGAGGACAAAGCGTAGGCTGTCACAGACGCTGAGCTCAAGGACCTTAATCTCTTTCAAAGAGTCGTAGTTCAACTCTTGAATGGCACGCTTGGCATGGAACAGAATCTTGTACCGCTCCTCGTTATTGACAAGGGAGTGGTTGCCGTTGTACATCAACAGGAAGTTGTTGACGATGTCCTGCAACGAAACGTATTGGTAGCTGCCCCAGTTCGCGTCTTCAGGAGTGTTGCCCCCGTTCTCGTAGTACTGGTAGTCTGTGATGTATGCCATTACTGCTCTTTCTCTTCTGCGTTAGCGTACTGATAGACGTCGCCCTCCCGGATGCTCATGCCAGCCATCTGTAAGATGCGGTAAACCAAGCGGGGCTCATCGTCAATAGGAAGCTCGAAGTCTTGGTAGTCAGAAGACTGGTTGAATACAGGCTCTCCGTTAGCGAGCTCAATGTATGTCCACTTCGGGTCGAAGGGATACCGCACATATTGAGCTACAACATCGCCTTGAGCGTACGTAGTGCCAGTAGGATATAGCGTCACGACCTGACCGGCAGCGGGATTGTCGATGGTATAGGCAGGGTACTGCGCCGACGGAGCCGTCAGGTTGGAGTTGGCCAGCATAGTGATGCGGCTGTGCGTAACAGGCTCGGCCTCAGCATTAAAGACCAACACCTTGTTGAGCAGGTAGTAGTCGTCACCGGTGGTGGTGGTGCTCGGGGTAAAGAACTGGTTGGCAGAGTTGAAGTCCAAAGGCTTAGACACCGAGAAGATGTCGATGTCCTCGTTGATGCCCTTGGTCATATTGGCGTAGTCCGTGCCAGACATACGCGCGTTCTCGGCGTTGATAGCTTGGTTGAGACCAGTGAAATAGTTCTCGAAAATCTCTAGCTGTGCCTGCTTGGCAAAGAGATTGAAGTCGGATGGAGAAACGTAACCGTAGTTGTTCTTGTTGAGTACCGAGAGTACGGTTTGACGGACTGAATCAATCATTGCCCTAAGATAGCGCCAAACGAAAAAGCCACCCGAAGGTGGCTTTCTCTAGCAATAAGTGATGCACATCAATCTTCGAGTCTGACCTGCCAACCATGCGAGCCTTCAATCACAACGTTAGAGTCAGGCCACGGAGAGCGGAGCGTCTCCGAAATGGCATTCATAATGGCCGCCTCAAACTTAGGCTGATACGTAAGGACGTCCTCGCGGTTTTTGAATTCGAAAACCTGAGGCTCAATACGATAGTACTCACCGTTACCGATATAGAGGTACGCAGTAATTTCCCCTAACGCGCTCTGAAAGTACTTGTAAAACTCAATCCCACTAATTTCGTTTACCGGAATTGTGGTAATGTCGTCTTTATATACCCATATCTCATTGCTCGTTTGCATGGGCATGTCTACCGTCAGGGTCGCGCCCGGATTCGGCCCGTCAAGGTCGATAGTGATATCCAAGATGGTGCCTACGGCTTGATTTGCAAGAGTCCTACTCTGCTGGCCTTGAGACTGAATCCTATCTCCAACCTCATACGTAGACCACCATTCTTGCGCGGTATCTACGTCTGATGTAGCCACCTGAAAGGCAACGGCAGGAGCAACAACACTAAACCGCTTTAGCTCAGTAGCGCCTCCGATAATGGTAGTAGAAAAAACACCATTTAGAGTAAGCTCAGTTGCACTATCTACAGTTACGACTTCTGCCCAAGTGGAAGAATTCTCAGGGTTGAAGACGATGTCTCCGGCCTGAACATTAGTGAAATCAGAGTTGTCGGCCACCAACTGAAAAGTGGTAGTGTCAAATGAATTCCATGTTCCGACGGCCAAGCCGGCTTTCAAGTCGTTGTCTACGTTTTGCAGAACCCGATAACGGGGGATTGAAATTGTCTTCATCAGTATGGGGCACAATAAGTTTGCTGAGATACGGCTGCTAAACTTTCAGGATATTCAGGCTCAATAATGACCTGCTCAGGAGAAGACGTGGCTACGTTAATAAGGTTTCTGTTCATCCACTTGGTGAATCCGTAATCAGAATCCTCTAAAGTGTCACCCTCTTCACCTGTTGGATAGAACTCAAAATTACCCCCCGACGTGCTAGAGCTAACTTTCCTAAGCTTCACCAAGCTAAAATCGGTGGCGTCTGCTGCCGACTGATAAACCTCCATAGTACCGCTTACGTTTAGGTACGTACGATACACATCAAAATTATTAGAAGCAGGGTCGTTGCCTTCGTTAGAGACGAAAGGGCCTAAAAATTTGGCGCTCATGATTGCGTTGTGAAGGTTGTGATTTTGAAAATGGGGCTAGGCTCCATCACTTGAATAGGACCTGAAACACCATTGTACGAAAGGAGCGCCTTGGAGATATAGGCAGAAAGCTCTTCGGTACCGGCAGCACCGCTGCCAACACGAAGCTCACCCTGCAAAATCCAAAAGTCCCCCCCAGAACCGTTCCAAATAAAATCAGAGGAACTGGGGATGGGAGTTGAAATACTGTCGGTATTAACCAGCTTTTGGTACGGGGTCCCGTCAGCGGGCTCGACGGTGAAAGAGATGAACCTATCCATGAATCAAATGTACTATTCTGAAATTAAAGTTTCGAGAGACCGGAGATGGTCAAGGCCCTCGTCGCTAAGAAGATATGATGTGGCCAAAGCCACTGGGTCCTCACCAAACGGAATGGTAAGAAGTTTCTTTTTATTCGTAGGCCCATTGAACCAAATCTCCGTCTTGTTGCGGCGGAAAGAAAGCAGGCTCTCGTCGAAGAACCTCTGAATCTTAGACTGCAACTTCAAGTCTGGGTCGTTGACCACACGAAGGAATGTCTCTGGGTCGCGGCGCACATAGATGAGCATATCGCGGCGCAATTCCGACGTGGTGACACGAGATGGGTCGATGCCAAGGAGGATGCGAGAGACGTGCTCAAGGGCTTCGATACTCATGTTTTTGCACTCGACCAAGGCGTCTACCTCAAGGTTAAGCTTCTCAACCTCAGCGTTAGCATCGCGCTCGTCGTTGACCTCCTCATACTTGATTCCGTTCATAGGATGGTAGTGGAGGAACTGCTGCAACACAGGGTTACTCTTAGGCACATGAAGGAATCCGTCTTCAAAAACGACGGGCTCTACAATGGCGTTGCCGTCCTGTTCATCCTCAAAGGGAGTCTTTTGATTGCGAGCATAACGCAAGGGACGGTTCTCTCCACGCTTTTCATCCCAGTACAGAAGCGGTGAACGCTGGCTTCCTCGCCCGGGAATCATGAAGGCAATAGGACTAGTATTTTGCTTGAGACGGTAAGTCTTGTTTTCCATAATAATTTATTTAAGGGGTGGATAGTGGGGGCGCCCATTGCGCCCCCAATACCCGGTTCACAATCAGTCTTCGAACAGGAAGAAGTTGTTCGCTCCCATGGTGCAGACAGCACGCTCAGAGAGGTAATTGACTTCCATCGCATCGAGGTCGCTAGTAGCAGCACCTCCCGCAGAACCTGTAATCCAAGTCTTATACCGGCGGTCCTCAGTCTCAGAGGCGCGGTAACGGATATGGAGGAACGGACGCTTGGCGTTCTTACCGAGCACTTGGTCGTAGACCGTGGTGCTTCCAGCAGGAACCATCATGCCGTTGATACCGCCTGAGGCGAGACCACCACGCATAGTTGGGTCGTTCAAGTACTTCCAGTCAGACTTGTAGAAGTCGTAACCACGGCGGAAGCCCGTGAAGCCAAGGTTGAGAGCCATCTGCTCGTCGTTGTCGAACAAGCCGTAGCTAGTACCGCCAGCACCGTAGCTGTTCTGAGCAGCCAACATGTCGTCGATGGCGAACCCGAAGTCACGGTTAACGAAGATGACGTTCTCCTCGATAGCACCCTGCTTATCCAAGCGAGAGATGATTGCGTCGAAGTCAGCCAAAGCAGCGGGGATACCGCCGGACCAAACGTTACCACGGTTCTGAAGGGTATAGAAGATACCTTCGGTACCCTTGTTTCCTACAGCACCGCCGTTGTAGTTGGCGCCACCGGCAACAGCAGTAGCCGCTCCGGAACCAACCTCAGCAGGAACTGCTTCCAGCATAGAGGTCTCGAGGTAATCGTCAAAGCGGAGACGGGTCTCGTGCTCGGACTTCATGTACCACAGGTATCCGTTAGCACCGTTCTCGGTGGTCACTTCAATCCAGCCAATCTGCGCCATGTCGGAGCCGTTGACAGCGTACTTATCCTTCAAGATGATGGGGCTCGTCTCAAAGATGAGGTCGTCGGCCTCGAGAGAACCTTCCATTCCTGCACCGCCCTTAGCGAACTCAGAACCGTAGATGAAGATGGTAAGGTTAGTGTCACTTGTCTGACCCGCAACACCAGCATAACCAGTAGCCTCGTAAAAAGCCACAGTAATCTCATTAGTTGTAAGGTCGACGTCGGTGACAATAGCCTTGTTACTTCCGGTGCCGTTGTTCTGGTCAACCATAACCGTCTGCCCAACGCGGATAGCGATGTTGTTTACCGTATGCCCTCCTTGGAAGGCGTTGTCTACAGCGAGGAGGTCGTTGACTTTAATAACAGCGGCGGAAGCGCCAGCAGCAGCAATCGTACCACATTCTGCGTACTTAGTGTGGAGGCGCCCCTGCTCTGCCCACTTAATGAGGTCAGAATTAGAAGGCATCTCTGCACCCACCATACGGAGGAAAGAGGATACTGTGCGGTTACCGTAACGCTCGAACTCCTTCTCGTAAGTATCAGGGAGATACTGGTTGAGGAAGTCGAAGTTGTTGATGTAATTCGTCGAGAGCGGAATCTGGTCTGCGCTCGGCTGGAGTTGGAACCCCGGGGTTACTTGTACTGAACCTGCCATGGTTTCTTATGATTTGTTTCTTGGACTACGAATTTTGAGCCCCCGACCCGAACTGGGTGCGACGGCACGAACTTTGAATTCCCCCTTAGAAACAGCTTGGGGAACGGGACGCTCGGACATGTTGATGTTTTTTGTCTTGCGCATCACGTCATCCACCGCAGCCGCCTTGCCTTGCTCGTAAAAGAACTCAGCAAACTTCTCGGGGTTCATCGCGACAGCCAAAGACTTGTGGTATCCCTTAGCGTCCTTGACTAAGCCTTGCTCATCCAGATACTTGTTTAACCAAGCCTCGGGGGTTTGCTGCAACTTCTTCAATTCGCCACGGTCACCGGGAGAATACACATAGGATTTGTCGTTGAGGTTGAACTCAAAGCCCTTGAACTGTTCACTGAACACCTCACCAGTCTTCTCATCAAACCACTCCTTCCTGCGCTTCTGCTCCTCTTGGTACGTCTTCGCCTGCTCAACATATTGCTTGTACTCTTGGTACTCCTCGGAATTCTCCAGAGAACCTACGCCCCTTGACTCAAGAGGTGTTTGGTATTTCTCCTTCTCTTCTTCGAAGTACTTCCGTGCTTTAGCAACAGCTTTCTTCTTGGCTAATTTAGCCTTTTTAATATCAACCTCATCGTCGAGGTCTTCATCAAACTTATAGTCCTCCATCATCATCTCTACGTCCTCTGCGTCGAGTCCGTCTTCAGTCTGTAGGAGGTATTCTTTTAGCAACCCATCGCCGTCAACTTCGTCGAGGTTCTGGTTGACTTTCATAAA
>Ga0233411_10000437_pt1 | contig 12973 bp, 16 predicted proteins | sample Na_anoxic_2_MG_FD_179799 | JGI IMG/M metagenome (GOLD analysis project Ga0233411, IMG submission 179799) | Seawater microbial communities from Saanich Inlet, British Columbia, Canada - Na_anoxic_2_MG | ecosystem: Environmental > Aquatic > Marine > Inlet | place: Canada: British Columbia...
TATTCACTGAGAAGCTAATAGATGAGGTTAATTTTATATTAAACAGCGTATCTTCTATTTATAGGATAAATTCTGTTGAAGAAGGGCTTGATAATGCTTATTCGAAGTACGATTACAAGGACGATTGGATTAAAATGAACTACGGAGCGTTTAAGGTTAAATGCACAACTATATCCCCTAACGAATGCTTTCAAGGCAATAACTTTACAACGACTACCTGCTAATGCCTAAGATAGAACAAAGCCCTAACGGGGCAATACTTATAGACAACAAACCTTACAATGTAGGGAATATTGAGGTGATCGTCAACGCTACGTTTACGGCGGTCGGCATGTATCATGTCAGGTATCAAAAAGAGATCGTAGAAGAGCTTCTTATAAGTGAGTGGACCGACAACACCGACACTCCTTTTGCAAGTTACCAAGCCCTTATAGATTATCTAGACCCTTTTTTTTTTCGTAAAATAGGAGGGGGTGGATCTGGTCAAGGCTGGGATGGGAGCGTATCGGATAGGAATTCTTTACCAACAACCATACCCCCCAACGCTGGTGATATATATTTAGTAGAAAACCCTGTTACTGTCACAGTGATAGGTATACCTTATAAGACGTACCAAAGTGGTCTTTATATAAGAGATACCGAAAACGGGAACCTATCAGACTGGAGAAGGTTGAACGTTAAAGTTAAATTTACATCTACTGAGTTTAGGATCGTGGACCCTATAGACACTAGTAAGCAATTGGGGTTTTTAGCCAACCTTTTAACTTCTGGGACACCTAGATTTTTAACAGCTCAAGACAAGAGTTACACGGTAGGTGATCACTCCGATATAGTTCAAAACGCTATTGATATAGCAGATAGACAAAATAAAGTGCCATCCGCTGCATTAGACAATATAGCTTCGTGGGACGCGTCGGGAAACACTAAAGATTCAGGCGTCCCAGTCTCGGCGATAGGTCTACCTAAAGAGTATAGACATATTTACTTTGCAACCACAAACGCCACTGACACTGTGATCGCAGCACAAGGCATACCCGTAAAAGTGGAGGGGACAACAACACAGGGATTTGGCACTTCGGGGTTAGTAATGTCTATAAATGGCAGGGTTACAAACGTGTCAGGAAGGACATTAACAGTAGAGGTTATTGCTGGGACCTCGTTCGATAAACAACAAGCTGGCGGTGCTGATGACTTTATTTTTTATATAGCACAGACCTCCGCTGTATTAGTGGGTAGTAAAAGTAGGGGAGAGGGTAGGAATAATGACTCTAATCACGCGGCCCCTTATTGGATGGGTGAATTGGCAAATAATCAATACTTTGAGGTGTATGTCGAAAACCCTCAAGACCCCAACGACTTAAAAGTTAGCGACATGTACCTCTCTGTAAAAGAATATAGATAATGAAGATAATTAAAAGGGTTCCATCTGATATAGATAATCTATTCACAGGGGGAGAGTCGGAAGATCATAAAATAAAAAGGAGCCTTTTCACAGAGGAGGACCCATATATTTTATTAGTCGGAGAGGAGGATATTACGAGCATCGAGAATTGGGTTGCTTATGGTGATTTATTATGTAATGACTATTTACAAATAAGAGACCGCATTACGGACCTTTTCTCTTGGGGGACAGCCTCTACTGTTGAGAAAGATATAGCTATAGAGTATTTTGTAAGTGACCCAAACGAAGACGCTACAACTAACGACATAAACAAAATCATGCACTTGACGGGTAATGGCTTAAGCCAACAGTCCGCGCAAACCTACCTAATAAACTGTTACGCCTCTTTTCACACAAAAGAAAAGGAGTCTTGCAGATCGAGATCAGAATCAGAAAGAGTTACCCAAGTTATCATTACATATTTAACCATTTCAGACGCTAGAGATTTTAGAGACACTATCGACGGTCTATTGGGTATGTTTCAAGAGGGGGTGATTGGTGTTGATTACGGACAAGCTGGAGTAGGGTTAATTGATTATATAGACGGCACTATTGGCACCGTTTATGAATTTGCTGGATTGAGTCAAAAGGGATACGTCTTAAATGGGGGTGCTCCTTTGTCTATGTTGGTAGATGATCTTAAAGATGTATTATTAAACGGGAACTATTAATGGCTGAGGTAGAAAAAATATCATTCACCGAAAGGGTGTTTTTAGAGGTCCTTACAGGGGAGCAAATATTTGTAGATGGGGAGGTAGAAACTATTATAGATGTTCAGTTTGAGCCCAAAACCAGACAGTTAATGCTTAAATTTGTGTCCGGTGTCGAGGTGACCGCGCATAAGGATGACGAGTTTGAGTTTGTTGTCGATGTTAAACGCCCTAGAATTAAGCCAACCAGAAGATTAAAGAAATGAAGAGGATTTTTATTTGCATGAGTGGCGCGGCGACAAAGATCGCTTTTATAGCGGGGTGTGTTCTTGCTTTGTTGGATAAGCTTACTCCAACAGTGTCCACCATGAAGTCTAAGATAGTGGGTTATGGGGGGACTAGTGCGGGAGGTATCCTTGGGGTATTTCTAGCAATGGGTAAGATTAAAGCTATTAATAAGTTTATAACCATCTATTCTTTATCTATGATATTCGGATATAATCCCAATTCAACTAAAGGAAAGATAAAGACGGTTTATAATGTCATGCGAGGGAAGTATTATCTACACCAGTTTAACGGTCTTAATAAGATATTAAATAAGGAAATTACGGCCAAAGACTTTCAAGAGTACAAAGACAGCGACGCGCCCCCGTGTTATTTGGGGGTTGTTGATTTCGAAACAGGAGAAGAGTTGTATTATAACATCAAGGATGTTGAACACGTTAAAGATCTTCATAATCTAATACTAGCAACTAGTAGCATACCTATCTACGTGCCTTATCAAGAGGTGTTCGGTAGAAAGCTATACGATGGTGGACTAAGAAGCCATATAGGCAGCCACTACATAGCTGAAAACTTTAGTTCAGAGTTTGATGAATTAGTGACAATATACAGCCGTAGCAACAGTTTAAAAGATTACGCGTATGAGTTCAAAGAAGATATAATGAGCGTTTTAGGCCGGACTTTTGAAATACTTAACCTCGAGGTAAGCAAGAACGATGAGAAAAGAACAGATGAGATTTGCATGAAGAAAGGAAAGAGAGTGTACAAGATGTTCGCTCCTAAAAAGTTGCAAAAGAAGACGTTTGAGGCAACTAGAGAAGGCAATCTAGAGATGCTTAAACTGGGAATGGAAGAAGGGAACAAATACCAATGATAAAGACCTCAGCGCAAAGTCAATCACCACAACCCCTACCCGCTCCAAAGATGTCTACAGAGGAGAGGGATGGGTTAGATTTTGATAGCTAGAGCTTCGTTGGAATCATCTATAACACGACAGAATCAAAGCTGCAATTTTATGATGGGTCTATGTGGGTATCCTTGCATTAAAACGGGCAGTGTTCACGCTCTTGTTTTCTTAATCAACTCCTTAGTTTGGTTAGAGAGTAAAACTTACCCCTAATAGAGTATCCTATACACCTACTCACGTATCTTTTTTTGAGCTCCCTACCTGTTTTTACGTTAATACATTTTTTACAATCTGTAAATTTATATTCTGGAGCGAATGAAATCTCATAAGTGTAAGCGTAAGTAACTGATAGTGTGTTCATATTGCTTGCGTAAAGGTGTTTTTAGCGATGTGTTGTGTGTAATACTACAGCCGTGGTTTTTCAGAAACTTTTATCTCAATGTTAGGTTTTACTTTCTGTGGTAATTGCGTTTTAGAAAATTTACCAAAAGATTGAAGAACTCTAACTACTACTATTTCAGAACATCCTTCATTGTCATTTATACCTTTTTGGTAATCAACCCATTTTCTACATTGGTTAAAGTAATAGCCATTATCAAATATTGCATTTACAGGGTTTGGCTTCTTCCAATGTTCATCGCTAAATGTAGCCAATGCCTCAACTAACATTTCGTAAAGTTCAATCTTTGTAAATTTATGGTACTGTGCTAATTTACGTGCTTTGTATTGTTGCATTTTAATAAGGTTTGTGGCTTAAATTCCGTACTACACACAACAATGTATATAGTTTATAAGCCTAATTAATATTCATTTTTAATTGTAAATTTCTGCTATGGCTTACAAAACCATATACTCAACGTTATCTACAATTTAGGAACGTGCTTATCAATTAACACCTCAACCAAATTATTAAGACTTCTGTTTTGCTTTTTAGCTTCTGCCTTTAGTCGTTTTAATAAGTCCTCCGAAATTCGAAAGGCTGTTTGTTTTTTGTCGCTCATATCTTTTCAAATTTACATTGTGGTGCGTAGTTTGTTAGGGGTGTTGTTCTATCTGTACCACAATCGAAATACTCTAAACAATAAGCGGCATCTTTGAATATTACTTTTCCTTTTCTTTCAACATCTTTACAGATAGTTACTTTTAATTTATCCCCCTCTTTTATTTCTATATTTCTAAATTGTATCATATTTATGTTTTTAAAAGGAAACCTATCTAATAGGCTTCCAGTAGTAAGTAACACCCTCCTCACAAGTGTTAATGATTTCTTTAATGGTTTTTCTACCCCCAGCAGGCTGGTAAGCGCTTTCCTCACCTACCAAACAAAGAACCTCGTCTTCGTTTCTGATAGCAGCAACAACACTTATCGAACCTAGTCCGTAAGCTGTGAAGCTTTTTTGTGTTGGTTTTGTGAATTTAATGTTTTTCATATCGTTTATTTTTTCGTTTTCCTTATTGGTATGTTTCAAAGGTAGGTGTTGTATAATTGTTATACAAGCGTAATACTAAAAAAGGTTTCAAAATAAATTAAAAAAGTAGATAACAAGGTATAAAAACAAAAGCCTAACCAAGTGTATTTCATCTAGTTAGGCTCATTGTGTAGGCTTCAATTTTTATACAATCGTTATGCGCAATTAAACGCATCATCCAACATTTGCTGTCCTTGTTTAGCAAGTTTCATAAATAACTCACCATCTACATCAAACGGTCTACCGCCTACAAATTGTAAATCATAACCTTCTTTATCTTCATTCCAATAAGCAACAGTCCAACAATATTCTTTTTTGTCGGTATCATTTGACCACTTTACAATTTCGGCTCGATTGTGTTCGCCATCAGATAGCAAATGTTTACCACAACTTCTTACTTCTAAATCTTCTATTCTTAAATTAAATTTCATCTTTCAATCAATTAAAAGCGCATAACACTGTATAAAATTAATGCGCTTGGTTATGTTAGTGCTTAATTCAAAGTTTATTGTTTAGCGCACTAATCTTATACTAAACCGTTATATGGCAATGAAATATTTTTCCCATTCACCAAAACCGTGTTCCTCTAATTCATCGTCATAAGCCCATTTGCGATTAGGGTCTACTTGTTTGTATTCTTTGCCTTTTGTGAATATTTTCCTGCCGTCATCCATAAATAAATCCTGAGAGCATCGCCATATAACAAGGTCTATATTTAATGCTTTAGGTTCGTTCTCGCTTATGTAGTTATCAGCTACTTTCTCTGCGTGTTCTCTGTTATCCATTCCGTGACAGTCACCTAGCCACATTAGTAATTTAACTATATCTTCTTTATTCATCTTTCACGTTTTTAGGTTATCAGTTATTCCGCACTAAACATAGACAGAACGTTACCCACCATTAACACAACTTAGCATTATATCTATCGCTTTATCAATGTCATAATGGAATAACCTATAACTTCCTATTGGTGTGTTTGGGTAAGCTTGTATTTCAACAATGGTATTAGTCTTTTTCATTTCTTCATACACTTCCTTACCAATTTCATCAATTAACTCTTCATCAATCAAAGATTGTTCTTCGATATGTTCTTTAACACTTTGGTAATAATCTCTATGTTGATTTACAGTTATTGAAACACTTGCTTTACAATTACTTAATAGTTCTTTTAATTTATTCATATCTATAATTTTAACGGTGGGTAACACTGTATAAAAACAAGTTCGTACCTCACCAGATTTTTACACTTAGCGTTAGCCACAATACCCTAGCTGACATTTAAGCCATTCATTGCAATCGCTTTTACTACCTTGATAAACACAGATTCCATTCTGTTCTACTTGGTATGTGTTATTTATTAGCCATTTTACTTCATAATTATCATCTAAGTAATTAGGTGTAGTACTGTGGCTAACACCAAGTAAAACACATAACTCATTTAGTGCTTTGCCTTCATTAAATTCACCTTGTTTAGTATAGCTATTGCTTAGTATATTTTTTATATTTTCTCTCATTTCGTTACGTTTTTTACTTCTACCGTTACCCCACGTTATACAAATCGCAATGCCATTGGTGTAAATCAATGCTATTTTCTTCGGTAGGTAATTCAGCTTCTTGAACATCATAAATCGAATTTACAATAAACTTGTCAGGGTGTTCACCTTTTTCTATTTGTCTTTCTACCCAATATTTATACCAGTCAATAGTAGTAAATACTCTTGGCTCTAAGTTGTCATTAATTGCTAATATCATAATTCGTTTTTTTTAAGTTAATTAACGAAGGCCTAACACTGTATATAATCTATAAGCCCACAAAGTTTATATTTAAAAGTAGCTAACACGGCATAAAGTTCAGTTTCATATATAATCCGAAACCTTGTACTTATTCGTTAACCCCATAATCAAATAACGTTAAATAAGATTTGAAAACAAAAAAAAGCCCGAAAATTAATTCCCGGGCCTTGTTCGATATTGTAAATATCTTTAAACAACGAAAGGCATCCCAATGGAACACCTTAAGTCTCAGAAATAATTTCTTACTCCCTGTTCACGCCAGAACAAAGTTAGTAATTAAGTTTCAAACTTACAACCTTTTATTAATTTATCTCCACCCTCTAGAAAATAAACTATTTCTAAAGACCCCTTCATAATACCTAAAGTAGTGTCCAACTCGATAATTCTAAGGTCTGCCATGCTGTTAGGCTTAACGCTTAAGTAAGACACATTGTCATCTATTAACGTGATAAACGAATCTACCCCAACTTCTCTCTTACCTAGTCTATCACCTAGAACATCAATCACTAATCTAACACTGCCCCCGTCTTGTATGAATCGAGATCTGTCAATAGTGGTGTCTACTGTTATGTCTGAGCTAACAGTCTCTACCCCGTTGTATTTATACCGTATTAGTGCCATGTGTTAGTGTGGTTTTGATATACTTATAGTGTCCATGATAGATCTTTTTTAGGTGGTATTACTTCGATTATATCCATTTTTTAGCAAGTCTTAAATCCTAAGTCGTACTTGGATTTTAGTAAAACGTTCGTGTTGTATATTAGTTTATTATTTACATATTGATCAAATTCATTAGACCCATCTTTGATCACGTCTATAGAATCAAAATCATAAGGGGCGTCTGAATTTCCGTCTGTTGCCTGTATGTTAAAACTATCCATTCCATACAAATATAACCTACTAAACAACTCAAAGCTAGACCTGAATATTATTAAGTTATAAACAGCTCTTTCTTCTGAATAATGAAGGTTATTAGAGAAATTAGAAAGCTTAACCTCTGTTTGCTCTGTCTCGTATGGCTGGGCCTCTATCCGGGCCTCGTATCTACACCCATCAACCCAGTTATTAGTTATATCTATTAGATCATAAAACCTATCCATCCCGTTGGACTCAGTATATTTAAAGTTCTCATACCTTCCATAGCTTTCAAACCTAAAGTAAACAGTGCCGTCCTTGTTGTCGCAAGTGTTCTCTTTTAGATTAATTCCGGCGCTATACAATTTATTAGAGGGTGTTGTGTTGTCCACAACGAATCTATATTTCCCACCACCAAACAAACCGAAGACATCGCCCCAATCTACCTTAAAGCCTCCGTACAAAGTATAATTGGTGTCATACCCAACATCAAACTTTGTGCCGCTTTCTATCCCTAATACATTATTGGGGTTTCCTGTAACAACTTCAGACCATATTGTGCCATCCCACCTCTCCAATTTGTAATTGTCATCAAAAGATGAAGATGGAAACTTAAAAAGAAACCCGCTTATATCCCCCTCTATAAAACAAGGTTCATAACATACACTAAAGCACCCTGAAGACTCTACCTCTACAGGAATAGACCCTAATATTTGCTCTGGTAAAACTGTCACTAATTGTGTGCAAACTGTTTTATGTATGGACCCATAGTAATCCTTAGTTCTGTCCACGTCTGGTATTATGTCTATTGTCGCCATTAAAATGATACTCTATTATTTGTATGGTTAGATAAAACTACATTTGGAGAATTAACCGCATCGTTAGTCTCTTCGTATATATACTCAGGGCTTCCCGGGTAAGTAGGGCTTGTTTGCTTCATGTTGTAGCTTCTTAATAGTCCGCTTGATGGTATAAAATCTAGATCATTTGTCATGTGCCTTATCTCTTCTGGAGTGATTACCCTATCATGGAAGGACAATCTTCGGAATTTAAAAGTGCCAATATTCACAAGGGCTTGACCACTAAAATACGCGGGCGGTACAGTTGACCCTATTACTCCTTGTGCATTCTTTTGGGCGTCCTCTCTCTTTATACCATCTATATATATATCTAGCCCGTTTTGACTCTGAGACCCATCATAAGTAACTGTTATTAATGAATACTCGTTCCCATTTTGTAACTCCGTACTTGTTATCCGAATATTTATCCTCTCGGTTATATCGCTCCTTATCTCAAACCTCCACCCTGCCCCATTTTCTATTTCAAAATTGGCTCCCTGTGAGGTTGTGCCTTGAAATAATCTAGCATTACCAGCGGTTGTAGAATTATTGTTTCTATACTGTAGCGTCACACTAAATGGCTGCATTAGTGAATAATCAAAAAGATTAAGAAGTGCGGCGTCGTTATACTGTATTTGAGACAATGCCCCATTTGCTTCAAACTCTACACAGTTGTTATAATCATGAGTTGCTATAATATCCTTCCACGTCAATAATTGACTTTGGTATAAGTCAGGCGTAACATAATCAAAAGGCATTGTTATTGACGTTGTAACTGTGCCCTTTGGGAAAGCTGTCAAATGAACGGCGTATTTTCCGAAAGTACCATATTGTGCAGTTATCTCGGAGTTTATAAGTGCTAAATCTGTATTTATATCGCTATATGAAAATACAGTCCAATCTTCAGTTGAAGGGTCGCCAACTCTAATACTTAAGCCTACATTTATTAAGTTTATATTCACTGAAGCGGAAGAAAACTGTATTTCATCCTCAAACCAATAAACAACATCCCTCATCGGTTCATCATGAAGGAAATCGAAAGAAATTTGAGAGGCTATTGGTGAACCTCCTACTATCCCGTATTTAACTATTGCACCTGAATCTATATATGACGTTGTGTTCGGTGTAAGTCTGGCGTTTTGCGTACCAGCGATCCCAGATAAGTCACCTTCAAACGATGTTACATCAGCACTAGGAACCCCATCTATATCATAATCGAACTCAGTATCATCTAGCACCGTTAAGTCCGCTACTACCTCCCCAAAAGCGAGTGATACAGTGTCAAAATTAATGTTGTCAACCCCTGCAATCCTAGAGTTTCCGCTAATAACATAATTTATTGGCGGGGTAAAAGATTGTACTTTGTCTAATCTAAAAGAAAGTTCAAATTGATCAGCGTCCGGGTATATTAGTTTTAGTTTGTCGTAATTTATATTGGCTCTTAAGTTTATGTTTTGACCTGTTCCAAATGTTTTATCTAGAAATGTAGTGTTCCCTGAGTCATCCCAATCTTCAAAAGGGCTACCTATCTCAGGACTCGAATAAGTTGTAAATTGACTTAGTTCAAGCTGATTATTCCCACATGGCCGAATTCCAAAGTATCCAACAATATCATTTATATCAGGGGGACTAGACAATATAGATGGTTCAGGAGCAAAGGATACATCTATCTTTGTAACACCTGACTTCCCTAATGAGTCAAGAACTGTTCCACTGGCCAAGTCTATATAGTCATCTGATTCAAATATGTATTTTGGATCTCCTTGAGTGCCATCATTCCTACTTAGATCATATCCTAGTGTATTGGTGTAGTCAGTGGGGTTTGAATTTATTGAATAACCTAATATCGCTGTCCTCCAGTCTTTATCTGCGTTAAATACCTCACCTGTTTCTAGAGTCTGATTTCCGTTTACAGTAAACGAAAAAACTAAATCATCAACCTGAGTCATGTTTTCCCAAAACTGAAAAGCGTAATCAAAAGAGTACACACTACCTGTCTTTACAACCTTTAGAGAGTTCCTAGTGTCCCCTACAGCTAATTTATATCCTTTAGTTGTGTCTATAGACCCCCCGTTCGCATCTATTTGGCTAGGTGTAACCTCGTAAGTATCAAAAACCTGAGACCCGTCTCTGCTTTTTACTTCTGCTTTTAATTTAGTTATTTCTTTATCTGTGCTTTGGTCTTCAAATGTCCACCTTGCCAAAACCCTATCCTCTACACTTCCAACCATATTGTTGAAAGCTGACCCTATACTCATGTCGTAATGTGGGTTTAAGCTAATTGTATCTATCAAACTGCCTGCGTAAGCAGATAAAACCCAGTCGCTAGTATCAACGCCAGCGCTGGCAGAATCAACTTCAATTAGTATATTCTCGTGGTTTATTGCTGTATCATTACTTACAGATACAGATAGCGCATAATTAGAAATGTATTGATATTTAACTACCTCAAACTCTACATCTATAAGTGTTGGGTCCGCATTTAATGTAGCCACTGCGTTCAGTATGTTTATTGAGTTGTCCCCCACCCCGTCCGCTAAAACCTTAACTCTATCCTCGTTTATATTCTCCAGAAGTGTTAAGGATTCATTATCAATAGCGTTTATCTCTTGAATCTTTATGACCACCTCCGAAGCGGCGGAGAAACCCCCTACATTGTTCTTTATCTGAAGTAGCCCCTTTGTGTTTTGGGTATAATCTAATTCATTTTCTGTGTTGTCCCAAGAGAAAGACTCTTTAGTGTATTTTTGAGTCCCCCCATTTAAAAACTCGTTGTAATACCCTATATTCCCATTCTTAAAGAAAGATTGAGCGTTTCCAATTGTAGAGTTTTCTAAATTAGAAGTAGATATATTGTCTGTTTTAGATGTTATCTCGAACACGTACTTCAAAGAGGACCCTCCCTCGAATGACTGCGGATATTCTAAAGTGTCACCAGAAACGTCTGAAGACCTAGCAAACCCTGGGAGTTTATGAGTATGAACAATCTCAAAAACTCCACCCCCAATATCATTAAGTGTTATTTCGTCTTTCTGCCAATTTTTAGGATTGCTTAAGCTAACCACCCCTGTTGCCGAATCTATAGAGAATGATTGCGTGTTAGTGGTTTCGAAATTAGAAAAATAAACATCCGGAATATAAGGGGTGTTTGTTTGTGGGTCATTACTAATTGGCGTAACGTCATTTGATATATACCCATACCTAAAATCAAACCTACCAACAGATCCACTCTTGAATGTTGTGAAATTTATAATTGTCTGAGCAGTGTCCCCGGCATTTCCGTATGGAAAATCCTTGTTATTTGGCACAGGATAAAACTCTACCACATTGTGCTCTACCGAATTAGTCTGTATAGGGGTAACGCGATCATCAGTAACAACTATACCTATCGTACCATCAGCATTCCCTTGATCAATAACAGATAATAACGATCCACTAGAATTATCAACCGAAACAACTCCAAAATTAAAACGATCATTACCGTCTTGTATAGACCTAACTGTGACAACTTGTTGATTCCTTATTAATTCATAATCAGAAGATAGAGATTGACCTACATCATCAGAAAAGAATATAGCCCCATTATTAGACCCCGGGGTTGGGTTAGCCTTATATTCAAATAATTGTATATCTATAGCCGAGCAAGTGAACTGTAGGTATCTTCCATCAGCATAGAACGTTACAGAGTCTCCGTCGGCTGTGTTCTGTATCTTTAGGGTTATATAGGGTCTTGCCATTACTCTTTTTCGTCTGTTATTATAGTCTCAATAAATTGGTCTTCTGGTATATAACCATCATCACTAGAATCTAGCACTTCTCTATAAGTAAGTTCGTGTAAACTAGACAATGGGTCATATATATTCTGCTGTATTAAAATAACTTTCCCCGCTTGGTTAAAGATAACATTATTATTTTTGATAGATGAGAATACAGACATATCGCAAATAGGTTGTTTATCTCTATTGGTGTATATTTTCCATTGGTTTTTCGCTGGAGATTCTATGTTCCAGAATTTAGAGTATAGTGTTTCCGCATGTATCAACCTGAAATTATCAGAGCTAATCTTTTGACCGTCTTGAATCAAAATCTTATCTGTACCCATGAAATTACCATCCAACAGCATAAATCCTATTCTATCACCTATGTTATTCTCATTCTTACCAGTTAACAGTTGTGTTATGTCCCAAATAGAATTGAATAATTTTTCTATGTTTTCTTGTTGCGTTTTTCTATACGCTCGGGCCATGTCTATATCAACATCTATCTCTTTCTTTAGTGGGGATAAATCTTTATTTGTTATGCCAACAAGCTCATAAGACGCTGTTACTTGATCTCCTTTAGAACTAGTGGTGTTGGTTTCTACATTTATACCCAACGTCTTTAAGCTTAGGAGGGTGTTCTTTTCTACTGGGTCTTCAGCGAATTTAATCCTAATAGATCTAGGTAATTCAGATAGGTTGTACGTGTAAGTGCCTTCATTTTTTAGGGCTGGCAAATTAAATGGCGTAGGGTTTTTAATGAAAAAGTCCCTATTCTCAAATATTATTCTTTTATCATCAGTTATTCTGGTCTTCGCGTTAAAGAACTTGCTGAATTTCTCAAATAGATTACCCAACGAAATGTTAGGTATCGGGTTGTTGATCGGGGTAGTAACGCGCCTTTTACCGTCCGAAGATTCATCATAGTTAAAAGCTGCAAGGTATCGTAAATTAGCGTAGTCCCCATCAAATAAAGTA
>Ga0233411_10000439_pt1 | contig 12965 bp, 9 predicted proteins | sample Na_anoxic_2_MG_FD_179799 | JGI IMG/M metagenome (GOLD analysis project Ga0233411, IMG submission 179799) | Seawater microbial communities from Saanich Inlet, British Columbia, Canada - Na_anoxic_2_MG | ecosystem: Environmental > Aquatic > Marine > Inlet | place: Canada: British Columbia...
ATGGGAAACGCCGCCACAAAAAAGAGCTGCTTTTAATTTTATTTCCGCGCCAGCAAATGCAAGAACGCCAAAAGGTGAAGTTTTTACACCTAGTCTTCCATTACCACATCACGACCCCAATTTCCCCTTAGCTCAAGGCGATAAAGCTGTAAATTTGATTGTACCAGCGGAATCTACAGGGTTTTATGATGATAGCACAGGGAACGTTGCTCCCGGATTTAGTGATTTAAATTATGTACCTTATCATCAAGATTTACGTGTTGATTATCGCACCCGTAGTAATAATCAAATAAGTGGATGGAAAGGAATAACAGCTACTGATTTAGGTTATACACGCTCTAAGGGAGAGCAAATGTTATGGCATCAAACTCGTGGACTATTTATTGTAGATAATCAATCTAGCAGCCCTTCTGGCACATCAAAAGGCGATTATTCACCAAACATTCCCAATAGTGCTGGTCTTAATTTTGTCTATGAAATGCAAGGAAATGCCAAATTTTCATCTACTAATAAAGGCGAAGGGTATCAATTTAGGGTATATCTAACCAATACTTCAGATGAAGTATTGACACCTACAAATGCTGATTCAGATTTTACTACACTGAACACATTTTGGAGATATAGTTATATACCAGATAATTCAAATAATTATATTACATTTGGCTCTCCAGGTGCGGCTACTCCTCCCAGAAATATTTCCAATGGCGCACCGCAACCAACTGGCGGGCCTACTAGTTTTGTATCTGAACCAGTTCAAACTTATAAAACATTAATCATTATTGGAGCTAATAATAATGCAACACCATTTGTAGATCCATCCGGCACTCCGGCAATAAGTAGTAGTAATTCATTACCAGCAGACGCGTCATTAAATATTCCATTTAGTCAATTGGCAACGTATTCATTAACTGTAAAATATGGTTTTGATTTATCAGGAGCGTATGTGTATCAGAGTGGTTCTTCTTCTACTCCGTGGGGCGAACAAAATACTCACCCAACCCCTACTAATCTCACCCCCGCCGTCACATTAACCTCTAATGCTATACAATCAAATACATGGACAACTGCAAACAACTTCTCAAATACTTCAAATAATCCAGCAAAGAACAACAATACAATAATTTATCCTGGATTTTCATATTATTTAAATAACTACTTCATGCAATTATCGAACTCGACCACCACAAATATATATACAAATATGTTTATTAACAACAATGGCAATGGTGGAACAGGCGACTCGGTATTTCCTGTTCCAAATGCAGCTATACCATACACAAAAATAGTTATAAAACCGCCACCAAGAAATTCTACATTATATTCTGATTATTCTTCATATTTAACTGGAGGCACTAATTTATATGTACCTTCACAGAGTAATATTGTGTCAGGAGATAATTATATATTAGAAAATGTTCTTAGACGTTCAAATGGTTCATCATTTAATATTTATTTTTTTACAGGATCGGCATCATCTAACCCTTCTAATTATACATTTACACTTAACGGTACTAAAAAATGTATTTGTAATTTGCAAAATTCTTCAAATGGATGGCCAACCGAAATTACTATAGGCGATGATTTACAAACGCAACAACTAGCTAGCTTTAAATTATCTGTAAACGGAGGAGCTTCTGGACAAACTTCACTTCAAACAACTGATATATCTAATGCTTGGCAAACACCTACAGGAAATACTACTACAAATTCACGATTAACTGTTACTAGAACAGGTTGGATAGAAGCATATACTGGATCATCTTCAGGTATTGAATATGATAGATTACACGGTTGGTATTTAGGAGTTGATTGTACAACTGCAAGCGCTACAAATATAACAATCGCCAATTATCCGGATATTGGACAGGCAAATTCTTACAACCCATATACATTTTCATTAAAACAATTTATAAATACATCAACGCAGGTTCCTAATAATACAACAGAACTAAAGTTTGATTTGTTTATAGGTGAAACACCGCCAACCAATATATCATGGACACCTACAATAGCAGCGGCATTGACTCCCACCCTAAATCCACAGTTTTTTGGATTAAATAGATTAAATTCAACATTAAATTTACCATTTAGTGGAACATTAAATAACTTAAATCCATATTGGAAACGTGGTAATAATATTATGCAAGATTTACAATTAAATTATTTAAATGCTAGTAATAATCCATTAGGAAGCTCATCAACTGTTCTTTGGGACACAGGTTCTAATACTAGTCAACCCGTTAACATACCAACTACATTTACATTACAATCTTCAGATTTACTATCATCAACAAATAATATTAATTATTCACGTGAAACAACATTAAATAATCCAACTGATAGCCAATTTGTAATTAAAGGGAGATATGAAAATAATGTTACATTTACTCCTGTTCTACAAAATATTCCAAACTATGAATATGAATTTGGCACTCCATCACCAGGTAAACACTTATGGTGGGATTATACCTGGGGTGCTACAATACCATCAACAGGATTACCAAGTGGATTTTTTTCACAAACAGGAAATACAAATAATCCATCTGTTTTAGAACCAACTACTGGCGCATTACCATCAAATACTATATCAGATGATCCTAATACAAATTTTCCAACATATAATCATGCTAATACAATAACAGATAACCAAATAATGTGGACTAAAAATGCATTTAGAGGATTACAAGCCATAACTTCTAATTTAGATCCTTATGTTGATTATTCAACACTATTTCATAATCAATCATTAAATTATAGTACACATATTGGTGATTCATTAAGTTTCACATATTTAGGTCAAAATTATTATGGAGGTGGCGCGGGCGTGGTTAAAAGTTATACAAAAATTAAATGGTTAATGTTTAAAGTAAGTAATCCTGGTTCTGGTGGAACTAATATAGAGTATTCTATTATTAATAATAGTGGAACTAAATTAACATTAGGAACTGATTTTATTTTATTTGTAAAAGAAAGACAAAATAATACAACCGCATACAAAGGGACTTTCTGGACCGCTACAGGAGTTGCATGGACACCTTGGTTAGATGCAGCTAATAAAAGTCAAGCTGCAGCATCTTCATGCAATCCTACATTGGGTGCTGCAAATAATGGCGTATACTTAACCTCGGGTGATCCAACTAATTATCCTTATAAAATTAAAACATTAAATGCAAGTTCAACATCCAATACAATACAGTATTTCAGACTCGGTATTTTAGAAGATGTCGACGTTGCTGAAATCAACTTTAAATATACAACATAATTTGTTATTACTATATTATTTTATTTATTGAAATATAATATAGTATGTCTCAATTAAATGAGTTTAATCAAAATAATTTATTATTTAAAAGATTCCAGGGACAAATACAGACATTAATCGTTCCGCCAAATACGTATGCTGGTGAATCTGGCGCAAAAACATTGAAAAATGTTTATAATAGCACTATTTTTTCATCAGATGTTAGCAGTGATATTTCACAAAATTATACTTGTTTTAATTTAGACGCTGGACCAACTAATTCTGGGAATCTAAATGTTCCAAATGTATCAGACACATTAGCAAATTCATATACAACAGGTGTTTATGGTAATATTGATATTGTCGATACAACAAACTTACGTTTCTATAAAAAAGTATTTTTAAAATCAGTTGCAAGCACACCTTATTCGTGGTGGTTAATTGATCCAAATGGAGCAAACCCTACAACAGATAACAATTTGTTAAAAGATATGATTCCATTCGCTTACAATGATTTAGATTTAGCTATGTTTACGCCGATTGTATATTATTACACTGGACCAGTCCCGCCAGCAATAGGTGATACAGATGATCCAAATAATTGGACTAGTGTTGAACAACAACAACCTCCACTTTATTGGTTAATTGATTATGAATCAGGTGTATTGCAATTATATGCTGGATTGGATGGCTTGGGTAAAATTACAGGAACAGAAATAATTACACCTAGTACCAATCCTCCCAACGCATATCAGGTTCCACGTATTTCATTTATTAAATATGTTGGGGATAAGGGGGCTTCTGGAGGTGGAGGCGGTGGTGGCGGCGATGCATCTGGTAATTTAGATTTATCAGGAAACTTATCTGCATGCAATGTATTAGTAAGATGTGATCTTGATGTTAGTGGCAATGCTGATATAAGTGGTAATCTTACTGTTATTGGAGAAACAGATTTATCGGGTAATGTAGATATGTCTGGAAATTTAAATGTTGTCGGTGATGCATCATTTAATAGTATCTATGTTACAACAAATGCTGATATAAGTGGAAATGTAGACGTAAGCGGTAATATAAATGTAACCGGTTATGTAGATATAGATGGTTACGCTCAAGTTAGTGGTAATTTATTAGTAGCAACTGACAGCACAGATTTAACAGCTACCGGTATAACAGATTATAATGCCTATTTTAGACAGACTAATATTATTGATACTATGAAACTTCCTTTTGCTACTTATTTTGATGGTTTCTGGAAGAAAATGGTCAATCGGACGGTGGGGAGTGGTCCGGGTGCGTGGGTTCAGGGGAAACCCTGTCCTTTTGGTCCAAATTTGATTCCAATTGCAAAAATAGATATCAATGGTTCATATTCACAATCGCCTCCTCCTGGACAGATAGAACCAGCGTGGGATAGTGAATTTCGCCCCTTATTAGCAAATACAATTGGATATTTTACCGTTAAATTCGCTCAACCATCCATGATGAGTTGGTCAGAAATAAATACGGTTCCCTTCTTCAGTCCAAATGGTACGTGGACTACAACAATGGGCCAGCCACCTGCTCCTCCACCCGAGGGATCAAAGCCTGGGTATAACTGCGTTCCTGAACAAACTATACACTTTGTTGCAGGATATCAAGAACAACAGTTCGATCGTGGCAACGAAACTAGAAATCCAAAACCATTTATTAAAATATTAAGCTGTAGCTTTGGCGATATCAGAAATGTTAACGGAGAAACCGTTATTTTTTCTAACGTAAAGCCAGTTGTTGGAAATTCCCTTGGTCCAGCAAACCAAGTATATAATGGCAACAAAATAGGTGGTATAACGAGAATCGTTATCGCCGAAGGGCTAACTGACCTTTTTCCCAGTGTTAAAACATTTCCTGTGCCGTTAGAAAAAACGAATAGTAAAGCTTGGTTATTCTTAGAACAGACATGGGCATACGAGGGATGGATGAGTTCACAAGGTCTACAACCTCAAGAAGATATTCTTAAAAAAATATGCGGTGATCATAATATAGAGGTTCGTCTATACTCTAATAATACAGGTGCAAAAATGCCTGAAAGGGAATATAATCCCCTTGAGATGAAATCAGCAAATGATATAAATACAGATTGGCAATTATTAAGCAATGATTTAATGGGACAATATATAGATAAATGGTTGCCTGGTATCCAACCATCATTTTTGTTGTCAGGACTTCCAGGGACAGTATTTGATCCACCAACAGATCTACCTCCCTCTCCGGGGAACCAATCTATCCAAACCTTATTTATAGGAGGACAAAACAATCCCCCTGGTATTAACATTATATCTGATTTACAGTTATGGTTTGTAGATTTGAATATATATGAATGGCCATATGGAATAACTACAACAAAGGAAATATTTAAGAACGATGTTGATATTTGTGGCAATGTTGATATCTGTGGCAATTTGACTGCATCGTCATTAAATATTGATACATTAAATGTAGATGGAGATTTAAATGTACACGGAGACCTTGATGTATCTGGTAATATTAGAGGTCATAGTAATTTAAAGATTGATGGAGATTTAACAGTTGGTAATGATGGAATTTTTTTGGGGACGATAACTACCGTAGGTAATAGCACTCTTGTGGAATATAAACATTATGATGATACAGATTTTCTCACAAGTACGACCTTTAAATATGATACAATAGCAGTTTCAGAGCATGCGGGCGGAACAAGTGATAGAGCGGGATATGCAGAGTTTCATTTATATGATAATACAACGAATGCTGATTCGACAATTCTTGTTTTTTCAGTTTCAAAACTAACCCCCAATAGCGTTGCTATTAATGTTAAAGAGATCAATTGGAATACTTCTTCGCAATGCATTAATGGAATAAGGGTCAAATTCGGTAGTACAAGTAGTAATAGACGAGCGGAGATTCAAATCAATCATAGACGCCTTTCCAATAGTGGTGACCCCACCTCAATAGATATTAAAATGTATACAAATTTATCAAAAACAGACTTTATCAACGATGTATTACCATGGAAATTATCATCTGATAATCAAAACTATGCACTATCTACAACTGACATAGATTTAACAAATAATAATAATAATAAAATTTCATCTGCAACAAATCTCTATAAATATTTTGAAAAAGGTATTATGTTAGGAAATGATATTAATTTAAATTCAAATGATATTGACAATATTAATCAATTAAAGGGAACTAATAATTATATAAATTTTAATAATTCTGGTAATCTAAGATTAAACGCACAAAATATATTAGAATTTGGGACTACCAATCCTTCGGTGTATATAACTTATTCTGGCAATATATTAACTTTCAACGGATCAAATGGGAAAATAGATAATTTAACAGGAATAAATCAAACAACTGGTGATATTACAATAGGAAACCCAAATAACAATGTTTTAATTGACGCAAGTCAGGTTGAAATCAAATCAAAAGGCGGGGGGCCACCATTTGGCGATATTATTTTAAATAATTCTGGTGGAGGAAATGGTTCTATAATATTTAAAAACGGGAGCACGTTGTCAGGAGATGTTACATATAAAACAAATAATTTCGATTTAAATGATAATACATTAAAAGTTAATGAAATGGAATCAAGCACTACTAATAAAATTACAATTAATAGTGATTTGGATTTAAATTTAAATGATATCCAAAATGTTTCAGAATTAAATACAAACGCGAATTCTGATTTAACTGTTGGAAATAATTCAATTAATGTTATATTTGACTGTGATGTTTCATTGAATTCAACACTAAATGTTAATACAATTAATGCTAATACAATATCATCTAATAGTGTAAATGCAACTACAATAACAGGAACAACCATAACTGATGGAATAGCAACAATTTCAAATGGAAACGGAACTAATTTCAATAACATTGAAACAGATAAATTAAATGTAAATGGTATGTTTTCATTTACAAATGATGCTACAAATGCAGTTGGTTTATCTAATTTTGAAACAGCTGTAGGATCTACTATTTATAAAAGAGTTTCTACATTTAATCATGTATTTACAAATGTTTCTCCTTATACTATTAGAATACCAAATGCTTTATTATTTCCAAATCAATTTGGATTTACTCAAGGAGGAGCTGCAGTTAAAATAAAATTAACTTCTATGGGATTATCAACAGCAGGTTCTGTTGTAGGTGGTATAGAATACAGAGAATATGTTGTTTTATTTTGTCCAGGAGGTGCTAGTGGAGGATCAGCAACCTCAAGTAGACATTTGTTTGTTAATGAAAATCAAGCGCCACCAGGAGGAAGTTTTACGACATTTATATCTAGTACATCTGTATCAACTTCAAATTTAAGTAATCCTACCAATCCTATAGTTGTAAATAATAATATGAATTTAGGATTAACAGTTACTCCAAAATCAACACTTCTACCCCCATCAGTAACTAATAATAGATGTATAATACGAGGGACTATTGAAGTTGTATAATAACATCTTAACTAATTTTTCATTTTATATCATAATAATATATAAAATGAACTTTTTATTAGGCATAGTTATTGCTGCTTTATTTATGATTTTATTAGTATCCATTGTTAACGAAACTGTTGAGTCTTTTCGTGGAAGGAGGGGGCGAGGGAGACGCGGAGGCAGACGCGGCGGATGGCGAAGAGGGTTTAACCCAAACAGATACTTACGCCGATTCCGTCATCGTAATAATTGGTGGGGTCATCGTGGTTGGTATGGTTCTCATGGGAAAGTCTTCTCTAGGCGCCCAAACATTTTTAAAAATGGACGTACCATGGAATATACCATAAATTTTCATTATATTGCTATAATATATAATGAAAACGGTTTTGTTAATTGGAGCAATTGCTTTGTTTATTATTGTATTTTATAATGTATGCAATGATGCTGTAGAAGAGTTTAGGGGAAGAGGTGGTGGTCGCAGAGGTGGCGGTGGTCGCAGAGGTGGAGGTGGTCGTAGAGGTGGAGGTGGTCGTAGAGGTGGCGGTTGGCGTCGTCGCGGATTTAATCCTAATAGATATGTGAGAAGATTTAGAAGAGGTGGTGGATGGATCCCTAGAAGAAGGCACTATTGGTATGATAGTTTTGCGTGGCCAACCACATGGTTGGGTTGGGGAGCTTGTAAAAAGGGATGTACACCAGACGGATGCCCTATTCCAGGCAATAATTATGATGAATGCGTTTGGGCATCTGATTGCTATGGATGCTACTACTAATTATTATCCAATAAACCCTTAACGGTTTCATATGTCCAAAAATTTATAGAATTTACTATAACAGCCCTAGTGGCACAAATAGGATAACCCTTCCATATATTGCCAATTTTAATAGCATCCTTAATACTAATATTTTGCACCATTTGTCGATTTTTAATAACCTCCATTGGATAGGTTATTGTCCAATTTGATAATCCAGCTAGACCACCAGCTACTAAAGAATTAAGTCCGTGATCTCTGGCATAATTATAACTTGTAAAATACACAGACATGGCAGTCATTTCTCTCCCGAAAGTAGGTATACGCCCCTTATTTGTTAAAATAGTATTAAAATTAATTTTTTGTTTGGTTTGTTGTTTAACCTTGCCTAGATCAGAACAAAAAACAAAAGGTGCAACACATAGACCGGATAACATTCCGGATAATAAATAACTGTTTGTAAAACTCATGCTTCGTTCAACTATAGGAAAAACCGTCATATTAAACCCTACAGCGGAACATAATGGAAAGCGCCACCCTCTATAATAATCTTTAATAGGTAACCTTTTCCATTTTTTATTATTTTGTATCAGAGTAAGAGTAGTTTCAAAAGGATGACCTACTGAAACTTGGGCTATACCCACACATGCAGCTGCAATAAAATCAGACATACTATATTACAGATATAGTATATCTATTAGAACACTTTTAACTTTCTTTTTAATTTTCTTATTAAACCATCTGAGAACTCTTGGTAATTTCCATCTTTAAAAGCATAATATGCCCCTGTAGCAAAGGGAGAAAGGAACATTAGATATAAAAAAGTAATTGATGCTAAAAGAAAAATGAATCCCCATACAGAAGGTGGTTTATATGTCATATATATTAGTAATAGATTTATAAACCAAAATTTATTTTTTATTACTAGTAGATCTAATTAATGCTACGTTTTCAGGTGTATTCTCTAATTCACCTCCATATCTAGATGCAATTTCCCGTTGGGTTTTTGCACTTGGATGTCTAATATCATTACTATTTTTTCTGTTTTGTAATTTCGTAGCAATTTGTTTTCTAAATGTCATGTTTGACTGTTTATATGGGTTCTGATCATTACCCTTTCTGCTGTCTGGCGCGTAGACACCCTTTTCAACCATTTGTTCAGAATATAAAGAACCGCCCCAAGTTGTATCCATGGCATTTGCACTTATTTTTTCATCAGATGTGAAATTTTTATCTAAAGGTGTATAAGCCCCTACGTACTGATCTTCTGTGTCAAATCCTGGGTATGAATTTTTATTATATGGGGCATCATTGTGATTTGCATCATATAATTTGGTTTCCTGAGCTGTTCTAGGAACATTACTAGGAAGTCCTCCTTGTTTTTCAACTATATTTGGCAACATTCTATATCCTTTATTATTTTGAGCATCGTAGGTTTCTTGAAAATATAAAACAGGACATCGAATACCTTTTGCGCGTTGCCAATTTAAAAATTCTACATAATCTTCTAAATTCTTAAATTTAATAGGATTAACTCCTGGAATTCGCGCTTTATTTGAATATATAAGATGCAACTCTTTTCCCTTTTGAACAAGTAAATTAGGGCATTCACTTGAAGACTGGAAACCTTCTTTAAAATCACTGTGTTTATAATTGCAACAAAAGAGCAATCCTAATATAAATATTATAGCTATTATGATCAACTTCATCTATATACAATACAAATAAAAGTTTTTCTTCCTTTTATATATATGCCAAATCAGAATAAGATTGTTGTATTAGATTTAGATGATGAGAATATTGATAAATTTGCAAAAGAAATGTCATCTCATGGAAAAGTTTTTATTGCTTTTTTAGCAGATTGGTGCGGTCATTGTCAAAATTTCAAACCTGAATGGGAAAAAATCAAATCTCATCTCAAAACGAACGGTGCTGGTAGTGGACATGTTATAACAGTAAATGATAAACATATGCAAAAACTACCCGGAAAAAAACCATCAGGATTTCCAACTTTGAGTCTTTATAAAGGTAAAGAGCATATTAAAGATTATGATGGAGGAAGAAATATGCCAGAAGTTTTACAATTTATTAAGGAGCATTTGGGCAAGAAAAAACACCATACTAAACACCATACTAAACACCGCACTAAACACCATAAAAAGAAAAAACGTAAACACGTAACACATAAAAAACATCATAAGCGTGGAAAACATTCAAATCATAAACGACGAAAAATGATATTTGACTCACCTGCAACAATGGCAAGTACAGATATATTTTATAGAGGTGGAAAAAGAAAAAGATCTAAAAAACGTTCTAGAAATAAAAGGAAAAGAAAACGACAGCGTACTAAACGCCGACGCAGATCAAGAAGAAGGTGATTCATATAATTAACACATCTCTTCAATCTGTTTTTTAAATAAAACTTCCATTGGACTTTCGGGTTCCCAATTTTCCCATCGAGAATAAATACCATTAATACATTTGCATAAAGGGCATTCACACGCGCTTTCTGCAAATTCTTCAATATCATCTTCTTCAACATCAATAACTTCATCAATTTCATCCATCTCATCTTGGCTAAATATTTCCTGTTTAATTTTCTCAGCCTGTTCTACTATATCAGGTCTCCTTTTAAAGAAGAACATTTCTAACATCATGGCCCTCTTTAAATCTTCTGGCGTCACGCCTTTTCTTTTAGCGTGTGTAACATATTTACCAGCAGTCTTAATGGCGCCCTCCGCAAAAGCAACTACTAAAGCAACCGCGTTTTGTTTTGCTTCTTCTTCAGAAACGGCATCTTGTACATTGTCAAATCCGCTTTTCATAAAAGTGTAATCGCTCATATTAGTATAGTTATACTATATAAGTTATTTACTATATCAGTTTCAAATTATTATAATATGAATATTATATATCATTCATGTATTCAAACAAAAAGTTTATTATTGCCTTTTCATTAGTAGCTTCTTTTGCAAGTGTTTTTATAACATTCGGAAGAAAGCAAATGTTCAAAAAATATGATGTCGAAACTGTATATTTCATTGATTTGATTTTATCGACTATTTTTATTTTATTTTTTCTTTTTGTGTTTGGAAATACCAAAAATATTGTCAGTAATACCAAAAAGTTTACAATGAAAGATTGGGGTATCATTGCGGGAACAGCTCTAGCGTTATCTTCTACAGTAATATTGGGGGGGAAAATTCTTGAAAACAATGATATTTCCTATTTAACTCTCTTAGATACGGGGGTTGATGTTTTAGCAAGTGTATTAGTAGCATATTTATTTTATAATGAAGAATTAACTGTTAAAAAAATAATAGGGTTAGTTTTGATATTAGCAGGTGTTTTTATAATTCACTAAAATTGAATTAGATAGAATATATAATATTGTATCTAATAAAGATGAACTCTTCTCCGCAATTTAGATTGTACGACTTTAAGATAACAAATGAAATCAGCGTCAAAAAAAAAGGCAGTGTAAAAGAATTTGTAATTCAAATGTTCGCCATGAATGAAAAAGGTGAAACCGCGTCTATAAAAGTAGAACAATTCGAACCATTCTTTTATATCAAGGTAGGAGATAATTGGACAGATTCGACTGTAAGTGCATTTAAAGTACATATAAGAAGAGAACTTGCAAGAGACGATTTGGAACAAAAATATAAACAATGGCAAAAAGGAAAAAAAGCGTATCCGCAACCTGAACCAGAGCAAAGTCTAAGAGAATATATCGAAACACATTATAAGACATATAAAACGTATCAATTCAAAGGATTATGTGACATGCAATTGATTTCAAGGCATAAACTGTACGGATTTGATAATAAAAAGATGCATAATTTTGTAGCTATCAAATTTAAAAATACATCCGCTTTAAATAAAGTTAAAAATATGTGGTATGATAGATATCCCGATGCTACAAGTCATTTTGGTTACACAATGCATCTTAAAACTGTATGTTTTGAAGAGTGCGATATTGAATTATATGAAGCAAAGTTGCCTCCTCTTTTAAGATTCTTTCATATTCAAAAGATCAGTCCTTCCGGGTGGATACAATTGCCAAAACGAAAATTTAAATCTATTAAAAATAAAAAAACCAATTGTGACTTCGAATATAGCGTTAAGTGGCATAACGTGGTACCATTGCCGGAAAAAGAGGACGCGGTTCCACTTAAAATCTGTAGTATGGATATTGAGGCTTCTTCAAGTCATGGAGATTTTCCAATGTCTATCAAGACTTACAAAAAGCTTGCGGGTGATATGATTACACATTGGAATAAAAACAATAGTGAAATTAAAAAGCTCAGTAGAGCCGAACAAAAGGCTTTAATCAAACGACTTATCATGACAGCATTTAATTATTCAACGGCAGAAGGCATTAATTGTGTATATCCGAAAGAAGAAATATCGGAGGAAGATATTAGCGAGTTAGCCGATGACATGTTATGCGAAGGTTTGAAAAATTTGGTGGGACGAGACAGATATAAAGCAAGTCGATCCACC
>Ga0233411_10000441_pt1 | contig 12959 bp, 12 predicted proteins | sample Na_anoxic_2_MG_FD_179799 | JGI IMG/M metagenome (GOLD analysis project Ga0233411, IMG submission 179799) | Seawater microbial communities from Saanich Inlet, British Columbia, Canada - Na_anoxic_2_MG | ecosystem: Environmental > Aquatic > Marine > Inlet | place: Canada: British Columbia...
CGACTCAGACGACTCAGACGACTCAGACGACTCAGACGACTCAGACGACTCAGACGACTCAGACGACTCAGACGACTCAGAAAAACCTAAAAACCCCTAAAAACCCAGCCCTATTAGTATGAAATCAATGACCGGATTTGGCCGCGCATCGCAGGCCACAGAAACCCTTATCGCCAGCATCGAAGCTAGCTCAGTCAACCGTAAACAGGGAGAAATAGTCGTCCAACTACCACGTAACTATGCCGAGCTCGATTCTGAAGTTCGCAAGTTCGTTCTAGGCAAGATCTCACGTGGCCGTGTCTCTATTAATATTTCACTAGAGCAAACAGACAAGGCACCGAGCCCGATCAGTGTCGACGTGAAACGCGCTCAGGCACTCTCAGACGCCCTCAAATCACTCAGTCACGAGATTGGTCAACCACTTGACATCACCGCCACCGACATCCTTCGCGCACCAGACATCATCAAGTTCGAGGACAAAAAAGTCTGTATCGACTCTGTGAGAGAAGTGATCATGCCCGCGCTAGAGTCTGCGATTACCAGCTTAGTCGAGATGCGGAGCCGTGAGGGTGATGATCTAAAACAAGACACACTAGACCGACTCGACACTCTCGAAACTGAGGCGAACTCGATCGAGTCGCACTCGCCTTCAGTCATTGCACGTTACCGTGAGAACCTCCACCGCCGTCTCAAGGAGTCTGGCCTAGAGCTGGACCTCAGCGACGAACGCGTGCTCAAGGAAGTCGGAATTTTTGCCGAGCGCTGTGACATCTGCGAGGAGGTGACTCGTCTGCGCTCGCACTTTTCCAAGTTCCGCGAGTACTTAGATTCCTCAGAGCCCGTTGGCAGGTCACTGGACTTCCTCTGCCAGGAAATCAACCGCGAATTCAACACCATCGGCTCCAAGGCCAATGATGCCACACTCGCTCAACACGTCGTCACCGCTAAAACGGAACTCGAAAAAATCCGCGAGCAAATCCAAAACGTGGAGTAACTCACGGAAAATGAACTGATTCTCATTGAACATTCCGCCTACGCCAGAGCTAGTACCTCTGAGTTCTCGTCTCTGAATCTGAGTTCAACCATCACGCTCAACTCTTTTATGCACCTTTTTGTAATTATCGGAGTTCCATGTATAGTACCTTCTATAGACTATTCTAGACAAACCCATACGAAATCTACGCTCTTATGAGTATACTTCCGCACCTACGATGAAAAATAAAATTCTACTACCAGCCACTGGCGCATGGCTCACCACACTCGCTGCAGCCTATTACATGGGCTCCTCGCAAACCTCTTCAGAAGTTAGCTCAAATAATTCTGAAGCCTCGGGTTCAACCAGCTCTAAGCAAGCTAGCTCTGGCATGTTCACTAGTGGCCAGACCCCGACAAACGGTGCATCGAGAGGCTCCACGATCGGCCGTTCTAGCGCATCAAGTACAGCTAAGGCATCGAGTGACTCCATCAAAAACATCAGCCAGCTGAGTGACCCTCTCGCGCGCTCACGCCAAATGCTCAACCTCATCGACTCGCTTAGGCCTGACGAATTTGAATCAGTGGTGGTAGATTTCCGAGCTCTCGGTATGACTCGTGAGAGAATGGCTGAATATAGTATGCTACTCCATGCATGGGGGAAAGTAGATCCACTAGGAGCGATCAGCTACTCCCAAGAAAACTCTCAGTCGGACTATGCGGAAAAAGAAATTCTCGCGTCATGGGCAACCCACAACCCCAACGCGGCATTGGCCTGGGCGCGTGAAAACCATGACAGCGACAAAGCGAACCCCTACCTCGTAGGAATCATCCGCGGCCTAGCGGGCTCCAATCGCACTCTTGCTACTCAGGTCCTACAGGAACTGCCATTTTCAGGAGAACGGGCTGAGGCCCTTCGTAGCATGGCTCCGCATATCGCTAGTTTAGGGCTCGATGGAGCCCTACAGTGGCTCAACGGCATAGAAGACCCAAAACTCATTAGTGGTGCATCAGCTTACCTAGCCAGTCAATTTTCTAAACAGGATCCAGCCATGGGAGCCGACTGGGTCTCCCGCATTAAAGACGAGACCGCGCGCGAGAAGGCTCTGAGCAAAGTCGTCGATAACTGGACCGACCAAGATCCATCGGCAGCAAAAGCTTGGATCGCCACACTCCCCCGCGAGGACCAACTCAAGGCTGGTCCAGAGTTTATCAGTTCCTATGCAAAACAAGACGCCAACGCTGCGGCAGACTGGTTAGACTCAAATGCGAACGCATCTAATTACCAAGAACTACTCCGTGAATTCGCCGAGGGAGCCACGCGTTCTGACCCTGTACTCGCGCTCAACTATGGCAACGAACTGGATGATGAAAGCTCACGCTCGCGCACCGTTGGACGCGCCCTCTGGACTCTTTATAAAAAAGACAAATCCCAAGCTCAAAACTGGATTCAGAACAATGATGTCCCTGAAAGACTCAAACGCCATGTTGGAAGAATGATGGACGACAAATAAACGCACTAATTCATCTCAACAAAAACACCAGTAGACCTCGTCTTCTGGTGTTTTTTTGTGACTTCGAATCAGGAGCATTTTTGAATTAGAAAAGTGTCATGCCGCCTCTCCTAACAAAAAATAACACACAGAAACCTAGCAGCAGCACACGCCTTATATCTGCAGTATTATCTATACAAACAACCGTTGATAATATAAGAATAAATCATCTATCCCCTTATGGAGGGTATAGTTTATCACGAGCATGAACACCATATATAGAGTGCCCCTTGCTCAACTAACAGAACTCCAGATAAATGACAAAATACACAAGAAAATCTCTCATAGCAATGGTCTGCGCTCTTAGTCCATTTCTTAATGCTAGCCTCGTTCTAGCAGAAGCTGACGAACACCTCAGCATCCTAAAAGAACCTCTTGTAGGAGAAGAGGTCGCCGTCCTCACAGACGCGCCCAACGTCCCCCCTAGAATCACTCGGACACACCGCACCAAGATGATTGTGAATTTGGAAGTCACCGAGGTCGTCAAACGCATGGCTGACGGTGTCGACTACACCTTCTGGACATTCGGCGGCAGCGTCCCAGGGAAATTCATTCGCGTCCGTGAAGGAGACCTCGTAGAATTTCACCTAGCCAACCACCCATCGAGTAAAATGCCTCACAACATCGACCTTCACGCGGTCACGGGCCCCGGTGGCGGAGCCAGTTCATCCTTCACGACTCCGGGCCACGAGTCCGTGTTCTCATTCACGGCACTCAACGCCGGGCTCTTTGTCTACCACTGTGCCACAGCTCCGGTCGGCATGCACATTGCAAATGGCATGTACGGGCTCATCCTCGTAGAACCCAAAGAAGGCCTGCCTAAGGTCGACAAAGAATTCTATGTGATGCAAGGCGACTTCTACACCAAAGGTAAATATGGAGAAGCCGGCCTGCAGCCATTCAGCATGGAAAAAGCCATCAAAGAAGACGCTGACTACGTGGTTTTCAATGGATCAGTAGGCGCTCTAACTGGGGACAAAGCCATCACCGCTGATGTCGGCGACAATGTGCGCCTGTTCGTTGGAAACGGAGGACCAAACCTAGTGTCCTCATTCCACGTGATCGGTGAGATTTTTGACAAAGTCTACACTGAAGGTGGACTTGGCACCCCTAACAAAAACGTCCAAACCACACTCGTTCCAGCAGGCGGCTCAGCAATTTGCGAGTTCAAATTAGACACGGCAGGAACCTTCATCCTAGTCGACCACTCTATCTTCCGCGCCTTTAACAAAGGAGCTATTGGTATGCTTAAAGTTGGTGGCGGCGATAAAGCAACTAACAAAATTGTCTATTCAGGTAAAACCGACGACCGCATATACCAGCCAGAAGGCGGAGCTATTCAGGTCATCCCCCAAGCATCTAGCAAACCCGCAAAAGCGGCTAACAAGGGCGAACGAATTGAGCGAGGAAAGATCACCTACACCCAAGTCTGTAGCGCATGTCACCAAGCTAACGGTAACGGCATCCCTGCTGCATTCCCCCCCTTGGCTAAATCTGACTACCTCAACAACAGCATCGATGATTCTATCAGCGCGCTCGTCAACGGTCTCTCAGGTGAAGTCACAGTCAATGGAGCTAAATACAACAGCATCATGCCAAAACTCGACCTAACAGACGAAAGTGTGGCGAACGTACTCACCTACGTCTACAGCCAGTGGGATAACAACGGCACTGAAGTCACTCCCAACATGGTCAAGAAAGTCCGAGCTAAAGGCGCAAAACCTCTCAACACTGGTCACTAATAGCTCTAAAGAGCACAACAAATATGAAGCTCACTCGCATCCTTTTAGTCAGCCTCCTACCCTTGCTAATCAACAGCCAGGGACGGGGTGCTGGTGAGCCACATCTCCCAGTCCCCATGGTAGAGATCCCCGCTGGGTCCTACATACCACTCTACACCACAGATAAAACTCCGCGCAACGTCGCCGCATTTCGCATCGACACCTTGCCAGTCAGTAAAAAACAATTCGCTGCATTTGTCGCAGCCAACCCCAAGTGGCAGCGCTCTAAGGTCTCACGGATTTTTGCCGATAAAACGTACCTACAAGCCTGGGAATCCGACACAAACCCTGGCCCAGATCTAGAATCGCCAGTCACCCAAGTCTCCTGGTTTGCAGCGCGTGCCTACGCCAATCATTTAGGCAAACGCCTTCCCTCCGTGGATGAATGGGAATTCATCGCTCGAGCCGATGCGACTAAGGCTAACGCCACCGCTGACGACTCTTACACACAAACCATTCTAGGATGGTACGCAGCCCCCAACAAAACACCTCTACCAAAGGCTAACACCTTCCCCAAAAACTTCTATGGTGTTCATGCCCTCCACGGTCTCATCTGGGAGTGGAATGAAGACTTTAACAACTCCATGGTTACCGGCGAATCCCGCGGCGATAGCGGGATAGATCGTAATCTATTCTGCGCTGGCGGAGCTGTAAGTTCTACAGATGTCAGAAACTACGCAGCATTCATGCGCTACGCCTTTCGCTCCAGCCTCAAAGGGAATTTTAGCACAATAAACCTCGGTTTCCGCTGCGCCTCCTCTTCAGAGAAAAGCCCCCTTCCCCAAGCTCCTCCCATAGACACAAAACCATGAAAACAATCACTCTCATCTGCCTCATAGCCTGCAGCCTCTACCTTCACGCCGAGTCTCCAAAGCAACCTAACTCCCCCACTGATTCAGCAGCAGTCAAGGTCGCGCAAAAAGTAGCTCCATGCTGCAAAGACCACCCAAAAATCCCGGCTACGGGAGTATCCGACACCTCCATTTATCAAATAGAATCTAGCTGGACAAACCACCTAGCTAAACCAGTCAAACTAGCCACCCTTCAAGGCAGGATTCAAGTAGTCACAATGGGCTACAGCCAGTGCTCCTACGCCTGCCCCAGACTGATGGCTGACATGAAAGCTGTGGAACTGGGACTGCCTGAAGAGATTAGAAAAAATGTCGGGTTCAATTTCTTTTCAATCGACACCACAGACACTCCTCAGCTCTTAAAGACCTTCGGCACCAGCCATAAGGTTGATTTCACACGTTGGAGTTTTTTTAGTTCAAATGCCGGCACCATTCAAGAACTCGCAGTGGTTTTGGGAACCAAGTACCGCCGGACAAATAACAAAAAAGACTTTGCCCACTCTAACCTCATCACAGTACTCAACGAAAAAGGAGAAATCATCCATCGCCAAGAGGGCCTATCTGGACCATCAGCGCCAATTATAAAAGCCATTGTCGAAGCCTCCAAATAAAGGAACTTACTGACGAACTCCCACCACAATTCTACAAGGAAAATTGCATATAAAAAAGCGAGCTCCCACAACTTGGAGCCCGCCTTTTCTAGTAAATACTCTTTATTGGCTAAAGCCACCAAGTGCTCCTTGGCCTTCTCCTTGGAGACGACGATTCCATGGGATAGCACTGTGCTCACTCTGAGGTCCCAGATCTTTATCTGGTGCTTCAGGAAGGCTTCCACATGAGACACTCAAAACACTGACCACTACTGCCAGTCCAACTGCAATACATTTTACTGCTTTCATTGGCCGCATACTATGCCTTGACCCGCCCCCCGCAAGTGAAATTTAACGAATCCAATAGTTCGTGGAAAGTAAGCATCTGAGAATCGACTACACGGGAACAACTGCCAGAGAAACAATTCTCGCCGCCTCCCCCTCCACACGCCAACGGACTTCGCAGCCATCAATATTACAACCATAGACCCGACTGGAGTCATCTTGGTAGGCTGGCCTAGGATCGAGCGAAATTGTCGAATCTATCAACTCTCTACGCTCTGGCAAAACTAAACATGCACATTCCCAAATGACAGGCATTCGCTTGGGCTCTCCGGTTACGAAACCGCCCCTTGCCCCCTCCACTGAATCACAAAACGGCACGTACGGCTTCACATCTAAAATAGGTGTCCCATCCACCAGATCCACGCCTCGAATCTGCAGCACTGGTCCATCGGGATGCTCTGAGTCTACCTTAGCCAACTCGACCACTGAGAGACCCATTCCATTGGGTCTATAAGGAGCACGCGTGGCAAATACTCCCATCCGCTCATTCCCCCCTAATCTTGGGGGACGCACCGTTCCTCTCCCTTTTTTTACCTGAGATTGGTGGAACTGGAAGATAAGCCACAAGTGACTGAATCCCTCTATCCCCCTCAAAAAAGCCTCCCCACGGTACCTTTCAGAAAAAATGACACGCCCCCATGCTAGTGGGACCAAGCCTGGCTGGCGTGGCACACCAAACTTTTCACCATAACACGTCTCTACGACCCCTATTGGTTCCATCTGCAGACTCATGCGAACCATGCTTGGTAATCTGGCTCTAACTGGCAACTGAAAACTCACGCTATCCAGCTTCCCAGCATTGACCCCACACCAATCCACCTCTAGTTTGAATGCTCATGCGTATTGCCGCCCTATTTCTAGCTACTCTCATTCTGACGCCATTGGCATCGGCTGCACCCACTGCACCCGTAGCCATCACAGGAATGGAAGCTATCACTCCCTACCAACAAGGAGTCCAAGCCCTGAGCGACCACCTCCCCGACCTCGCAGTCACTCGCTTTGAAGAAGCCTACAAGATTCCCAAACTCACCACGGAACAAAACCGAGAAATCCTCTACAGGCTTACCGAGGCTCAGGTCCGAGCAAATCAACCAGAAAAAGCACTCATCACTCTCAATAGTAAATTTTTCAAAGACCACCCAGAGAAAGAATTCTGGCTAGCTCAAGCATTGGCGGCACAAGGAAAGTACATCGAAGCCATTGAACACTTTAAAAAGTTAGACCCTAAGTCGGGCTATACTAATGAAGCAACGCTCAGTCTCGCATCCCTCCAGCTAGCTCTTGGCTTCCGTGACGAAGCGATCGTGAACTACCTCAAGTCGACTCACTCAAAAGATGAGATCACTAAGCTCAAGGCCACCACAACACTCGCTGAGATCTATCTTGAAAGCGGCGATCTAAAGAAAGCTAAAGCGACGATCGAAAGCATTCCAAACGGCAGTAAGACAGGTATCTTAAAAACAGTACTCGATGCGCAGTTCGCTCTCACCAGCAAAGACTATCCAGCAGCTATCGAGAAATTCTCCAGCTTCTTCGATGGTGAGCAAAAACTCCACCCTAGACTCTATCAGATTGCCTTGATTGGCTTGGCGGATGCCCGTCACGCGGCAGGTCAAACCCAAGCTGCCGTAGAAGGACTCACCGAGTTCATCAACAGCCATCAAGACTCTCTCATCTTACTTCCAGCCTTTGAGCGACTGAGCGCGTGGGCCACCGTGCCGATGCTCCCCACTGACCCATTCTACATCCAACTCAGAAAATGGGCCGAACGCGAGCAAGAATCCACCCCAGACTTTGGTCTTAATATCGGCTCAGACTTCATAGTTAGCCCACTCCCGCCAGCAATGGCTCTCAATACCACGAACCCCTATTTACGAGCAATTGCGCATTACTACTATGCCATACATACCGCACAATTAGACATCGCAGGTTCACTAACCAAAGCACAGTTCGAGCTTTCAGCCTTCCGCATGGCCTACCCTCTACACGCACTTTTTGGAGCATCTATTTTCGACAGTTCAAAGATCCAGCTTAAACAAAAAAATCGTCTCGACGCACTCCGCACACTACAAAGTCTAGCAGACCTCGCACGAGCCAATGAAATAACTCTAGCACCCGAGGCTCAGTCCCAAGCCGGCTTCATAGCTGGCATGCTCAGTGTCGAGCAAGACAACTATTCTGACGCCCTCAAAGCATTTGAATTGGCCGCGCGTTCAAACGACACACATCTAGCAAGAGCAGCAAAAATCAACTTAGGTCTCGCTGCTCTTAGAAATTCCGACCTCGCTGCCTTTGACGCCCAACAAAAGAAGATTACTAACAAAGAGCTCGCTATCCAGCTCAGTATCGAGCGCGCCCTCTGGCTCGCCCACCAAGAACACGCCGACGCCCGTGAAGCCCTCAATACCTTCTTGCTACGGAACCCCAAAAACCCACGTGCTGTTGATGCACGCATTGCCTTAGCATCCATCTGTGCGACTCAGCCACCACTCGACTCATTACTCAGTAAAGCTCTCATCGATAGCGTGGAGAGCTCAAAGCTCAGCGAAGCACAATTCACTGACTACACCCGGACCAGCTACCTTCTAGCTGAACTCCAACAAGATTGGCCAACCGCGATCACAACCCTCGATACCTACTTCGGAAAATTCCCAAATAATACGAGTTCATCTGAGTTCGAAATGCGAAAGGCTCTCGCATTCTACCGCAATGGAGAACATAACAAATCCCGCCAATTGTTCGGGAAAATAGCGCTCGAAAACCCCGAAAGCCCACTCACCTCCTTTTGTCACTACTATGCCGGGATGGCGGCCATATTGGAAGGCACGCCACAGGCTCTGAAAGAAAGCGTCGACCTGTTTGAAAATGTCATCCAAATCAAAGGAGCCCTTGTTCTAGAGGCGCGCATCCAGCAAGCCCGCGTACTACTCGACATTAACCGTACAGAAGAGGCTAAGATTTCTCTCAACACCGTCTACAAAGCCACATCCACCTCAGCCCAACAACGCGAAATTGGAATTCTTCTAGCCACAGCCCTCCACACCCAGGGCGGCAAAGACTCCGGCCAATACACCAAGGCTATCGCCATCTACGACAAATTACTCACCCACAAAAACATCCCCCTCGCATGGAGCAACCAAATCCATTACATGAAGGGCCAGACGCTAGAGAGCATGCAACAAGACAAGCTCGCCCTCGATTCGTATTACCAAGTCATCAATAAAGAAAATATCGACCCCAATGCTCCTGCAACTCAGCAGGAATGGAAGTGGTTCTACCAATGCGGATTCAAGGCCATCGCGTTGTTAGAAAAAAAACAAAACTATAGAGCTGCCGTAGCAATCGCTAGAAAGATAGCATCCTACGGTGGCCCAGAATCAGAAGCATACCAAAAACGTGCCCGGACTCTAGAAATGCAGCACATGATCTGGGAAGAATAAGCCCTGCGGGCTGTCAATGGTCATGAATCAACAGTCAATGGTTCTATGCGAATGAAACCTAGACACGGTATATTAAGATCTCTCCCTACTACGTAGCTGAAACAACCAACTGAACACTTAGCACACTTTTTCCTTTCCCCTTTTTCCTATTCCCTTACTAAGAACACCATGAACAGCAGAGATAGATTCCTCACCGCCGCGAACTGCGGAGAACTAGAGCGCCCACCCGTATGGATCATGCGTCAGGCTGGCCGCTACCTTCCTGAGTACCGCAAGCTCAAGGAATCCTATTCATTCACAGAGATGGTCAAATCGCCTGAACTGGCCACTGAAGTCACCATGCAGCCACTGCGCCGCTATGACCTCGATGCCGCGATCCTCTTTTCTGACATTCTTGTGATTCCCGAAGCGATGGGCCAGCCCTACCACTTCCGCGAAGGCGGTGGTATCGGCATGGACTACGTACTCGAAACCGAAGCTCAGATCGACGCTCTCGACGAGACCGGCACGGCTGAGAAGCTCATCTACATGGGCAACGCCCTCACCTCCATCCGCAAAGAAATCGGCATGGACAAGGCGCTGCTTGGTTTCGGCGGTTCACCGTGGACCCTAGCTGCCTACATGACTGAAGGTGGTTCACTCAAAAACTGCTCTCGTCTCAAGCACATGTTCTACGAAGATCGTGCATTGTTTGAAAAATTGATGGAAAAGATCTCCACAGCCCTCATCGACCTATTCCTCATGCAGATCGCTCACGGTGCTGACGCCCTCCAAATGTTTGACTCCGCTGGAGCCTGGTGCTCAGCTTGTGATTACGAAGAAATGTCAGTCAAATGGATGCGCCGCGTGATCGCCGCCCTCCCAGCCGATTTCCCAGTCATTATTTACGCCAAAGGCATGGCACACCACTCCACCTCACTCATCGGAGCTGGAGCAAAATGCCTCAGCGTCGACTGGACCGTCGACCTCCCAACATTCCACTCAGCACTCCCTAAAGGCATTGCAGTTCAAGGCAACTTCGACCCAACAATCCTCGACGGCACCGCCGAGCGCACCGTGATCGAAGCCACCCGCTTACTCGACTCCATGAAGGGCCGCAATGGGCACATCTTTAACCTAGGTCATGGCATTCTCCCATCCGCAAAGCCTGAAAATGTGGCTGCGCTTGTAGAGACTATCACCAGCTACCGTTAGTCTATTTTGAGCACTGAAGAAGAATATCCTTACGCCACACTTGAAAAAGACGGCTACGAGATAGAAGCGATAGAGCTAGACACTTGGCAAGATCAAGGATTCCTCAAAGAGCCCATCCCCGCCGATGACGAACGTTTCGCCGTAGAAGAAGGTGATATCGTCAAGCTCATCTTCCACTACGCGAAGCAAGTCAAAGAAAACCGCCATCCCGTCGAGCACATGTGGGTAGTCATCACCAGCTCTGACAAAGGCTTCCTAACTGGCTTTCTAGATAACGAGCCAAACTACACAAAGCTCCTGAAACCTGGTCAAGAACTCAGCTTCCACCCAGAACACATCATCGAAATCTGGCGCGGCGAGTAAGCACTCGTGCACCAACTCAGAGCTTAACGGATGCGGCTGGATCCAGATGAGGATAGGAGCACAGCCATCACATCAGAATAAGTTACCTAGTTTTCTTCCTGCTAAAAGCTAGCTAGCCTTTAGCGTCAGGAGCAGCCTTCATGTTTTTGTAGGCTAAATTAAGAACTAACAGGTTCACTGCGATAACGAACCAGTTGCCTACGAAATAAATGGTGCTGATGCCAGCTTGCCAGTGTGGCATGGCTAAACCAATCAGAATAGCCCCTAGGAAAAGTAAGACCGCGGCACCAATAGCCGCGATCATCAATAGCATCGGATAGCGTTTCGCCTTACCCCCTTGGTACCCCTTGCGGGTAGCTAGACGAGCAAATTTATGCGCCGCCACAAAACCCACTAGGAGTATAGCTAAAGGATAAAGGTACGCCTGACTCATAGCGCGAGCTATTCAGACTTTTCGTCTTCTTTTTTTGGAGCCACGTCAGCAATCGGCTCAGCAGCTTTCTCCTTCTTAGGTGCTTTTTGCTTCTTCGGATTTGGCGATTTCTTCACTCCAGCAGCTGAATGGTCAGAACTGAAAACATGGCCATTGCTCAGAAGTATGACGTAGCCCTGATTGATCATCCAGTGGAGATCGTGGAACCATTCTTTCTTCACCTCATCAGTCACATCTTCAGGTAACACTGCTTTCCAGAGGAGATCTATACCGCCACCTGGATTTGCTAAAATCGACGCCAACAATACAGCTGGGCGTTCGGCCAACTTCGCATCAACTGCGATAGCGTGTGGTCTAGATGGTCCACAATGAAGTTTACCCTGCCACTTAAACACAGCCAAATGACGACCAGAAAGCTGGCGACAAAGGAAGGGAGCCAGCTTACCTGGGTAACGACGTTGGTCTGCGATTGTTTCCTTCAACAAAGTCAAAAGACCTGGTGAGAGAAGCTTCCCAGGAATCTGAGAGTCGACATCTGCTCGATGCGTGGCACGGAAAGTTTCATCAAAAAGGCTTGCCTCAAAATGAGCCAACATCGCCTTTTCATCTTCAAAAATAACTTCAGTATCACTGACTAAGCGATACTGAGTTTTCTTTTTCATTGTCTCTAGCCATGCATTCACAGCTTCCTCACCACTCTCAGATACTACGCGTGACTTGTAGCGATCCAGTGCCATGTTAGAAAACTCGGCTTGATGCAGATCAATGATATTCTGGCTGGTTGCATGGTAGTTCGGCGGGCCAAAAACAGCTCCACTAAAGCCGCATTTCGAGATCGTTTGAAAACTTCCTTTAGGGGCATCGACCTCAACTTCTTCAGCGGTATAGAGTTCCTTAAGGAAATCGGCAGTACGGAAATGGGCTAGACACTCAGCCTTGCTCAAAAAGACAGAACCGTCGTGGCTTGATTGGAGCAACTCCGGCCCGACTTCTTCCTTACGAAAAATTACTTTGTAGCGATCACGTGAAGCTAAAATCATACGCGCTAGCTCAAACACTGAATAAGTGCGCCCTGCTGCGATGATCTCCTTTGAAAGATTATCAATACCTTCTTCGATAGGCATAATGTCAGTGGCAATACCAGCTGTGGCCTCCACCGGCTGAGGCCTTTGAGGACGACGGCGTTCTCCACCTTCACGGCTTTTAGGGAATTTGCGATCATCTCGCTCACCACGTTGTGGGCGGCCACCTTCACGGTGCCTCCCCTTGTTACCATCGCGGCTACGCTCATCACGATCACCGCGATCAGCATATTTCTTGCGTGGTTTACTCTCTCCCTGGCGTGCCCAGGAGGGACCAAAATCCAATGCGCTTAGGTCCACTGCTTTATTTCCTTCAGGTTTCTCGTTCATCTGACGCGGTGAAACTAGCAGGCTT
>Ga0233411_10000442_pt1 | contig 12939 bp, 13 predicted proteins | sample Na_anoxic_2_MG_FD_179799 | JGI IMG/M metagenome (GOLD analysis project Ga0233411, IMG submission 179799) | Seawater microbial communities from Saanich Inlet, British Columbia, Canada - Na_anoxic_2_MG | ecosystem: Environmental > Aquatic > Marine > Inlet | place: Canada: British Columbia...
GTTTCATTCCCCAGATCAAACTTCCGAACCTCCCCACCCCTGGATCCCTTTACCCAGGATTTTAGCGAATCTTTCATCTCAAACTGAACACCTATCATCTTCTCATTTGAGTGGCTAAGTAATGCAGCAGAAGCTACATCCAGGATTGCAACCTTAGTTTTTTCAAACCCATTTGTCCTCATTTCATTAAAAATAGCGGCTACCTTGTCCTGGATCTTAGACCAATCCATATAGGCCAGGAAAAATCCGTTCGGTTTGCCCTCCGGGTTCCTGGCCTTAAAACTGAAAAGAAAGGTATACGGGGATTTTTGCCCGAGTTGTTTCATCAAATCATTTTCTACTAAAATGGCGCAACGGTCGGACTTATCCGTAAGGGCTGATACACCTTTGATCACTTTACCTTTAAATGCCTCTGCAACTTTGTCCCTTAAATGATCCGCCACAGCACCTGAGAGGACCTTTCCCTGTGTGTCAGTCAGCAGTAACAGGGAAAATGCATCCTGGTCCTTGAGCATTGTCTCAAACATGACGCTCAAATCATCAGAGGACTGATACTCTATGCACATTCCAAATATGTCCTCTTTAGTCCAATCTGAAAACGATTTTTCCCGTGCTTTTATAAATGTGTTGATATCCTTTGCCCCACTCTGGCTAATAAGTCTCATGAATCGTTTACTGTTTTCCAACGCGCTGTTGCGGGCGGAGTAATAGGTGATACCCGCAATCGCCAGCATCGGCAAAAGCGACAGCAACAATCCGAACAAAATCTTAAAACGAAGACTTCGTGATGAAAAGAGATCGAACATTTTATACCTCCTTTTCTGACTCCCTGTATGATATTACTACATGTAACCACCTATTGCCTGCAGTGACTATTTAACCGCTCAATCATTTCCCTTTAAGGTAGTTATAAATACTCTCCATGAGTTTTTCCCTGTCCAGCTTGACTTGATACTCGTCTATGCCGACCTCTTTTCCTCTTGCCATGTCTCCCTCTCCAGCAAGAGAGGTCAAGGCTATGACCGGCAGGTGGGAAAAGCGCCTGTCTCCTTTTATCTTTTTGGTGAGGCCATAACCATCAAGGTTTGGCATCTCGATGTCCGTGATCACAATGTCGATGTCTTGAGCATGCTCTTGAATGAGATTCCACGCCTCCATCCCATCCTCTGCCTGGATAAAATTGAAGCCTCCATCCTCCAAAAAACCTTTTACCTGGTTTCGAAAAAAGTTGGAGTCCTCGGCATAAAGGATAGTGGCTGCCTCGCCTTCTGATCTCTGAACCGTCTCTCGTTCCGCAAACCAATCCGGGTTCAGGGTTTCTACCAGGCCAAAGATGTCTACCATTAAGGTGGTGTGGTCGTCTATAATTGCAGAGCCCATTATTCCGGGCTGTTTGAGAATAGTATCATCAATGTCTAAGAATCCTTCAATGGCATCCACCGGTGGGGTGGCTAAAAGGCCAATATTCCTGCCGGAAAGTATAAAGATAATCACGAGAAGATCTTCCTTCTCCGGCAGAGGTTTGACATTGGCTACCTCCTCCACTGCAAATAGAGGAAGGCTTGAGCCTCGGTATTGAATGACCTTTTTTCCGCCAACCTGCTCGATGTCTGTCCTCTTGATCTTTTCAATACGTTCCACCAAAACTAATGGCACGGCAAATTGTTCATCTTCCGCGTTTTTGAAGGTCAGCAGGGCTTGGGCATCTTTCCCGGACATTGCCTTCTCCCGGGCTACCTGTGTTGCCCTGTCAGTGCCTTCCAGGGACGTTAATTGGGCCATTCGGGCAAGACCAGTTACATCCAGTATGAGGGCCACACGGCCATCTCCCATAATGGTGGCCCCTGCATAGCCCTTACAATGCTTGAGATGCCGACCCAATGGTTTGACCACAATCTCCTCGGAGTCATGTAATTTATCAACGACCAGGCCATATTTAAAGGTCCCGGTAGAGACCACTACGATATTGACAGCACTTGCTGCATGGTAGCGCCTGTCAGGATTCTTGCGATGATCTGTCTCGATTTCGGATTGTGATTCCAAGTCAGTTCCTGCGCTCTGCCCTCTGCGCTCTGCGCTTTGCGCTGATAACGGACTCTTCCTGGATCTTCTGTCGGCTATATTTTCACGGCGATCCTTTTTCATCTTTTTATCATCAGGGTCAAAGCAGGTACGCTCAACACCAATAACATCGGCCAATGTTATCAGGGGAAGCAGATTCCCACGCAATCTTACAACCTGTGCACCTCCTACTTTCTCTATCCTGTCCTTAACCTGATCCGCAGGAATTCTTAAGAGTTCCTCCAGGTTAACCTGTGGGATGGCATATCGTTCTCCCCCTGTGGAGGCAATCTGACTCGGAATGATGGCCAGGGTGAGGGGCAGCTTAATTTTTATAGTTGTCCTCTCTCCGATCTTGGAATCTATATCTACCAATCCTCCCAGCTTATCCAGGTTGGTTTTGACTACATCCAAACCTACACCGCGGCCGGAGACATCGGTCAACTTTTTGGCAGTGGAAAAGCCCGGAAGAAAAATCAGGCTAACCTTTTCCTTGCCCGACATCGTCCTTGCCTGTTCTTCGGTAATCAAGCCTTTGGAAATGGCCACCGCAGTTAGCTTATTGCTATCCATGCCCTTTCCATCATCAGTAATTTCAATGTTTACCTGCCCTGCCTCATGGTATGCCTTCAGGAGTATTTTCCCTGTCATATCCTTTCCGGCCTCACGCCGATCATCAGGGATTTCTATACCGTGATCCACTGAATTTCGAACCAAGTGGGTAAGAGGGTCACTTATAGCCTCTATAATGGTCTTATCCAGTCCCACATTTTCCCCCTCAATGATTAATTGTATCTCCTTTCCTAATTTCCTGGAAAGATCCCGCACCACACGAGGAAATTTATTGAATACACTGCCAATGGGCTGCATCCGGGTCAGCATGATAGCCTCCTGGAGCTCGGAGGTGATAAGATCAATACGTTGACCAGTGGCCTCTATAGGGGGAAAATCCTTTAAGGCGATGGCCTGAAGCAGTTGATTCCTGCCCAGAACAAGCTCGCCGGCCAGATTCATGAGGGAATCGAGAAGGCTGACGTGAACTCGAAGGCTTGTCTCGGGGCCTGCTGTGCCTGAGACCGATTGCTCTTTCTGCTCATCAACAGTCCTTTTCTCCTCACCCTCTTCCCCCTTCCCCGCCATAGGGGCGGCGGGATCTTCGACAAGGGAGAGGGTTTGGGCGGGGGTGTGTACTTGAGTTTCGGATGGAGATGGTTGAGCAATGGACCTGATAGTTGCGTCTTCGGCAAGTTCATATATGTTTTTTTCATCGGTTTCAAACAGGGCATTGATCATGTCCGGCTCCAATATGGTGGCAAACAGGATCAGGAAGGGAATTCGCATGGATGTAACATCGTCATCAAGTGTGCCAACGGCCTCTGTATCGATTTTTCCATCCAGAATAATGCCGCTTTTCTCCATTTTATTCAGGATATCCAGGAGGATCTTATCTTTTTTATGAACATCATGAATTAAGTCGTATTCCACTAAATAGATAATCTTCTCTTCTTTCCTGGCACTGGAAATATCGTGTTCATCCACGGTAAATACCGCTTTTCCCCCGGGAAAAGATATATCAACCGTCCCGGACGTATCCTCTTTTTCTTTATCAGGAAGTTCACTGGTGGTGAGCGCAATCAGACCTTCAATATGTTCCGATATATCTATCTCGTTGCTGCCGCTGACATTTCTCAGGAGACCCCTGAGGGCATCCGAGGCCAAAAGAAGTATATTTATGATTTCCGGGTTTGGGACCATCTCCCGTTCTCGAATCATCCCAAGAATATTTTCCATCTCGTGTGATAACGCCTTGATATTTTCAAGTCCCATAAAACCAGCGCCGCCCTTAACGGAATGGGCGGCCCGAAAGACCTTATTGACCATCTCTTCATCTATGTCGGCCCCAGCCTCTTCAATAGCCAACAGGTCATTCTCAATATCGGCCAGATGTTCCAGGGATTCCTCCACATAAAGCCTCAAGGTTTCGTCATCATTAAGGATCATGGTTCACTCCTCCGGGTTTAGCTAACCCCATAGTTGCAACGTTAGGGTTATAAGTGGTTTAGTCGTTGAGTAGTTTAGTCGCCGGATATCTAAAACACCTCAACTACTCAACCGGTTTCACTTCAAAATATTGATCCACCCGCAAGGTTCTGAAAAGTTTATATATGTCTTCGGAAACATTGGAGATTGTCAATTTTCCTTCTGCATTTTTCAAGGAGTTATTGGCGGCAATAAGGACACCTAATCCCACAGAATCCACAATCTCCACCCCGGCAAGGTCTATAGATAGATTTTTAATCCCTTTCTCCACCAATTTGAGCAATTTTTTTCTAAAATCTTCAGCCATAGAGGCGACTATATCATTGCCGGGCTTGATGGTTTTTTGATCCACCTTTTTCTTTTTTTTTGCCATATGTCTCTCCTTGTCATTATGCATGACACGATAGTCTGCGGTCAGTGCTCAATGTGATAAAGTATTTCAATATAGGATCGAGGGGTTCTCAAAGCATGTTCATTCGCATAGTACTCTGCCCCAAGACTATTGAGCGGCCGGAAAACTACCTGAAGGTTAGTTATTCAATTTTCATGCCAACTAATCAACTACTCCGACGTAAGCGGGGTATTAAAAATCATAATAAAGGGATTTCAGCCAATAACAAAATAGCTTTTTCGAAGTCTGAGCTTGTGTGCCGAGGCATGGTTTGTTTGGCACAATGAAGGGTAATAAGTTATGAGGAATAGAAGGGTCTTTTTTAGAGATGCTGATCAGGGCTACTGAAATGCGAGCTAATGATTAATTGACATATTGTCAATCTTTTGACAATACAAACTCCTTTTTGTCGTTAAAGGAATTTTTGAAGAGATTTGAACCATTCAAATAGGTTATGTGCCGGATAGTCGTAATCCAAAGAAATGCTAAAGCTTATCATGAAATTTTTAATCTCCCATATTTTTGCGATTAACCTAAGACCTTCTTAATCTTTTCCTGCAATGTTTCCGCGCTAAAGGGCTTTATAATGTAATTGCTGACCCCGGCCTGCACCGCTTCCACCACATTGTTTTTATGTCCTTCAGAAGTTACCAATATGAAAGGCACATCTTTTAGACTTTCATCACTCTTGACGGCCTTTAGAAGATCAATCCCGTTCATTTCGGGCATGTTCCAGTCGCAAAGCACCAGGCCGATCTCTTTTTCCTTCAGCATTTTAAGAGCATCACTGCCATCCTTAGCCTCGAAGATCTTTATAAACCCTATCTGCTCAAGAGCAGATTTAACCATACGTCTTATTGAGGCAAAATCATCGACCACCAATACATTCAGTGTTAAATCCATCATTCATCTCTCCTTCCCAATTCTTTTTAGTCTTCAATACATACTTCAATAGTAAAATCCCCACGATTCGACGTATCCTTGGCGGGTGATGAGCAGTCGGAAAAAGAACAGTCTTCACGGTTTCTGACTATTGGAACATCAGCCCGTGTGCATGAGTTAGATTGCGGAACAACAGATACTTATCGCACATTCTCTTAAAGGATGCAAGCTCTTTTTAATTTGTGGGATAGGGGACGTTGTTGACTAACGTGACAAAGTGTGGTAGACACTTTGTAAAGGATGAAATAGATGAAACCAAGGCGGTAAGATTTCATGCCGAGACCCTGCATCATGTTATTGTTCGAGGGATAGAAAAGCGGGACATCGTAAACGACAAATATGATCGAAAGCGTATGGTTTCGCGTCTTGGGGATCTTGCCAAAGAAACGAAGACAAGTGTTTACGCCTGGGTTTTGATGTCGAATCTCATGCATATTAACCTGGCAACTAAATAGTCTAACTCCGTCATGCCGGACTTGATCCGGCATCCAGTACCCACCTGGATTCCGGCTTTCGCCGGAATGACAATATCGAGGGATTTAATTGCCGGAGTAATATCGTATCCTACTTGAAGCGGATAAGAATATTGCCGGACAAATTTCAATAAATAAGCGGGTAATTAAGGCAGGAAAAATAATTCTTGCTGCATGCGAAGAAAGCGGCGTTTCCGTTGAAGCATTAAGAGGGGGAAGTCGCCGGGGCGCCCTTCCCGGATTAAGGGCTCAACTGGCCAAAGAACTGGTCGAAAAGCTTGGTCTTACTATGGCCGAAACGGCACGGCAATTAGGCGTAACAACTTCCGCCATTTCGAGGATATTTGAAAGGATTAGATGATTGTAAAATTGACTTTGTAATTTTAGTCAACAATGTTCCCTGTTCCCATTTCCCGGGCTACTCCTCTATTACTTTCCAGTAACCGCCTTTGGCCGGACCAATCCGTTGAAGAACACCATCTTTTTTCAAGCGCATGATCTGCCATTCAATTCCTTTTTGTGTAATTCCTATCCTATCGGACATTTCCTTGATGGAAATGGCGCTATCCTCTGAAATCAGTTTCAGAATTTTCCCCCTAGTTTCCCCCCTAGTTTTCCCCGACATTTTCATGATAGTTTCCAGGGTAGTCCTATCCTGAGAATCGGGCATGATTCCCTTAAACAACAGCATAAGACCGGATGGTTCATAATCAAAAACCGGGGTATGAGCGCCATGCTGTTTACATTCATCAAGTATTTTTTCTATCCCGCGTCCCCAGGCCTCAATCAGGCCGGTTCGGAAAAAAGCGTTGGCAATCAATGGATTAAGCAGAGCGCCGCTTTTTGCCGTCCGAGTGAATTTGCTTTGATAGGCTTTATGCTTTTAACAGCGTCCATATACCTATGCCTATGAAGCCAATGCCTGCAATATAATGGAGATGTTTCTCACTTACATAGTGAGAAATAACACCCCCAGCAAGAACACCAATTCCCGATGCGACAATAAGTGCTAATGACGCACCAAAAAATACTGTGAGCTTGCTCACTTCTTTATCAGCCGCAAACAACATCGTAGCCAATTGAGTTTTATCGCCAAGTTCTGCAATGAATACAGCGGTAAATACCGTAAGCAATACTTTGTATTCCAATTTGTTTTCCTTGATTCGTTTTTGAAGCCTAACTATGCTAAGCCGCCACAATTGCCGCTGCAGCGGCGATTGTAATCGGTCTTCAGCTGCTCGTTAATCCTTCATCCATTATTTTCTTCTATAGATTTTATTATTTGGCTTCCAAGTTGCCTTGTATTTAAAGGACTGCCATTGCTGTTTAATAAACTGATATTCAGAATTTTAGCCATTTTTCTAAGTTCTGGCTTTGCAGGGCTTACCAACATACCGTCTCGCTCAACCTCAATTGTACCTGTTTCTATTTCTCTAATAATATGCCCTTCAAATTTGACTTCTTTGACCGACTTAATGTCTTCTTTTGTTTTTGTTGTTTTCGTTAGTTTACTTAATGCCAAAGAGCGTTTCCCTTTTTTCTCGGGCCCCATAAGATATAGGGCCTCAGAAGTTTGTAAATTTAATAATGTTTCTACCTGCATTTCTTCTGTATTAACTCGGAGGACAATTATGCGATCAATTAGTTCAAGAGTATTGGAATTGAAATTTACATGTCCTCCAGTTCCCATCATGGCCGTTGTTTTTACAGATATTTTCTCTCCGTCCCCACTTACAACATCATAGCCTTTTTGGTTTACTTCTGTTGCCATTTGGCCATTGGTTATTAAAGCAGCATATAATTCCCCTATGCGACCACAAAGATGCCTCAATTCTGTAGGCGGGACTCCCCAACCTAACTCCCTTTCAAACCAACTCATGGCTTCGCCAAGAGACTGAATAATTTGCATTTGTGTTAGTGCCATGATTTCAATGCATTTGGTTCATGTATTTTGAGGCACATATGCATCACCTGTGCCCAAAGCCAATGATGATTCAAAAGCTACTTTTTACACAGACTGTGCAAAAATGAAAAGCGGCCTGGCTTTGGGCGTCAGCGTGGATGCGGTTATATTTTTGCTTTTTATAGTAATATTGTATAATTCTTCAGTATAATTATTCTTCTTGACAGAACCAAATTAACTGTTTAAAAGTAAATGAAATTAAATAAACTTCCCCTATGGTTTCGACCTAGGGTGCGGGGTCGCTTCGGCGACCCCTGCTTTTTTTATAAGCATAATAATTATGAGAACTTACATTTATATTGATGGGTTTAATTTTTATTATGGTGCCGTCAAAGATACGCCATATAAAAACCCATCCCTCAAAAGAACTCATGCAATACGCTAATTTCAATAAACGAATAAGAAAAGGCGTATTGGCTATATCTCAATTACCAGACCCAATTCCCGGCACAACAATTCAAAAGCCTTCAATTTGGTAAAGAAACATATCAAGTTATTGTGTAGTTTTACGGTTAATTACCATATTTATCAATAAAAAAAGGCGGTTTGAAGATATTGAGGGCCAATTGGACAATTGTTTACAATAATCTAAATGCTGAAATATCATTAAGGCATTATTTCCCGAAAACGTTACGGTCTTATCCCGGATGGATCAGACGGTTTCAGGATTACACCCGGAGCAAAGATCCCGGGTTGTTGTCCAGGTCTGATGTAAAGGATTATTAAACCGAAATATCTTGTTCAAAGACCAAAATTTCAAGCTTAATAATATACTTGCATTAACTTGTAAGTAAAATTATATTGATAAAATTGATATAATATTAACCTGGCAATTAGATAGTCTAACTCCGTCATGCCGGACTTGATCCGGCATCCAGTACCCACCTGGATTCCGGCTTTCGCCGGAATGACAATATTGAGGTATTTAATTGCCGGAGTAATAACAGGTGATATCGTTAAAACGAGTATCGGCCTGCTGCGTACCCAGTAGATATGAACGGAGACTTTTTCAAAACGTCCCCTTTTTGCCAATCCCGGCGTCATTTTTATGATAGAACTAATCTAATGAGGTTTAGTGTGTATTTCAGACTCATTTACTTACTGCTTGTCATCAGTCTACTATATCCGCCGTCATTCGGCCTCGCCGGAGAGCCGGACCGCGCTGAACTGTTGGGAAAACCACGTTTTGTGGAAAAAGCACAGGAACCGTCCTTTGCTCAACTCACTGCCAATAAGCTGCAGGATCAACTGCTGGTAATATCGAGCCGCAGTTACGCTGCCGTTGGTTTCAACAATCCAGAGGTCCAGATCCATCTGCCGCACTGTGACAACAGTGTGTATGCGGTTGTTGATTTCTCCCCCGTACAACTTCTTGACTCAAAGGGTAAGGAGGTGGTTTACGAGCGCGAACGGGGAATTTTCGATTATGACACCCACTCCGATGAGCTTAGGTTCGCCCCCGTCAATGGAAAGGCCCCTGTTGAATTCTCACGGGCCGACGGTATTATCATGCTGCGCTATCCGATCCGGATAAAGACCCTTTCCATGAAGACAAAATCCTTCGCACTCGCAGATCTGAAGATCACCATCGACGGGCCATTCGTATCCTGGAGCGGAAAGAAGCCGACTCTTCCTGAAGCGGCCTCCTTCACACCGATTGAACAATGGAGGGCATTCGACGCCTCGGGGCGCCGACTTAAGAAACACTCCTACAAGGGATTCTCAATGAGTAAAGGAATTACCACCGAGACTTACGCCTATTGGGGCGATGTAAAGGAGGTCAAGGTCGATGTGGTTGAGGAGTGGGCCGAGATTAAAATCGTTTATTCACTGCCGTCCATTGATCCTCTTCCCGACCATCGCGTCGGGACGGCACCGAAAACGGACAAGGTGAAGGCTACCCGGGGCGGCAAAGTGACCTTTCAGGTCATCTCCGGTAAAAGCGCGCCAGCCAAAGCTGCCGCAGGGTTGTCCAGGGAAGATGCCATCGCACAGCTCAAGAAACTCGGGTTCAGGCGATTCGATGCTAATTCCTTCGTCTTGGCCGCCACTACGGGAAAAGCCGATGCGTTAAGGCTGTTCATTGCCGCAGGAATGCCGGTCGACACCAAATCTGGCGGACGGACGGCGTTAATGTCGGCAGCCATGATGGGCCATGTTGAGGCTGGCAAGGTCCTTATTGAGGCAGGGGCCGACGTAAACAAACCCGATGTTACTGGTTCCCCACCCCTGCTCCGGCTGGTGATGAAATGTAAGGCTACTGAATTGGTGCAGGCCTTCATAGACGCTGGCGCCGACTTGACCGTCACGCTACCGGGAGGTGTGACGGCCCGTAAGATGGCGGAATTGAAGAACTGCGGGGAGACCGCCAGAGTTCTGAAAGCAGCCGGATGTCGATAAGATAAGGTGAATCAAAACCTTGCTTTTTCAGACTGATATTACTCCGGCAATTAAATACCTCAATATTGTCATTCCGGCGAAAGCCGGAATCCAGGAGGGTACTGGATGCCGGATCAAGTCCGGCATGACGGAGTTAGACTATCTAATTGCCAGGTTAATACTATATCGAAGCGCCGCTTATGTATCAAAAAAATGGCCGCAAGATCCGGGCATGTGACAGGATCGCGCTTGAGAAGTTTTTCAGGAAAGTGGCTTAACCTTGACCAAAATCGAACACTTTTCAAAGGTCTCTTATTATTCGGTACCTTCTGGAAACGTCTCTTCATGGTTCCCTCTGGAAGGTTATTTGATGGATGCTTGCCCCACTAATTAAATCGATATGTTTCTCAGCAAAGAGGATAAAGAAATGTCCACACCTTTAACACTTGAAATATTCTCCGATTATATCTGACCCTGGTGCTATTTCATTACCGGGCGTATTGAACAAATTAAGAAGGAATATGAAATCGCCGTTCGGTGGCGGGCTTTTCCTCTTCATCCGGACACTCCGGAAGAGGGTCTTTTACTTGAACAGCTCTTTGCCAATTACCCTGTAGATATGGAAGAAATGATGCACCATTTGAGAAAAACAGCCGCCGGTCTCGGATTGCCTTTGGGAGAAAGGAAAAAGACCTATAATAGTCGTTTATCTCAGGAATTGGGTCTTTGGGCTGAATCAAAAGGTAAAGGGGATATATTCCATATAGCTGCCTTCAAGGCCTACTTTGTGGACGGAAAGAACATTGCAAAAATTCCGGTACTTGTTAATTTGGCAGAATCTGTTGAGCTCCCTCGCGAAGAAGCTGCAACAGTTCTTGCGACAAGGGCATTCAGGGCAGAGGTTGATACGGACTGGGACCTTTCACGAGAGAAAGCGATTACGGCTGTTCCTGCATTTGTAATGAATCAGGATAAACTGATTGGTGCACAGCCCTACGAGAAATTGGCAAAACTTATGGAGGTAAACGGGGTCAAAAAAAGGAAAGACACTAAAGAGTGCTTAGGAGATTAAAATGAGCTTTAACGCAAAAGATTTCAGAAATATTGACCCGGCTGAACGGGTCCTGATGGGTCCGGGGCCAAGCAATGTCCCTGCTCGCGTCCTGCAGGCCATGTCTGCCCCCTGCATCGGCCACCTTGATCCGGTTTTTCTCTCCATCATGGATGAAACCCAGCGCCTGCTCAGGTTTCTCTTCCAAACAGAAAATCCGCTGACTATACCGGTCTCCGGAACCGGAAGCGCAGGGATGGAAACCTGTTTTGTCAACCTGATCGAACCGGGAGACGAGGTAGCCGTATGTGTAAACGGGGTATTTGGGGCCCGGATGGCAGATATTGTAACCCGTTTGGGCGGTCAGTTGATCAGGGTGGATGCCGAGTGGGGGAAGACTATTGATCCTGATGTAGTCCGCCAGGCCGTAAGGGGAAAGCATCCAAAGCTCCTTGCGGTAGTCCATGCTGAGACCTCCACCGGTGTCTGCCAGCCTCTCGAAGATCTTTGTTCGATTGCAAAGGAGTCCGGGGCCCTGTTTCTTGTGGATATGGTAACCTCTTTAGCCGGAATGGAGATCACTCTGGACAGAACGGGCATTGATGCGGCCTACAGCGGAACGCAGAAGTGTATTTCCTGCCCCCCGGGTCTTTCGCCGATATCATTCAGCCCTGCGGCCATGAAGGTACTTGAGGAACGGAAGACCCCTGTCGCAAGCTGGTATCTGGATATGAGCATGGTCAGCAGTTACTGGGAAGCGGAAAGGAAGTACCATCATACGGCCCCTATAAATATGATCTATGCGCTGCGTGAGGCCCTGCGTATCATTGCAGAAGAGGGGCTCGAAGCCCGTTTTGCCCGGCATATGTTGAACCACAGGGCACTGGTTGCAGGGATAGAGGCAATGGGGCTTTCCATGCTCGTAGTAGAAGAGGAGCGTCTCCCGATGCTCAACGCCATCCGCATCCCGAAAGGAGCTGATGATCTGAAGGTTCGTAAGACCCTTTTAAACGAATTCGGTATGGAAATAGGGGGAGGATTAGGCGACCTTGCAGGCAAGATATGGCGGGTAGGTTTAATGGGTCACGCTTCTCGTCGCAGGCACGTCTTCCTTTTTCTTTCGGCTTTAGAGACAATCCTCAATGCCCATAGCGTAAGTGTCCGTCCAGGGGTCCTTGAGGCGGCTTCTTCCGTATATCAAGTGGCATAGACATCGAATTAGATATTGTTTTTTATGTCACAATATCATAAGATTTCCGATTACAATATCAGCAAACCCTAACGTTGCAAAAGTTGAGAATGCCGCAAAGTCATCGAAAATATCAGCAGTCAAGTTGGAGAACACAATGAATTTTTCACCCTCGCTAATATGGTTTCTAATAGGTGTTGCATTTTTAATTGCAGAATTTTCAATTCCAGGATTCATCTTGATATTTTTTACAGCCGGATGCTGGATAGTTGGATTAATTGTTTGGCTGACAGACATTGACATAACCATCCAAATAATAATTTTCATTGTTTCCTCTCTCGTTCTTCTTTTTTCTTTACGCAAATACAGCATCAAGACATTTAAGGGAACCACCCGTGATGATGTCGATGACCGCTATTCAGAATCAAAAATCGGAAAAACAGCCATAGT
>Ga0233411_10000444_pt1 | contig 12922 bp, 9 predicted proteins | sample Na_anoxic_2_MG_FD_179799 | JGI IMG/M metagenome (GOLD analysis project Ga0233411, IMG submission 179799) | Seawater microbial communities from Saanich Inlet, British Columbia, Canada - Na_anoxic_2_MG | ecosystem: Environmental > Aquatic > Marine > Inlet | place: Canada: British Columbia...
AGTGTGGATGATGACCGGCTCGGCGTAGAATGCCTCTACGGCCGAAAAGCGTGTATAATAATCTTCCTGGGATTCCAGCGACATGCCCAGCGGTTCCTTTGCATTGATGTCCCGGACGATGTGGTTGATGGCCTCGTTCACCTCGGCGTAACCCGTGTCGCCTGGGTAGAGCACGATCTCCTCGCCATCTCGGTAGAGGTGAATGCGCGCGGCCTCTTCGTTAAAGATCGGCAAAAACCAGAGCCAATCTTGATCGGGCACCGCGATGCCGAGCCAGACCAGTCCTGCGAGGGCCAGGACCACGGCGACGACCAGGTCACGGATTCTGGGTTTATTATGTCTCTCTTCTTCCATCCTTTGTCACTCCCCAACAAACTCGACGTGCTGATACCAAAGGAGCCCCGCTGGCGAATCGCTGCTCACGGGGCTCCCTGAATTTCAACTGCAAAGACCAGCTAGTCCACCCTCCAACAAGCCACAAAGTGGCCGTCTTTGATGTCTTTAAAGGCCGGGTCCTCCTGGCTACAGCGGTCCATTACGACCGGGCAGCGCGGGTGAAAACGGCAACCGCTGGGCGGATTGACCGGGCTGGGCACGTCTCCCTTTAGGATAATGCGATCCCGTTTCAGAGTGGGGTCGGGCACAGGGATAGCCGACATGAGCGCCTGCGTGTAGGGATGCAGAGGGTTCTCGAACAACTCGTGGCGTTCGGCCAATTCGACCATCTTGCCCAGGTACATCACCGCTACGCGGTCGCTGATGTGCTCTACGACGCTCAAGTTGTGGGCGATAAAGAGGTACGAGAACCCGTGATTGCGCTGCAAGTCCTTGAGAATGTTCAACACTTGCGCCTGGATAGAGACGTCCAACGCCGACACCGGCTCATCACACACGATAAACTTTGGGCCCAGCGCCAGCGCCCGCGCAATGCCGATGCGCTGTCGCTGCCCGCCGGAGAACTCGTGCGGATAGCGGCGGGCGTGAAATTCCTTCATCCCCACCTTGTCCAGCGTCTCCATGACGATGCGGTAACGCTCGCTGGAATTCCTCATACCATGCACCAACAGGCCCTCGCCGATGCTCTCTCCCACGACCACACGCGGGTCGAGCGACGAATAGGGGTCCTGAAAGACGATCTGCATATGGCGGCGCAGCGCCTTGGTACGGCCCTCTATGATCTTGCCAAAGCGCGAGTGAATGACCCAGCCGATGACGACCAAAGCTACGATAGAGATGAAAAGGCTCATACCCTTGCTCTGGCCCAGGGCATCCAGGAGCGCCACCATAGCCCTGAACCACACCAGGCCCAGGACCGTTCCCAAGGCCCAGAGCGGCCCGTTGCGACGGGTATAGGTCTTGATGGCCGGCCCGCGCTCGGTGGCAACGAGTGCGCCCCACAGCCCCATGACTCCATACAATATAAAAACGCCGGCCACAATCCATTGAGCGCCCAGGCCAAACTGCTCCAGCAAAAAGATCAGGGCTGTGAAAATTATGCCCCATACATCTCTTTGAATCTCGCGCTCTTTTCTAGAAGCAAAGGCCTCCAGCACGTCTTGCCCCTCAAAAAAGACCGAGCCCCCATCGTGAGGGATCAAGCCCAGGATAGTGCGGCCGACCGTCGTCTTGCCGCAGCCGCTTTCACCTACCAGGCCCAGCGTCTCGCCGGCCCTGACCGTAAAGCTGACGCCGTCAACGGCCTTGACGTGCGCCTGGACACGCTGCAAAAAGCCGCCGCGTATCGGAAAGTATTTGACCAGATTGTCTACGATGACCAGATCACCTTTTTCACTGCTCGGACTGATGACCGCATTGGATTCCACTGCCATGCCTCTCTCCTCTCCGCTGAACGCTATCAAAGGCGCTTAATGAAAAAGCCAACAACGAACATTGTGCTCCGGCGCTATCGACTTGAGCGCTGGCTCTTCTTGCGTGCAAATCTCCAACTTGTTCTCGATGCGCTCTCGACAGCGCGGCGCAAACTTGCACCCAGAGGGCAAATCTATCAAGTTGGGCACCGATCCGGGGATCGTGCTCAACTCTTTCTGCACGACGCCCATGACGGGGACAGAGGCAATCAACCCTACCGTATAAGGATGCCGGGGGTCGCTAAAGAGCGTGTTGACATCCGTTTGCTCGACAATGCGACCGGCATACATCACCGATACCCGGTCAACCATCTCGGCCACCACGCCCAGGTCGTGCGTGATGAGGATGATCGAAGTGTCCATCTTGTCTTGCAAATCACGCAACAAGTCCAGAATCTGCGCCTGGATCGTCACGTCCAGGGCAGTGGTCGGCTCGTCGGCGATGAGCAACTCGGGGATGCAGGCCAGGGCCATAGCGATCATCACGCGCTGCGCCTGGCCGCCCGACAATTCGTGAGGAAAGGCGTGGGCCTTTTTTTCCGGCTCGGGGATGCCCACCATCTGCATCAACTCAATCGCCCGCTCCCAACCGGCCTCTTTGCCCAGGCTCTGGTGAATGTCCAAGACCTCGGAAATCTGGTCGCCCACCTTGAACACCGGGTTCAGACAACCGGTCGGCTGCTGAAAGATCATCGAGATGCGATTGCCCCGCAGGTGCATCATCTCCGACTCGGGTAGCGCCAGGAGGTCCTGGCCGTCAAACGTGATGCTCCCCTCTATGATCCTGCCCGGCTGGCCGATCAGGCGCATGACCGAGAACGACGTGACGCTCTTGCCACAACCCGACTCGCCCACGATGCCCAGAATCTCGCCGCGCTTGACCTCAAAATCAAGCCCGTCCACGGCCTTGACCACGCCATCTTCGGTGAAAAAGTAGGTCTTGAGGCCCGACACTTCTAGGATGTTTTCTCTACCATTGGTGCTCATACGATTTGGCGCTCCTACTTGCTCTACCCTGAAACACGAAAACCGCAAAGGCACAAAATGCGCTCTCTCCTTGCGCGTCCTTTATCTTCTTTGCTTCTTTCGTGTTTCAAAGTTCATGGCGCCCCGTCGGGGGCATAGCGGCTATGAAAACGACCTTGCACTGTGAACAAAACACGCCGGACTTTCGTCCGGCTACAGTCTTGGCTCTTGGCAGCAAGGGTCATAACGATTACCTTGAAAATGCTAACCCATGTCACAGGTTGCACAGATTAACACAAAATTCCAATCTGCGCAACCCGTAACACTTTTTCGTCGTGGCTACATCTTGAGACGTGGGTCCAGGGCGTCGCGCAAGCCGTCGCCGACATAGTTGAACGACAGCGAGACCATAAAGATAGTCAGCCCAGGAAAGAACACCTTGGCCGGCTGTGTCCACATGTCCTGCTGATACTCGCCCAACATGTTGCCCCAGGTCGCCGTCGGCAACTGCACGCCAAAACCCAAAAAGCTCAAGGCCGACTCGACGATGATGACCCCCCCCAAACCCAGCGTCGCGTTCACGATGATGGGCGCCATCGAGTTGGGGATCATGTGGCGTGTGATGATTCTCAAGTCCGACATCCCCAACGCCCGCGAGGCTTCGATAAAGTCCATCTCGCGCAAGCTGAGCACCATGCCCCGCACCAGGCGGCAAGACCCCGTCCAGCCAAAGCACGTGAGCACGAGGATGATGATGGCCACACTGTTATACTGCCTGGACACCATCGGTATCTCGATGCCGCGCAGCATGGCCGCAAAGGCCAGCAAGAGGGGCAGCAGCGGTATGGTGATCAGGAATTCCACAAAGCGCTGGATGAGACTGTCTACCATGCCGCCATAGTAACCGGAGACAGCGCCAAGGAACGCCCCGATCGTTTCGGTAATGAGCGTCACCGAAAAGGCCACCAGCAACGAGATGCGCCCGGCGTGGAGCAGGCGGCTGAACACGTCGCGCCCGATGGTGTCGGTCCCCATGAGGTGGGAACTGCTGAATGAAGCGTTCCTCAACCTATGCCCTGTAGAGTCCACGTTCTGCTGGAGGGGATCATAAGGCGCTACCCACGACGCCAACAGCGACGTCGTGATGAGGGATATGAGCACGATGCCCCCCACGACCGCCAACTTGTGCTTGCGAAAGCGCCTCCAGACAATGACCCACTGACTTTCCTCTTTGGACGTCAAGAGGGTTTCTGCTTCTAGTTCCGCAATAGCCATTTTAATCTTCCTTTTTCTCTAGCTCATTAACTGAACCGAATGCGTGGGTCCACCACGGTGTAGAGGATGTCTCCCAGCAACGTCGCCACCACCACCAGAATGGCCGAGATGAACAAAAAGATCATCATGATCGGCCAGTCGTTTTGCCCCAGCGCGCTAAAGTACAGCCGCCCAATGCCCGGATAGCTGAAAATCGTCTCTGTCAGAATCGCGCCGCCAAAGATGCCCGGTATCTGGAACACCACGATGGTGACGATGGGGATCAAGGCGTTACGCAGAGCATGCTTGGCGATCACGGCGCGCTCGTGCAAGCCCTTGGCGCGCGCAGTACGCACATAGTCTTGCCGCAACACCTCTAGCATCGAGGAACGCATAAAACGGCTCCAGCCCGCCATATACAACAGGCTCAGACACGTGGCCGGCAGGACGATGTGCATGAGCCGGTCAACGATGCCGTTGGGCGTGGCGTTGAGCGCATTCAGCAACGTCCCCGGCTCGGCCTTGGCCTTGAGCGTCTGCGTGCCGCCGGCCGGCATCGAGTACAGCGGGACATCGACCTTGGGGCCCAGTCCCAAAAAGAGGATCGCCAGCGTCGCAATCACCGTGCCCCAGACCCACAAGCGCCATTCCGTCGCCTCGACGCGGCCCTTGACGTTACGCCTGACCTGATACGCGACGATGGCCACGATGGGCACGATGGCCGCCAGGTACGGGAATGCAAACTCTCCCCACTGTTTGAACAGATAAGAGAACAGCAAGATCATCATCAAGCCAAACCAGAAAACGGGCATGGCCGTCCCAAAAAAGCTAAAGGTGGTGACCATGTAATCCATCTTGCTGTATTGATGCACCGCCGAATAGATGCCCAGGGGAATGGCCACCAGCAAAGAAACGATCGCGGCCGTGCTCATCAGCAAGACGGTGTTGCCCAAACGACTGCGGATCAAATCCGACACCGGCTGGCCGGCCGCCAGCTTCCAGGAGACGCCCCAGTCCATGCGCAGCACGCCGCGCTGGTCGCCGTGAAAGCCAGAATACTTGGACAACAGGCCATCGGAGCCAAAGAGCCAACCGACGTTCAGCCATGCGCCGCCCTCGGGCCTCGGCTGTGCCTCGCCCTCCAAGGGAAAGATAAACTCGGTGTCGTCGCCGGCGATGACGGTGTACTTGCGCGCGCCGCCGACGGGCTCTAGCTTGATCGTCCCGCCTTCCTGACCCACCATCAAGCCCACGGCGACGACGTCGTCCGGCCGCTCCCCTTTTGGCCTGACGGCTATCCGGTCGGCATAGACCACGTTTTCCTCGCGCTCCTCGCCCCACACCCACATCTCATAACCAGGGTTGAGATAAGCCGGTCCGGGGTCGGCCCAAAAACGCCGGGGGTCCATATAGAGCACATCCAGGGCCGCATCGCACGTATTCAGCCGCTCCTCGGTCAGCGACGCCTCCCAGCAAGCCGCCCGCGCATCCGAACCGCCGCTGCACTCGGCCACTGCCCCTTCTGGTATATCCTGCTCCTTCTTGTGGGCGCGGAACTCTTTTTGCAGACAAGAGCGATACTGGATTTTGTCTTCTACACCCTCTTCGTCGGCCGCGATCTGGGCCGCGCAGGCCTCTACCACCGGCGCGTCCAACAAGGCCGCTATCTGTAGCTCTTGCATCTCGTCAAACTGCTCGCGCACGCAAGGCCGAAAGCCCTCGTCGCTGATGATCTGGTTCCCCTCTGCATCGAGCTTGGGCGCGCGGTAAGGAGAAAGGCCCAGGTAGAGCCAATCGGCCCCTAGCCAGTCCTCGCCAATGAGCCAGGTGACGTAGCGCAAGGCCAGCGGCTTGTCCAGACCCAGGTAGGACTCTAGCCGGGCCTTGTCCGCCTCGCTAAAGCGAGACCTGCGGTCGGCTCCCAGGTTCAAGCCTGAGAGAGGACCGCCTGGCGCAAGGTTCAGCAAAAGGTAGATGGCTATCGTGGAAAGCAGCACCACGATAATCATTTGAAAGAATCGTCGCACAAGATAACCTGCCATAGTTCATGCTCCTTTCGTTCCGCCCAGGCGTCCGCTCACCTCTCATACCACGGCCAACGCCCGGGGTTCCACTTGTACTCTTGGCCCTTGTTTCCCAGCCAGGAAAGAAAAAAGCCAAACCAATAAACTAATCCTATACTATATTACTGCTAAAATGGGATCAAGGTTCAATTATTGCGTTGAAAATAGCCCATCCCCCCCCTCAATCCCCCCCAAGGGGGGGGAGGCTCAGTTCTCCCCCTTTGGGGGGAGTTAGAGGGGGGAATATTGCTCGCTAGACTCTAGCCCCACACCGCAGGACGCCCATAAACGTCCTGAGCTTGTCAGAGGGCAACGATAGATGCTCACCGTCCTCTGACAAGCTCATGACCGAGTTGCCTCTTGAAAGTTGTAATTGTATAGCACCGGCAAGCACCTTGAAATAGCGCGACAAAACTACCGTGCAGACAAATGGTGGCAGCGCAGGGGGCGCTGCCACCATCCACAGATTTTGCTACCAAAGACTAGTAGTCAAAGTTCTCGATGTTCCAGAACTCGCTGTTAGCCGTCGGGTCCATGATAAAGTTCTGCATATCAGGACGCGTGGCGGCCAGCTTGAGACGCAGGTACAGCGGGACCACGGGAAGCTGCTCGCCAAAGATGATCTGAGCCTCCGTGTGATACTGCGTGTACTCGGGCGTGCCGGGCAGAGACTGGATAGCAGCGAGGCAAGCAGCGTCGTATTCTTCGTTGCCCCAGCCAGTGGGGTTGTAGCAGCCCCAGCCGCAAAAGCCATCTTCCGGCTCACCGACGATCTCAGAGGTGAGGTACAGGTCGCACGATGGCTCCACACCCGTCAGCCAGGCAAACTGGCCGATGTCAAAGTGGCGGCCAAAGATTGGGCCTTCAGGACCATCGGCAAAGTACTCGCCGGCAGCCCAGTACTCCAACGTCACCTCGATGCCACACTCGGCCAACGAGGCCTGCAACACCTGGGTGGCCTGCATGCGCTGGGTGGCGCTGGTGGTCCAATAGTTGAACGAGAGCAACGTGCCGTCGGCAACGCCCTCGACGCCCTGGGCCACGCGCGGCGTGGCGGCGTCGCCATCGTCGTCAACCCAGCCCACCTCGTCCAGCAGCGCTCCACCCGCGGCGACGTCAAAGGCATAGTGCGGCACGTCGGGGCTAAAGAGCGGATGCTCGGGCGGGATATAGGCGTCCAGCACGATGGACTGACCAAACATCACCGTGTCTACCACGGCCTGGCGGTCCATACAGTGGGCGATGGCGCGGCGCGTGCGCACGTCGCCGAAAAAGTCGGGGCGGTCATAGCTATCGATCGGGACAACGGCAAAGTCGGCATGCTCCCACACCGTGCCGGTGACGAACGTGGCGTTGACCTGGCCAGAGGCCTGCAGTTCCAACAGCAGCTCGCTCTGGTCGTCCAGGTGCGCCGTCTGGTCCACGATGTCGCACTCGCCCGAGAGGATGGCGGCGATGTTGGCGTTCGAGTTCTCGCCCACCATGCGGTAGACCACGTTCTCAAACTTGGGCAAGCCCTCGTCGGCGCGCCAATAGTTCTCGTTCTTGCTGAGGCTGATGTGGTCGCCCGCGACCCACTCGTCGATGACATAAGCGCCCCAACCCAGGGGCGTGCGGGAGCTTTCCTCGGCCTCTAACAACTCCAGAGCCGTAAAGTCGCCCCAGACATGCTCCGGCTTGGGGGCCCAAAAGTTGGTAAAGTAGACCGAGTCGCGGTAGCCGGGCAGACCGGTCCAGACGGCAGTATAGTCGTCCAGCGCTTCGTAGCTGGTGGTGCGTTCAGGGGTGTACTTGCTGGTCGTCGAGTCAGGGTCGCTGACCACGTTAAAGGCATAGACCGAGTCGTAAACGGTCAGCGGCTCGCCGTCCGACCACAGGAGGCCTTCGATCAACTTGAAGGTGACGACCATCTGCTCCATCTCGAGCGCGTTGCCATCAAACTCGATAGCGCACTCTGCGTCGTAGCAGCCAGCGGGGCGTATCAGGGCGCCCTCTTCCAGGGTTACCGGCTCCCCACCATCGTCCACCACAACGTCGCCAGCCTCGACCGTGACTGTCTCGATGGCGGCGTCGCCGTCAGACAGGCTGGGCAGCTTTTCCAGGATGACGGCTTGGTAGCCAAAGGAATTGAGGTCAAAGGGGCCGTCATAGATCGCCTCAAAGATGTGGGCCATGGCCAACATGTTGCCGCCATAGTCATAGAGGGTCTCGGGCTCTTGGCCCTGGCAGATCACCAACGTGCGCGGCTCTGCTGGTCGGGGTGGGGGTTCGGTCGCTTCTACAACGACCGTCTCAACGACTGTCTCAACGACCGTCTCGACAACTGTCTCAACGACCGTCTCAACGACCGTCTCAATCTCTGTCTCGACAACCGTCTCCTGAACGACGACGGTAACCTCGACCTCTTTGGTCTCGCCCTCGCAGGCGGTCAAGAGTATCGAACCAACAAACACAAACAGGACTAACAAAGCCCATTTTTTGCTAAGCATTTTCTCCTCCTTTATGCTTATGCGGTTTTAATAAAGGGAAAACCTTGACCTGTTTTCGGTCCCTTGTAAAACCTATGTGACGGCATAATGGAGGTTAGTCAAATTTCTTTGACCGGCGTACCCCCATACACGGTGGTCAGGTGGTCGTCAAACAGGAAATATCTCTAGGGGCGAAACAGGCATGCGCCCGTAAACGGGCATAACCTTATGTGCGGGAGCACCACCTCCTTTGGGGAAATGGAATCTGCTTTGTCAACAAACGCCTCCAAAAGTGAGGATTGGTTGAGGATTTTATTTCAGAATCGCCAGGCATGCTTTTCTAAAATATCCAGGCTCTATTTTAACGTCCTTCTGTAAAAAAGTCAAGTGCCATTTCTCCAGAAACCAGGTTTTTCAGTAAAAAAACCTGGTTTCTGGAGCCCCATTTCTATTTTTAGGCGGCTTTTGACGAGATTTTTCAAAGGGGGGTGACCAGGTGGCAGGCGACGCCGTGGTTGGGCGCTCCTTCTACAAAGGTCGGAAAAATGGCGCGGCAGCGCGCCTCGGCCAGGGGGCAAAGCGGTTCGTAGGTACAACCGGCAGGGGGATACAATGGATCGAGCGTCAAACTCGCGTCGCCGTCATCAGGGCGCGCCTGAAGCAAGACTTGCGTGAACGGATGCAAGGGTTGGCGCACCAGGTCGGCGTAATGGCCCATCTCCACAATGCGCCCCGCGACCATGACGGCGACCCGATCCGCGTGACGGACTGTCTCCAATCGGCGCGCCGTCAACAACATCGCCACGCCCAGGCGTTGGTTCTGCTCGTGCAAAAGGTCCACGACGTCGCGCCCCAGGGCCGGGTCCAGGTGATCCGTCAACTGATCACAAAGCAGCAGGCTCGGCTCAGTGGCCAGAGCGCGCGCCAGAGCCACGCGTTGCCGGTTCCCTCCCGACAGATCCCGGGGGTAGCGCACTGCCAGGTATAGGTTTAGCCCAACCTGGCCCATCAGGTCGGCCAGGCGTTGGTCTCGCTGGCGTCCGCGCATGCGGCCGCTCAGTCTCAGCGCTTCGGCGATGATTTTTTCGACCGTCATGCGGGGAGCAAAAGCGATATAGGGGTCCGAAAAGAGCACCTGTATGCGACGCTGGGCGCGCTTGAGGCGGCGACCTCGTAGGGTCGTCAGGTCTTTACCTTGGAAAAAAATCTGACCCGACGTAGGCCGGTCGAGCATCGCCAGCACTCGCGTTACCGTCGACTTGCCGCAGTTGGCCGCGCCGACCAGGCCAAAAGTCTCACCCTGGCGCACACTAAAACTCACCCCGTCCACTGCCCGGACGTCGCCAATGCGTTTTTGTCGCAAGCGGCCGTCATACACGGCAAAATGGACGCGCAGGTTCTCTACGCGCATCAGGTCAGTTGTCAAAGTGGATTTTGACTTGACGGTCGTTCTTCGTCTCATGTCTGTCAATTCAAAACCCGCCTCGACTAGAACCTGGACCAGAGACGGGTTTGGGAATCATAAAGACCCAGTTAAAACCGACTCACTTGGCGCCTAAGAAACCAGGCGCACGACGGGCATTTTGCCCTCGATGATGCGCACCATGGACATTGGTGCGCGCATGTCAAAAGCATACATCCGTCCTTGCCCGGCCGGTTGAACATCACCCTGGGCAAGAACATGCACGCCAACCTCGGCCAACCAACGTGCAGTCAGCCGCTGCCACAAGGCCCTGTACCAGACCGGGGCGCTTGCCGTGGCAGTCTCATAGTCTGCAATGCCTTGTTGAATGCGCTCCCACACCTGCGCCGATGGCTCTGCCCCAGCGACAGAATCGTGCAAGGCCCAACGAATCAGATGATCTATATTATCGTCGTGAAATTTGTTCTCGTCAACTTTATGTAAATTCATACGCCACCTCAGGAAACAGCGCGCGGCTGTTTTTCAACTTTTTGCGTAAATTCTCCCGCCCATAGTGCAAGCGCGACTTGACCGTTCCCTCGGGTACTGCCAGGATATACGAGATCTCTTTGAGGCTCAAGTCAGACAGGTAATGCAGCACGATCACCGTCTTTTGATTGAGGCTCAACGTGTCAATCGCTTGCTGGATGACGGTCTGCAACTCTCCATATTCGGCTTGGCGTTCGGGAGAGGCGCGAGAAGGCGCGACGATGTTTTCAATCACATCATCCAGCGCCGTCAGCCAACGCTTGCGGCGAGAAACGCAAGTGTAACAAAGGTTGGTTGTCACCCGGTAGAGCCAGGGAGCCAGGTGCAACGTCGTGTCGATACGTTCTCGATAGTGATACAGTTTTATAAAGACTTCTTGTAAAATATCCTCCGCCGTTTCTCGATTGCGCGTAATAGCCAGGGCCGTTCGAAAGACCTGGTTGCGGTATCGGTCATACAATTCCCCCAACGCCTCTTGGTCTCCCTGGCATACACGCCCTATCAGCAGACCGTCTGACGTATCTGGACCTTTTGTCATATCATCCCCTTGTACCGGTCATCTAGTATACTAACCGGCCAAGTCAAAGGTTCAATCCCCATCGAGACTCGCCAACTCGTCCAGAAACTGGAGATCGGCAGGAGTGAGGTCAACCTGGTCTAGCAGCTCGGGCCGGCGCTCCCAGGTCCGGCGTAGAGCCTCGCGCCGGCGCCATTGAGCTATCTGGGCATGGTGACCAGACAGCAACACGTCGGGCACAGTGTGACCGTTAAAGTCGGACGGGCGGGTATAGTGCGGATATTCCAACAGCCCGCTGGCGTGAGAGTCGTCCATTGTAGCGCCCGCGTCGCCCAACACGCCGGGCAAAAGACGCGTGATGGCGTCTATGAGCACCAGGCCCGGCAACTCGCCGCCGGTCAACACATAATCGCCAATAGAGACCTCGTCAGTGACCAGGTGTTGGCGCACCCGCTCGTCTACCCCTTCGTAACGGCCACAGATTAGGGCCAGCCGCTCGTGCTGGGTTAGTTCGTGCGCCAGCGCCTGGTCAAACAGGCGCCCCTGGGGCGTCAGCAAGACGATGGGTGTGCCCGACAGCCCCTCTCCCAGCACGCCCTTGACAGCGGCAAAGATCGGGTCTGGTTTCATCACCATGCCGCCGCCGCCGCCATAAGGATAATCATCGGTGATGCGGTGCTTGCCGGTGGCGTAAGTGCGAATGTCGTGCAGCGCCACCGATAGCCGCCCCATTTCCTGGGCGCGCTTGAGGATGCTCTCTTGCAGCGGTCCCTGGAAAATAGTGGGAAAGAGGGTAAAGACGTCAAAGTGCATGGGTACACCTCACTAGCAACTCTAGCAGGATTTTATCACAGCCGTGCTGTGAGAGCAAGTGTGTCAGGCCCCCCCCTTAATCCCCCCCCTTGGGGGGGACTGAGGGGGGGCAACCAACTTGACTATCTCTAGAACAATGGTACAATGCCCCCACTATGATCATCTCAGCGCAAGCCATCATTCATCATCACGAGCCTTTGCCACCCGACCGGCGAGGCCAGGTATGGTTTGCCTGAGCTAATTCTCGCAGTTTTTTCAGCCCTCCCGGTTAACCCGGTGAGGGCTTTTTTTTTTTTTTATTAGGAGGATCTTGACACAATGGATCAACGCACAGACGTCCGTCTTTCCCTTCCCAGCAAGGGCCGCATGGCCCAGGGCGCGCTGGGCTTTTTGGCCGCATGCGGTTTGCAAGTAGAAAAAACCAATCCGCGCCAGTACGCCGCCCGCATCCCGGCCTTGCCAGGGCTAACCGTCCTCTTTCAACGGCCCGGCGACATCGTGGTCAGCGTGCGCGATGGCAGTGTGGACCTGGGCGTCACGGGGCTGGATATGGTGGCCGAGCGCCAGGGAAACAACGGCGCGGTGCTGGTGCTCCACGACGCACTAAACTTTGGTCATTGCCGCCTGGCCCTGGCCGCACCAGAAGAATGGGAGACGGTGCATACGATGAGCGACCTGGCCGCGCTGGCCCAACCACTCCGCGTGGCGACCAAATTCCCCCACCTCACGGCCAGTTTTCTGAAACGTCACCACGTCCCCCATAGCCTCATCCAGGCCGAAGGCACGTTAGAGGTCGCCCCGGCCATCGGTTATGCCGACCTCATCGCTGATCTGGTCTCATCCGGGCAAACGCTGCGCGACAACCGCCTGCGCCCCCTGAAAGACGGCGTCATCCTGCGTTCTCAGGCCGTCTTGATCGCCAACCGGGCGGCTCTACAAGCACATCAACGGGTGCTGGCCCTGGCCCGCCAGCTCATCGAGTTCATCGAGGCGCACCTGCGCGCCATGGACCACGTGGCCGT
>Ga0233411_10000446_pt1 | contig 12911 bp, 10 predicted proteins | sample Na_anoxic_2_MG_FD_179799 | JGI IMG/M metagenome (GOLD analysis project Ga0233411, IMG submission 179799) | Seawater microbial communities from Saanich Inlet, British Columbia, Canada - Na_anoxic_2_MG | ecosystem: Environmental > Aquatic > Marine > Inlet | place: Canada: British Columbia...
CCACCCTTTTTAGGGGTGGTGGTTGACTTCCTTTTTATTATGTCTTCCCTGTGGCTTCTGTATGGAAATTCTGTATAATATCATTCAATTTCATAGCAGCATTTTTATGGTCAAAGCGTTTACCGAGAGTACGGGCACATTCACTAACAGTTTTCCTGAGCTTAGTATCCTTAAGAAGCCTGATAACATGCCCTGTGAACTGTCCATAATCGTCAATGACAAACATCTCTTTGCCGTTTACCGGGGCAATCCCAAAAGCGGCTAACTCGGTTGAGACAATAGGAAGTCCGCATGAAAGGGCTTCGAGCATCTTTCCACGAAATCCTCCTCCAAGTTCGATGGGGGCAGCAAATATGTCGCATTTCCAGTAGATCTTCCTTACATCGGAATGCTTACCTCCCTCCTCCACAACAATGCGTTCATTTCTGAGCGAGGTTAGCTCGGGAGGAGGATCGAACCCTATTGCGTAGAACCTGGCGTCAGGGACCTCTTCTGCTATCCTTCCCCAACAATGTTTCATGAAATTTTGCACAGCATCTACATTGGGCCGATGCTGAAAATTACCGAGGTAGAGGATGTTCTTTGTGTTCCATGATTTTTCAGGGTCAGGGATATAAAAATCGGTGTCAACACCGTGAGGTACTACACTTATCTTCATTTCAAGGTCTGGCGCAAGGTTGATAAGGGCTTGTTTGTCTTCTTGTGTAAGGGAAAGAACACGGTCAACCGAGTGATACATCCTGAATTCGTATTTAAAAAGTTCTTCAATTGATTTTTCACTAATAGGCTCTCCCTTATTTAACCGCTGACAAAATGCACTGGTGTAACATTCATGAACTGAGATAATTGTCACGGTATCTCTCGGGATAATTTCCTTTGCTCCTTCAAGATACTGACCCATCATTGAGTACTCGGCAATGATTCCATCATAGTGGTGTTTTTTAAGAAGAGATCTGAATGTCTTATCAAACTCAGGATCATATCCACCATCTCCTGAAAGGAAGAACGAAGGGCGTTTGAGTTCATCTTCGAGTTTTTCAATCTCCGCAGATGTTCTATTCTTCGGTAAGTCCAGGAGTATGATGTCTTCACAATATGGTTTTAGGCTTTTGTCTTTATGGTCTTCGTCCGAAGACGCAGGTGCAAGAACCGTTATCTGGTGGCCCATTTTTGAAAGATTCTTGATCCTGTGATGAATTAGTATAGGACCTCCAATAACACTCGCCCTTGGAAATACCTTGGGTAAGAAAAGTAAATTCAATTTATATTCTCCTTATCTATATCTGTGAGCCTGCTGATTAATGTCCTTTTCGCCCAACTCAAAAAATAATCCTCTGAATACCAACTATATACATGCGGATATTTTTTCGCATGCCCCCGCGACAAGCCAGGGATCTTCGACTTGATCTTGAGCAAAAGCCCTCATAAATCAATAGATCCGTCTATCGGGTCCAGTTAAGTTCATGTTGAAGTCGTTTTCTTATATCATTTTGAGAGGTAAACTCCATCATCTCCTCCCATAACTTCTTGATTCTAAGAAGGTGATGAAATGTGTTTCCTTCTGGAACTGCATCGAACTTCGCTATCTCGATATTCTTCAGTGTCTCTGCTTCATCAATCTCGTTTCCCTCAGCACGATACTGATCTGCGAGAATCGTACATGCCCTTTCAATTTTCTTCTCAAGGTCATCTTTTAAAAATACTCCTGGATATGGGTCAAACTCTTCAGCAGTGGCATAGACCGTATTTTCCACAACCTCCTCCTGGTCACGCAGTTTTGCTCTTTCATAAACAAACCTGTATATGTCCTCTCGAAGCTGCTTCCAGGTCGGATGAGATTTAGGGGGTGGCAGATGTTTAATAGACAAAGTGTTATCGAGAAAGAACTTATACCCAAACATTCTCATATTTATGAGGAAATCGATATCCTCTCCCCGTGTTACTCTCGGATCAAAGGGAATTCGAGTGAAAATATCTTTATGTACAATCATATTTCCACCAAACACAAATGGCGTCTCTTTCAGACGCGGCCCTTTGCCGATTATCTGCTCAAAGGCTTCATTCATCCTTTCGATCTTGTCCCAATGCTCCATCCACTCCATTTTTTCGCGTTTGACGAGCCAGTCTCCGTCCGGCTGAAGATAGTATCCGGCTAAGGCGCCGACGAACTTTCCATCTATTGTCTTTCCAATAAATTCACGAGACTTGCTTATGAAAGAGGAATCCTCAAAAACCTCATCATCATCGATAAGTACGGCAATTTCTGAACCGAGCAAATGTGGCAGAAACAGACATTGATTACGGATATTTGAATAGCCGTTAAGGCTTAAAAATTCAATAAATCTTTTACCACCGGACTGTTCCAGAATTTCATGAATCACCTTTAACTGTGAGTGGCTAAAAGTATAGATCGGGATATCAGAATAAACTGAGGAAACGATGCCGGAGACCTTTTCTTCTACCTTTTCTTCGATATCTTCAGCATTGGCTACGGCAATGACAACCAGATTAAAATCCCTGTCATTGAGAATACTTAGGCTTTCGAGTGCCCTTTTTAGTGTACCTTCCTCATCAACAGGGATAGGGTGGTCGTAGACTGCATCGGTTTCCCTTACCTCATGACTACTTTCACGTGCCCAATAGCTTGGAATGACCATCGTGGTTTTCATAGGTTACCTCCCCTCTCATTAATTAATGTAATTCGATCTTATCCTTATATTCTATCACATTTTCTTTTGTAAAGCATATATTAACCTGGCAATTAGATAGTCTAACTCCGTCATGCCGGACTTGATCCGGCATCCAGTACCCTCCTGGATTCCGGCTTTCGCCGGAATGACAATATTGAGGTATTTAATTGCCGGAGTAATAATATTGATTTTTATAGTAGTTTGTTTTATTTATATTGAGTTTTTCACTCACATTCCGTAAGCTCACTCTGAAACCCATCGTTTTTCCAGGTTGCCTGATTTGGCCTTTTAAAAATTGTGTCCGGTATGAATAGTTCTTCGTCTCATAGAACAAAAAAAAGATTAAGGGTATTTTCTATGCCTGTTATCGGGATAAACATCATCTTATTGCTCCTCTTTCTATTTATCTCTTTTTATCTCCTTTTTCCTTATATCGAGAACTTTTTTATCTTCCATCCAACCTCATCCTTTGATTCCACACCTTCAGACTTACATTTAGACTATGAGGACATATATTTTAAAACAGAGGATAAAATAAATTTACATGGTTGGTTTTTCCCTCTAAAAGGAAACCGTCCTGTAATTCTTTTCTGTCATGGAAATGGAGGTAATATATCCCACCGTCTTGAAAATATAAAATTATTATTGGAAAAAGGTTTCCAGGTCTTTATCTTTGATTATAGAGGATATGGTAAAAGCGCCGGCAAACCTTCTGAGAAGGGTCTGTATATAGATGGATCAGCTGCATACAATTTCCTGGTAAAACATAAACACATCCCTGCCGACAAAATTATTTCCTTCGGTCGTTCTCTTGGTGGATCAATAGCCATAGAAATCTCTCTCAAAAAGGATGTGAGATGTCTCATCATAGAAAGTGCTTTTACATCCACAAAGGATATGGCAAAAACCATGTTCCTTTTCAATGCGTTTTCATTTCTTCTACCTGCCCACTTCAACAATCTTGAAAAAATTACTCAAATCACCGTCCCCAAACTCATAATCCATGGCCAAAATGATAATATTGTACCCTTTTTTATGGGACAAAAGCTATACCATGCCTCAAAATCCCCAAAGTACTTTTACCGTATAAAAGAGGCTGGACACAATGACACTTACATTGCCGGTGGAAGAGCATATTTCAAAAAACTGGCTGCCTTTGTGGAAAACTTAAAGATCTGATAATCATTTCTTTTTTCTGTTCCGCTCCTTAACCAACTCTATGAATTCCTTCAAAATTTCTTCGGAACCAAACACATCGTCGAACAGTTTATCATTCCAGAACGTTAGCCCGAGCTTAAATATATGGTGTATCAATTTATCTGTCTTATCGGCTCCCTGCTGTCTTAGTGCCTGATAAAGAAAGTCTTCAGGAACCCTAATTGGATACACTGCTGTTGAAGATGGGTTGTCTTCCTTTTGGTATTCCTGTATACTCTTAAGGATCCTTAAATTCACATACTTCCTTTCAAATTCTTCCTCATCCATCCCTTCCTAACCTCGATTCTGGACCATAACACTTTATCATTTTGAAACGGATTATCACTGATAAAAAATCCAATAAGACCTCCAATTCAACCAATTCCCTGAAATCGAACAGGTCAAATCATATATAAGATATTCAACAATAACCCCTGAGTTAATCAAGATAACTCAGGGGAAAAAGGAAGTGAAAAGAAATGTTTACAAACATGCTTCATGAATTACATTTTTATATAGACACCCTTTCGCGCACTTTTAATTGCCTTTTGCATCTTCAGTCTGTTAATTACATTCCATATTTTTTTATCAGGAAACCCTGTCTTCTTTTTTAAAGTTGCAGTATCAACTCCGTTCCTGCTTCCTTTGATAAGTTTAAGGACAGTTTCAATTGCAGTTACCTTTGTTTTCTTTGCAGGTGCTTTTTTCACAGCCGCTTTTTTCACAGCCGCTTTCTTTGCAGGCGCTTTCTTTGCAGGTGCTTTCTTTACAGGCGCTTTCTTTACAGGCGCTTTCCTAATAGCCTGTTTTTTTGTTTTTTTAACCTTAACTTTGGCCTTTGCTTTTTTTGCTGCTGCTTTCTCAAGCTTATCAACTTTTTTTGCAACTCTTTCTGTTTGTTTTACCAACGATTTCAAATTTTTCATAACTGCTTGCAGATCTTTCTTTATTTGCTTCATCAATATTTACCTCCCTTTAAATAAATGCCGTAAAAAGATACCTGATAATTCAACAGAATTAATCACACAGCATCCTTCAGGGCCTTTCCCGGTACAAACTTGGGAACTCTCTTCGCTTTAATTTTGATCTCTTCCCCTGTCGCAGGATTTCTTCCTTTTCTTGCACTCCGTTTTTGCACTTTAAAGGTCCCAAATCCAATCAAGGTAACAGTGTCCTTCTTTTTCAACGCCTTTGTTATAGTTGAAAAAACGCAATCTACTGCTGCCACGGCCTCTTTCTTTGTATTTAGTACTTTGGAAACTTCATTGACCAAATCCGATTTATTCATCTCTTCTCCTCCTTTTCTAAATAAAAATTAATGCCAAAACTAATGATTTTTATTTTTATTAATAAAATCTTCCACATATTGCAATAAAAAAAAGCAGTTTTCTTAAAAAAAAGTAATTTCAGGGGCATCTTGAGGGAAAAGCACTGTTCACAGGAGAAAATCTTCTGTACCCTGAGATCCTTTCCAGTAGATTTTTCGGATAAATCTGTAACATACTTCCCTGTGATTTTCCGTATTACCCTTTTGCTTGAATAGGCCAGCCTTTCTTTCTTTTTTGGTGACAGAATAATATTAAGAAGTATAGCTACGAATACAAATGCAAAGAAAGAACTGTCCAGGGGTTGTATTTTCGTATCAATCTTTCTTCGAGCAGACTGTAAAAACCTGAAAATCCGGCAGAGAGCAGATCAGCGATTACTCCCTGTCTATCTATCTAAAGGAAAGGTAACTCAGGTGGATAGACTGAAGGTAGAAGGCTTTTAGGGACAAATCATGCGCGATCACATAAAACTTAGGGCATTTGAGCTGGCTGATGAGGTAGCAGTTAAGTTTGGCGAAGCGTTTGGGGTTCTTGCGCAACGAGGATTCATCTCTGATTGAACCAAAGAGAGTCGAAACAGAGAAGGTCTTGAATGGTTTAATTCGAGCGTTGCGAGATGATTAATATACTTCAGCCTTCAGTCTTCAACCGAGATACCTGAGTAGTACTTTCCAGCAATCCATCCTTTCCTTTAAGAAGAAATAGCTATAGACGGCCACAAAAAACGGGGGCAGTTACTGAAGCAAGGTATCCATAGCGACTTTGATTCTATAAATGGGGAAAAGACAGGTCACCTTAATAATTAGGAAAACCCTTTTAAATTCAGCAAAATAATCTGATATGGATATCTGTTGACACATTGAACTATCTCATTATAATTTGGTATTTTGAGACACTAAGCAGTGCCAATCCATAAATGGCCACTTTCTCTATAGGTGAGACGTAGGATCTACCCTCCGGCCTGTAAGCCCTACGGGCTGGAAGCGGGGCTGGAAGCGGAACCGGAGGCCGCAATCCCTGTGCTTGCCCCGCAGGCCCGGTAGATCGTACCGGGATGGTTAAAATCCTCATCTTTCTTGACCTTGCGAAATCTATCTCTTTTCTGGATGGGCACGAAGTAAAAATAAAGGTAAGCCGTGAAAACAATAAAAATGCTTTATTTATCAAAAAAGGATGTTGGAAAAGTTGATTTACCCATGAAAGAAATCATTGAAGTCTTGGGCGAGGCCTTCAAGGAAAAAGGCCTTGGTAAAATAGAGATGCCGCCCAAACCGGGAATTCATACGCAGCCTGAAGCATTTATTCATGCGATGCCGGCCTATATTTCCTCTCTTAAATCAGCCGGAATTAAATGGGTCAGTGGATATCCTGAAAATTATAAGCGAAATTTGCCATATATCAACGGGCTGCTAATCCTAAACGACCCTGAAACAGGAATTCCCTTATCTGTGATGGACTGTATCTGGATTACAGCCATGCGAACCGGCGCTGCAACTGCTGTTGCAGCAAAATATATGGCAAATATGGACTCTCATACAGTAGGAATCCTTGGATGCGGAGTTCAGGGAAGAACGAACTTGAAAGCACTTAAGATTACGATACCTGGACTAAAGGAAGTTAAGGCCTATGATATTTCAAGTGATGCAGTCAACAGATATGCCGAAGAAATGAGAAAGGACACAGGGCTGAATGTTAGTATTGCAGCAACTCCCAAAGAGGCTGTCCGGGATTCCGACATCATTGTTACTGCCGGCCCTATACTTAGAAACCCTCATCCTGTCATTGAAGATGCGTGGCTGAAACCGGGGGTATTTGCTTCCCCTGTGGACTTTGATTCCTACTTTAAGAAATCCGCATTTGAGCGTTGTGACAAGTTTGTCACCGATGATAAGGATCAGTGTCTATATTATAAATCTCTTGGGTATTTTCAGCACATATCTGAAATTTATGCCGATCTCGGGGAAATTGTCGCCGAGTTAAAACCTGGCAGAGAAAAAAAGACTGAGAAAATTATCTGTTCAAACCTTGGCCTCGCCATTGACGATATGGCAACAGCTATCAGGGTTTATAAAAAGGCAGTAGATAACAATATCGGAACCTGGCTTGAACTGTAATTCCAGAAAAGGCATGATCCCTATGAATAATAAGAGAATTATAAGACATCCAATCCTTGAAATTCCCGGGAGAAAGGATGCAGCATTCACCTGGAACGGGAACAAATTAACCGGTTATGAAGGGGAGATGATATCTTCTGCCCTTATTGCCAACGATATCCACATCTTCGGACACCATCCCAGGGACAATAGCCCGCAGGGAATGTTTTGCGCCAACGGCCAATGCTCTCAATGCCTTGTCCTTGCAGACGGACTCCCTGTAAAATCCTGCATGACCCCTTTAAAAGATGGTCTGGTTCTTGAGAGTGTGGAAGGTCTACCCTGTCTCCCGGAAGATGACAGTCTCCCCCCATTAAGAGAAGCCCCGATAAGAGAAGTAGAGGTTTTAATTATAGGAGGAGGGCCGGCCGGTCTCTCTGCTGCCATGGAGATGGGCAGGCTTGGCGTTGATACACTCATCATAGATGACAAAAAGGAGCCGGGAGGAAAGCTGGTACTCCAGACACATAAATTTTTCGGCTCAATAGAGGATTCCCATGCAGGGACCCGTGGATTTAAAATCGCTCACATATTAGAAAAAGACCTCAGGAAATTCGATTCTGTTGAGTTCTGGCTAAACACCACGGCAGTGGGGATATTTTCAGAGGGAATCGTAGGCGTTATAAAGGGGAGAATTTATAGAAAAATAAAACCCCTTAAACTCCTCATAGCAACCGGCGCCAGGGAAAAGATGCTCTCTTTCCCCGGGAATACATTGCCTGGGATTTACGGCGCAGGGGCCTTCCAGACGCTTGTCAATCGAGACCTCGTCAGAGCATCAGAAAGGGTACTTATTGTGGGCGGCGGGAACGTAGGCCTCATTGCAGGATATCATGCCATCCAGGCCGGAATTGACGTGGCAGCCTTGATAGAGGCCCTGCCGCAAGTGGGTGGATACAAGGTTCATGCAGACAAGCTTAAAAGACTCGGTGTTCCCATATTTACCGGCCATACTGTCATATCCGCTAATGGTAATGAGAGAGTGGAATCAGTCACCATTGCTCAATTAGACAAGGATTGGAACATGATACCGGGTACACATAAAACTTTTCATGTGGACACAGTTCTTATTGCTGCAGGACTGTCCGAGGTAAATGAATTTTATTACAAGGGCAAAGAATGGGGAATGGAGGTATTCTCCGCTGGAGATGCCCGGGAAATAGCTGAAGCTTCGGCCGCCATGTTTACCGGAAAGATCGAAGGGCTCAGGATCGCCAAATCATTGGGCCTCTACCAGGGAAATATCCCCGGGGAGTGGGACGAAAAGGCGACGATATTAAAATCCAAACCAGGCCCCATAGTTGAAAAAGAGGCTCCCAAGCAAGAAGAAGGCATCATACCCATCTTCCACTGCTATGAGGAAATACCGTGCAATCCCTGCACTTCGGTCTGTCCTGAAGAAATCATAATGACCGAACGTGATGAAATCACGGGTATTCCTTTCATTATCGACAAAGGCAAATGCAAAGGATGCATGGGCTGTGTATTCGTCTGCCCCGGACTCGCCGTGACACTTGTTGATTACCGAAAGAAAAATGAGTTTCCTGTTGTAACTCTCCCTTACGAGATAGGGCGAGAAAAAGTAGAGGAAGGAGAGACAGTGCCCATCACGGATGAAGAAGGGGCAATACTTGGTTATTATCCGGTAGAAAAAGTTATCTCAAATAAAAAGAAGTACCCTGGAACACTTCTGATACAGGTCAGGGTTGAAAAGGATGTGGCAAAGGAAGCAGCAGGGATCCTGGTTCAGGAGAAACAGGCCAAGCCCTCCAAAACCTGCAAACAAGACCAGCCCCCGGATGACGCCATTATCTGCCGTTGCGAAAGGATAACAGCAGGAGAAATAAGGGCTGCTGTCAGAAACGGCGTAAGAGATATAAACCAGCTGAAGGCACTGACAAGGGCCGGAATGGGGGCCTGCGGCTCAAAAACCTGCAGGCCCTTGATCTGGCAAATATTCAAGGAAGAAGGGATTGGTTTGGATGAGATAACCGACAGGGTAGATCGTCCACTTTTTGTGGAAGTCCCCCTTGGTTACTTTGCAGGAATACGTGCAGGTGATTATGATGAGTGATTATGATGTGATTATTGTAGGGGCAGGATCTGTAGGAGTCCCAACCGCTATGGCCCTCGGAAAAATAGGGGTAAAAACTCTTGTATTGGACAAAAACCCATCACCCGGTCAGGGACAGAACAAGAAAGCCATCGGCGGGGTAAGGGCGACCCACTCTGATCCGGGAAAGATATTAACATGCCTTAGATCATTAAAGATATTCTCCACGTGGAAAGAGACCCATGGTGACAATATCGAGTGGCTTAAAGGGGGCTACACATTCCCCGTTTATAGAGAAAAAGAGGAAAAGGCATTAAAAGGTATCCTACCCATACAGAAAGAGTATGGGATGAATATTGATTTTGTCGGATCGGAAAAGATAGAGGAGCTAATCCCGGGAATAAAATCTGAGAACCTTATTGGAGGGACCTTTTCACCGGATGATGGTTCAGCCTCTCCCCTTCTCTCAATTAACGCCTTTTATCGGAAAGCAATCGAAAGGGGCGTTGATTTCCGGTTTAATGCGGATGTGAAGGGCATTATTACCCAAAAAGGAAAGGTGTCCGGGGTAACTACTGATAGCTCCAAATACAGTGCCCCTGTTGTGATTGATGCGGCAGGGCCATACTCAACTGTTCTCTGTAAAACCGCCGGCACCGATATCTCTGTGGTCCCTGATTCCCACGAGGCGGCCATAACGGAACCGGTACAGCCATTTTTCACATGCATGGTAGTGGATCTAAGACCGGGACCTGGAACCGCAAACTACTACTTTTACCAGAACAGGCATGGCCAGGTAGTTTTCTGTATTACACCTGCCCCCCCGATAGTCGGAACGGACAACAGGGAAACATCACTATTCCTGCCCCAGGTAAGCGCCAGAATGGTAAACCTTGTCCCCAGACTTAAAAACTTAAGGGTCAGGAGGACCTGGAGGGGCCTCTACCCCATGTCCCCGGACGGCTATCCTTTGGTGGGGTGGAATGATAAGGTCAGGGGGTTGCTTCATACCACGGGAATGTGTGGACAGGGATTTATGCTGGGACCCGGCCTGGGTGAAGTGGTGGCCAGGATGATTGCCGGAAAAACAGATGCAAATGATAAAATAATATTGGACGGATTTTCTCCATACAGACAATTCGGCGGAGGAGAGACACTCAAATAGTCTCCATCCGAAATTGAGACGATAAAACGTCTCGGCATTGACTTCCCCGAAGTACTGGATCTGCTTAAGGAATAAACCTGGCATTAATTTTTCACGTATTACCCCATGTGATACGGCAGTAAGTGCCTGTAAAATATATCAAGATTAATCTCATACATCTTACGATTAATCTTGACGCCCTGCTCATTTTATGATAGCAAACTTTTGTCTAATAAAGACCAACAACTTGGTAAGGTTATATTAAATCAGATAAGGATAATATTTCCGAACAAACATTAAACATCACTTTAAAGGAGGTTGAAGAATATGTCTTACAATGCTGTAGAAATGGCTGACTGGCAGATTTCAGATGCTGCTGAAAAGAACATGCCTATGCCGGATGAATGGAGAGAGAAACTGGGTCTTGAGAAAGAAGAAATGCTTCCCATGGGCAGGTTGGCAAAACTTGATTTTCTGAAAATCATAAACCGCCTTGGCAACAAACCTGATGGAAAGTACATCGAGGTAACCGCCATAACCCCGACCCCGTTAGGCGAAGGGAAAAGTACCACGTCATGCGGTCTTATGGAGGGTATGGGCAAATTGGGCCTCAATGTAGGTGGCGCACTCAGACAGCCTTCAGGCGGTCCCACCATGAACATAAAAGGAACAGCGGCCGGAGGTGGAAACTCCCTCTTAATCCCCATGACGGAATTTTCCCTTGGCCTGACCGGCGATATCAATGACATCATGAATGCCCATAACCTTGCCATGATTGCCATGACAGCGCGGATGCAGCACGAGCGCAACTATAATGACGAACAGTTGAATCGGCTGACAGGTATGCGTCGTCTTGACATTGATCCCACTCGAGTGGAATTGGGCTGGATCATCGACTTTTGCGCCCAGGCCTTGAGAAATATTATCATCGGTATTGGAGGCCGAATGGATGGCTTCACCATGCAGTCCAAATTCGGGATTGCCGTGGGTTCCGAGCTTATGGCCATTCTTTCCATTATCACTGATTTGGCAGATTTGAGGGAACGTCTTGATAACATCACAGTGGCTTTTGATAAGGCCGGCAATCCCGTGACCACCGGGGACCTTGAATGCGGCGGCGCAATGACGGCATGGATGCGCAATACCATCAACCCTACGCTCATGTGTACGGCCGAATACCAGCCCTGCATGGTACATGCCGGACCCTTTGCCAATATTGCGGTCGGTCAATCCTCCATCATTGCTGACAGGGTAGGTCTCAAGCTGTTTGATTACCATGTCACTGAGAGCGGGTTCGGAGCTGACATTGGTTTTGAGAAGTTCTGGAACGTAAAATGCCGATACAGCGGTCTAAAACCCCATGTTTCCGTGTTGACCTCCACTATTCGCGCCCTCAAGATGCACGGAGGAGGACCTAAGGTGGTAGCGGGTCTTGCCCTTGCTGATGAATATACAAAAGAAAACCTGGAGTTAGTAGAAAAGGGTTGTGCAAATATGGTTCACCATATCAATACTATCCGTAAGTCCGGTGTTAATCCTGTTGTATGCATCAATCGCTTCTTTACTGATACGGATGCAGAGGTTGCGGTCGTTAGGAAGGCGGCCGAAGCTGCCGGGGCACGTTGTGCCGAATCTAAGCACTGGGAATTGGGCGGTGACGGCGCAATCGAATTTGCTGAGGCCGTGAAAGAGGCTTGTGACGATGAGTCGAACTTTGAATTTCTCTATCCTATTGAGACAAAACTACGCGATAGAGTTGAAAAAATTGCAAAGACGGTCTATGGGGCAACCGGTGTTTCCTGGACCCCAAATGCTGAAGCCAAAGCAAAAATGCTCGAGGGAGATTCAAAATATGATGACTTTGCCACCATGATGGTCAAAACACACCTCAGTCTGACACATGATGTAACACTCAAAGGAGTCCCAAAAGACTGGGTCTTGCCTATCCAGGATATATTAATTTATTCGGGTGCGAAATTTCTCTGCCCGTGTGCCGGAACAATCAGCTTGATGCCCGGCACCAGTTCTAATCCGGCCTTTAGAAGGGTGGATGTAGAAACTGACACAGGCAAGGTAACCGGACTATTTTAATTTAAATAAGAAAAAAAGGAGGACTGTTCTCAGTCCTCCTTTTTTGTTTCTCCCCTACTATTATCAAAAAAGCACAGCAGCCTTCCGCAAATCACGAGGCCTTTGCAAAACGCCCCCTTTTGCTCTCCGAGACGTACGCTTGTCCCTGCGAGCCGGAGGCCCAATCTCTGTATATATTGGTACTACAGGTGTAAGCCCGCGGGTATTTACTTTATGCCGGCAATGGCCTGGGCAATATTATAACAGTAATCACCC
>Ga0233411_10000447_pt1 | contig 12910 bp, 11 predicted proteins | sample Na_anoxic_2_MG_FD_179799 | JGI IMG/M metagenome (GOLD analysis project Ga0233411, IMG submission 179799) | Seawater microbial communities from Saanich Inlet, British Columbia, Canada - Na_anoxic_2_MG | ecosystem: Environmental > Aquatic > Marine > Inlet | place: Canada: British Columbia...
CAACTCTTGGTCATGAACTCTGTCCAATCATCAAAGAACTCTGATGGTCGTTCATTTTCGATTTCAGGTGGAAGGTAGAATCCCACAGGAATGAAATCTGTATAACGACACCCTGTTCTGTGACGGTTTAAATCTCTGAGTTCCGCAAGAGCAATATTGTTGTATGCAAATCGAACCGAAGTTCTTCTGATCTTTGTACCAACAGTACTGTATCGGTTCTCTTTATGTGCAAAATGTGCATCATTATCTGTATGTAAGAACGATGGGAAGTCATCATCAACCTTAACCCAAACCTTATCCTCAATATTATCTGTAGGAAACCCACTATAAGCAATTGAAGTTACCGCTAATGTTGACGATCTTCTTGCGTGAAACACACTAGGAGCGTCAGCATAGGCATGTTTCATGAGTCTTGGTGCAACTTTACCAACTTCTTCACGAATCCTATTAGCAGCGGTCTGACATTCCTTAATTGGTAACGCTTCAAGTTGCTTAATCACCTCAGCCCAAACACGAGCAGTCATAATATAAGCGGCACTTGTTTTAGTTGCCATAGGTATGTAATATCTTGATCTATCTAATGCATAGTTCTTACGCATACGATTTGCCATTTTCTCAGGAGTTCCCTCGGGAAATCTTATGAGTTCAGGGTTTTCCGTTGCAACTTTATCTAACTTCTCATAAAAGTGGTTGTAATGGTCAAATGCTTGACTCATTAAACGTGTCCACTCTTCTCGTTGATCTTCGGGAATACCAAGTTCTTCGGGATCAACTAGTGATTCAGAATTCATTTTGATATATCGTGTACTAGACTCTTGACCATCAACAAGATTAGATATCTCGAAGATTTTATAGGCAAGAAACATAGAACAATCATCAACAGTGATTGGAATACCACCTGTCATACCACCAATAGATGCATGACCATAGTCAACCATTTTAAAGATACGATCAACAGACGCATCAGGATCATCCCAATCAATCTTGTCGAGTATCGCATCAATACCTTGATTTGACCGTGAATATTTCGCTAGAGAACTAGCAAGCAATTCAGGGGTAACTTCTCTCAATTTTTCGTCCGTTTTTGGTGGACAAATAGCAAGAACATTAACTTTCATTTATTTTCCTTTTCTAGGAACGGTTGTACTAGGTACACCATTAGTAGTTGCGGTGACAATAACATCTTCATCTTTTTTAACAACATCAACAGTCATATGCTCAATAGGTTGTTGGACAACATATGTCGCATCAATATAAAGTGTGTTATCATCAAATGTAGTGTTGTCCGTTTCTCTAAGATAAACACCAGGTGTTTCATATTTAGGTGTGTCAACTAGCTCAACAAATTCTCTGTCACCATCACAACGAGCACAATTACTATAATCTTTGTACTCATGTTTCAATAAATCATTAATCATCAAATAAACCTCTTGGGCTTGCTCGATGTAGATTTTTTCATAATCTTTTTCGAATAGCTCAAGCAAATGGAAGTGTGTGAGTAACGCATGCTTAATAACACACCAAACAGCACCAACACCATTTCCTTCAAACATGTCCATAAGTTCATCCATCAACACACGCCTAGTTTCTCTTGCACGAGAAATAAACTCTGTAAGATCCCCTTTAGTGTGATTCTTTTCATGAACTTCTAATAAATGACACTCAGTGTGAGCGGCATTCTGAATTGCATATAGCAACTCTTCCATTTTATCTCTGTCGATAACTTCACTCATATTAACCCCCGAATATTTCTGCTTCTGTGAATATTTTGAATTCGTACCCGTTTCGTTCACAATAATCTTGGGTAGCTTCCCATTTATTAGTGTTCTTAACAAACGTATACATCTCTTGCTCATAACGCTTCTTGCGATCAAGACTTCTATTCTTTGGTTTTGTAGGTTCAACACATTGTTTAGCGGGTTTAATTTCGATAACGAAAGTTCTGATCCCGTCTTTAGTGTTAATCTTACAAACCACGTCAGGATAATATCTATGTGGTTTACCATCCAATGCGAATATGTAGGGAATAATCAACCCTTCGGACGACCATTCAACAACATTTAGATTGTGGTCCATGTAATAGAACACCCGTGCTTCCCACGACGATCTATACAGAACACCATCTTCTGTTAGTGGTCCTACATATTTACTAGGATTTTTTAATTGATATACGCCTTTTTTAGCGGCATATTTACTTTTACCTTTAGGCATAACGCCTCCTTAAAACTATTCCAAAGTTTTAAGGTATTTAGATATTCTTCCCCATTTGGTTCTGAGGTCATGTAATTTATTCTTCATAAAGTACTTAACGACAGGTTTACCGTTCAATGGTTGGAGATCATAGTTGTTATACGTATCTAGGATACGCTCACGAATCCGTTTAGGTATAAAGTTTAAATCAATCAACTGAGTGTTTCGTTTGAAATTTTCAGAGATTTGTGATTTCTCAAGATCGGTTTCTTGGTCTGCGATGAATCCATCTAAACCATCTTCCCGTTGGAGAATCTTTGCAGCGGTTTTAACACCAACCCCACGTTTGATAGGTTTGATATTATCAGAAGAATCACCACTAAGAATTTTAATTGCAAGTTCCAACTCGGGGTTGATTACATTGTAAAATTCATTCTTTAATGGGTTATACTGACGAACATTAGGTTTAGCAGTTAATTGATTCATATCAGTATCACCCGATACAACAATCACTTTTTCGTTTTCACCTGTAAACACATAGTTTGTTAACACACCAATAATGTCATCACCCTCACACTCTGCACCAAGTATCGTATAGATATTAGTGAAAAGTTCTTGGAATGTTTCGATCATATCGTTTAACGCAACCATGAACGCTTCTTTGTTCAATGGGTTCTTACCTGTAACCTTTTTACGATTAGCTTTATACTCATCGTAAATATCATATCTCCAACTACCCTTTGTATCAAAAGCTAATACAACTTTTGTAGGTTCTAGTTTTTGAATGATATGGAATATCTTTGTGAAGAAACTATGTCTCCACAAACGGAAAGGTCCATTGTCGGAATAATCACTGCTGATTGCACTGAACACTGTAATGTACGCTATGTTGTGTCCATCGATAATAAGGATTGTTTCATCCTTTTTATCTTTTACTTCTTCAAATTGTACAAAATCTTCGATTCCTGCCATAAGGCTCCTTTACAAACATATGTGCCTACTTAAAAGTAGACACATATTTTTTAATTCTGTTATAACCATCTTCGGTAGTAACATCAACTTTTTTATCAATAATGTATGCTCTAGCCTTCTTGAGGGTTTCCCCTACAATTCGACCACCTTTAACACCAAGAATGTCCATCACAAAGACACCATCGACGATAGAGTTAACACTTTTTTGGTTATCAAGTATGACTTGAAGTCTCTCGACTTTTTCATCAACATCTTTCCAAAAATGCCAATCGTAACAATACAGTCTTGCACGATCATCTGCATGTGCTACATCGTAAAGTGATTTCCAATATGGGCTATCAATAAGTTTAATACACTTAGAGTCACGCATGTTAAGAAATAGATGCATTCTCATGTGTCCTTTGATACAGTAACGAATCTCGTTAGCAATATCTTTTGGAATATGAAAACGATCAACAACTTTATCGAATACATCAAGACCGATGATATCGTGCTTGATATAATGATACTTACCATTTTCACCCTTGTTAGGGAACCATTCATAAGCAGCGGGCTTACCAATGTCGTGAAATAGTCCACCAAGTTTAACAACAGCAGGTTTATCATCAAGTTGAGCTATTACACCCATTACATGCTTCCAAACGCAACCCTCTGGGTGATGCTGTTTATAGTGATCGTAATTTTTAAAATCGGTAATCTCAGGAAGAAGTTTCTCAAGAATACCAAGTTCATCCATAAGATGAATACCAAATGCGAAATTATCACTATTAGCCATCTTCCAAAACTCTTTCCAAAGTCTTTCGGTTGATACGTCCATGATTCTACCATTCATATACGCAATCTCAACACGAACATCATTGTCGAGTTTGAAATTAAGAACAGTAGCAAAACGAATAGCTCTAAACATTCTAAGAAAATCTTCTTCGAATCTATCTTTAGCCTCACCAACGGTACGGATTATTCCATTTTTAAGATCCTCTTGACCATTATGGTAGTCGATAATATTCTTATCTTCATCCATTGCCATTGCATTGATAGTAAAATCTCTGCGTTTGGAGTCAGTCTCGAAGTCAGCAACGATCTTCACATCATCAGGTCTACGACCATCAGAGTATTCACCATCTTCACGATAGTTAGCTATCTCGAACACTTCACCCTCAAACTCAACAACAAGGATACCAAAATCCTTATTACTACCGATGTCATGAGTTGGGTAGTGTTTTTCGATGATATCAATGTCCACCGAAGTAACAATATCGATATCATCACATTCTCTACCAAGAACAAAGTCTCGAACAGCACCACCTACGATATACGCAGTTGAATCCTTTTCGAGAGCTTTTATCTCCTTGACAAGCCTGAAACCTTTATCAAACATGTTATCCATTTTTTCATCCTTTATTAATAATTCCCTATAAGATATATTATTCAGAATGAAAAGTCAAGCTAAATATTATATTTTGTTATAAAATCTCTAACGAGCAAGTTTTGTGGGTTTGCTTTTGATACAGCATTAAACACTTCAATTTGTTTTGATGTTAGCGATTTAAGATCAATAAGTCCTGCTCGCAACCGCAATTCTGTCTGTAATGTCTTCATGATCCAATAAGCATCAATGATATCTTCTTGTGGGTTCTTCAAGTCATCTAAATGGTTAAGAAGTATATGTGGGTTATTTTCCTCATTAAACTTTTTAAACATTGTGACCTTACCTGCTGTACCATTACCTGTAGCAAATTTCTTAATTGCTGATGGTGTATATATTCTCAACGGTGTACCTTTATCATATATCATTGATTTGGTTAACCCTGTAGCTTCCGCAATATTGAAAACTTTACCCATACCACCCATAGCATACCCCTCGATAGCAACATATGATGGTGCAAAAGTATCATACATGAACAGTTCCACGTTATCCCGAAGGAATTGGAACCGCTCAGTGTCGTCTCTAAAATCTTTTTTCTGATTGTGGACCAAATTTTCATCTAGTTTACAATTCTTTTTTGTCGATGAAAATGACAAGTAGTTGATACCTGTTATCTCCAAATCATCATCTAACTCAGCTTTAACTACTGCGGGAGATGAAATACTATAGTCTATACCACATATTATCATACGCAATCCTATTTTTTTGTCTTCACGGGGAAGTAAATCTTATCACCTATACTATTTGTAAAGTATGGTTCTATGAGTTCCCATGTGAAATGAGTAATACCCTCATTGTTTTTGAGAATGAAGTCATTTACATCCTTCACACCCTTACATTTATGATCTTTCAAGAACTTCTGCCAATTAAACACATATTTCTTCTCTTTAAGCAACTTGAGAGCCTTCTTATTAGCACTTTCGTCGTTATCCAATAGAAAGTATATCTTTTTAAACTTATCGAGTATATCACCCTTTAGCTTGAGTCCTGTGACCGCTATAGAGTTCTCAACGAACGCACAGTCAATTGGTCCTTCCAATACAGGGACAGGTTTATCTGCATCAACACAATAGTAATTATATATGGTTACTTTGTGGTCCCCAAACCTCGATAGGTATTTAACTCCTGCTTTATTATCAAACGATCGTCCTTGATAGTAATAAACTTTACCATTAGGCTTCACAAATGTAATAATGATTCTACCCGAGAAAACACCACCTGTAGCATACCGCCATTTACTATACACATCGTATGGTATTTTTCTACTCTCACAGTAGTCAACACACGCTTTGAATTTTGTTATCGGTTTGAAATGTTTCGTGTCCTGTTTCTCGTCACGGTCAACAACACAGTCTTTTTTCTTGAAATTATATGTGCGTTCCTCACCCGCAGGTTTATTACGCATCACATCGATCATCATATTTTTATAATTTGTGGAGTAGTGTTCCTTCATCCAACTTGTTACTGACGTAGACACATTACAATTGTGACAGAAGTACACCCAAGGATCATTAGCTTTGAGTATAAACCCACGCTTTTTATATTTATCTTTTTTTGAGTCTCCACAAACATTGCATCGTATGTTGTAATACTCGCTAGTCTCGAATACGTCAGAATAGTATGCGTTCAGAATTATCCGAACATGTCTTTCTAGTATACCATCATCTATCTTAAAATCCATAGCGTGCCTTTTTAAATTATTATACAACAAAAAATGGGAGTGATATACACTCCCATTATATTACGAGTCAAAAGATTGTTTAATCTTCGTCATCATCTTCAAGGTCATCGAAGAATGAATCATCGTCATCATCTGACTCCGAATACATATCCTCGTCACCAACATCACCCGCTACATCTTCATCAGTGTCTTCAACGATTTCCTCGTCTTCAACTTCATCATTACGACTCTTACGAGTTCTTGAAGGTTTCGCAACTGCATCAGTATCTTCACCAATAACTTTGAAATACTTTTTCTTGAGTTCGTCTTCACTCTTATATTCACTTTCATCAGTGAACTTGTCGAAGTCGTGACGCTGTTCAAGAATCTCATCAACATTACCATACTCTTCAAGAGCGGTAACTGCATCTGAGAAGTAAGACGCATCATAGTTACTCATTTTACCTTTTTTCTTCGCAGAATAGATAAAGTTCACACCATCATCATCGTCCCAAATAAGTTTGTCATCATCGATAGCACCATCAATTTTTTCCATGATTTTAGCACCGAATTTAAGTAAGAACACTTTTCCTTCATTTTCACGGTTGTTTTTATCTTCGATGATAAGAACATTGTTGTAGAAGTAAGTGTTTTTCTTACGATCATAATACAGATCATTGTCTGTCTCATAATAATTGTTGTCGTATAGGTCTTGACACACAGGACAGTCAGCACCGATTGATGATGGGCAGTTATCGATAAACCATCCACCAACATCTTTGAAAAAGTGACCTGCTTGCTCGACATACGGAAGCTCAGTATGTTCTGAATCAAGAAAACGCATAATTACTTTTGCTTGATTCTTATCGTTGAACGTTGGTACGAAAATACGTTCGTCCGCTTTGAATTTCTTCTTACGGTTTTTGATTTTACTGTTGATTGATTTCCAATCTTTCTTTAGCTTCTTAGCTGGCATAAATACCTCTTACTAGGTTTAAAAAAATTATAAAGTTTGAATATTAGTAATTCAACTGCTATAATATATATTATTTTTTTCAAAAAGTCAATACAAAAGTTCAAATATATTGTTTTTATTTTTATCGATGTTATACATCTTAGCTAATTCATCCTTTAAAGCCCATTCAGTCTCATCGTCGATGAACTTCAAAATGTGCCCCATCAGTATAGAATCTTCCAAATACAGGATAGAATCCTTAATATCGATATGATGTTCACGTTTTAGTTTACGCAAAACGATATTAAACTCGTGCTGTTCGTTCAATGAATAAACACCACCCTCAATATATCGACTAATAGTTTTATAGTTATATCCATAATCTCTTTCGAGAATAAGATAGAATCTATCACTATCTAAATCTAAATGAAGTGAATCTTCATTTTTCTTAAACTCATTACAATCATTTTTAATGATTTCTGTTTCAATCATAAAGTTGTTCATCTCGTACATAAGTACCTACCTCTCAGTTTTTCCTTATCATACTGTACTTGACCTCATCATCATCTATATCTCTATAACTGATAACAGGTCCACCTGTAGATAACATCTTACTAATAAGAATGACTGAGTTATTGTGTCTTATCGAATGATAACCACTTTTTGCTTCGGCTACATACACCTTAGCATGGCAATTCGGACACAACTCAATCAAGTTACTAGATTTGTTGTTACCACCGAGTTCTCTCGGTACAATATGATGAAAGTTTATCTGAGAGCGATCCTCACAAATATAATCACATTCTGGCATTTGACAGTAATACATAAATTCTCCAATTAATTTTTACGGAGGTATTTATGTATTTTTCAGGCTTCAATTTTTGAAGTCTTTTTCTTGCTGTCGCCTCTACGAATTATTTTGCGATTCTTAGGTTTCTCTGTAGACTCTTTCGCTTTCGAAGTCTTTTTAAGACTTCTAGTTTTTGGTTTAGGTGTTGGTTCATTATGAGAACCATCATCTTCGATGTCTTCATCCTGTGTAACTACACCATCATCAGTTAAACGCATTTTGTTGTAATCAACTTTGACCGTGACACCCATACCATTACCACCGTATCGGTTTTTAATGATAGACCATCTATATTTACCTGCCGCACGAAGCTCAGGTTGTTGAGTAACACCTATCATGATATCAGCAGTAAATGCTGTACCAATAGAATCAGACACATTAGTCAAATCTAAATCAGACTGACCCATACCACTTCTATTTGTTTGTATAGCAGACACAATTGGTATTGCTAATTCAACAGCTAACCCACGAACTTCCTCAGTAATCTTCTTCTGAGTAGTATATGTGTTGTCGTTTTTGTTTGATGCAGTAGAAGCCATGATACCAATATAGTCAATATAGATTATGTCAGGCACAAACTTCTTCTTCAACGATAACTCTTTGATAAGATTACGAATATGGTTTGTAGATGCAACACCTGTAGCATATTCTTTAACAACAAACTTACCTTTTAAACTCTCTCTAGCCTTTTTAAATGCCATACCAAATTTATCTCTAGGTAAACGTTTTATGTCTTTCGCACTCATATCAAATGAGTTTTGAAGAACACGTTCACCAATCTTAAATTCTGACATCTCACATGTTACGTATAACACTTTCTTACCACGAAATACATTGTTTGTTGCTAGAGCACCCATGATTAAACTTTTACCCATATTGGTTTCAGCCATAATCAAGGAAAGCGTTTTCTCATGGAATCCACCCTCAATCAGATCATCTATCGTATCTAATCCTGTTGGAACCACAACATCGGAATCATGCATCTTTTCATATATTCTGTCCTCTGCTTCTTCATCGAAGATGTCGAGTCCAACATTATTATCAAATGCAAACGCTACAGCCTCCCGCATCTCATCAGGAGAACCACCAATCCCATCCATATCATCATTGTTAATTTGCTCAACAACTTTGAAACATACATCCATTATACAACGCTGACGAATATACTCTTCTGCCTCACCTAATATCATTTCGGTGGTGTATTCTGATGTATCCGTTTTTAACACTTTTTGTAAATGCCTGTAAGTGTCAGCATCTTTAATCTTTAAACGAGTTTCTTTTGGATTAGGAAACTTGTTATATTTACTCATGAACTTCTTAATGAACTTAATAAGCTCAACATTCTCAACCTCATCGAAGATTGAGAAGCGAAGATACGGGATTAATTTATCCCGCAACTTCACATCTGTATATAAGAACTTCATGATGATGTTTTCGAGCAATTCTTGATTGTCGTCACTCATCAGCAGTCCCTATCGTTAAAATATACCATCTAATTCATCTGCAAGTAAAATATCGTCTCTAAACTGATACTTATTTTCTAACCACTCAGAGAAGTCTGTATCCCTATAAATAGGACCCCAAAATTCACCTGTGTATATCGCATCTTCTTTTAACTCTTTGTCACCCTCAATATGTGCACGAACGTATTTACCAGGTTTTGGTTTTACAATACATCCATGTTCAAGAGCATCATCAAGCATACCATAGAACGGATCAAGTCCACCCTCGTTACGAATACGATACTGTAGCTTAGTCTCTGCAACAGAGAAACGAGATTTGAATGTCTTGATGGTTACAATATGACCTTTGACATTTTTATCCGAATCTTTTTCTTTTGCTCGACTAGTACATAGTCCAATGTTATCACAGTTGAACACTAAACGCTTACCACCTGGAATCAATAGAGGATCTCCGAACCCACCAACATTATCGTATACATGGTTAACGACCATGAATGTCGCACCTGTATTAAGACATACATTAGCAAGTCTGTTCTTCTTCTTAGCTTCCGAGAAGTCTGCCTTATCGTTACCAACAAGTGCATTATCTTTTGTTTTTGATGTGATGAGTGTTCCCCAACTATCAATAACAATCAATGTGTTCGTTCTCTCAGATATTGGGATACCGTCCATTATTTTCATAATAACAGTTTCAACTTCTTCAATACCCGATGTTTGGAACACAGCGAGTTTGGATGGATCGGTATCTACACCCATTTTACGAGCAACACCTTTACGGAACGCTCGCTCTGTATCGATAACTACAAGTTGCATACCACGCTTTTGTGCGTTACGCATAACATTCATAGCTATAATAGATTTACCTAATTGCGAATCAGCAGATATCATAGACATCCCACCGATCGCAATACCACCATCAGGTTTACCACCAAATATTAAATTGATGGGAATACAATTTGTCGAAAGGAACTCAACCACTTCGTTATCAATATCATACTGTAACTCAGAGAGTTTGTCAGTTCCTTTCAAGCCTTTATCAGCTTCAATTATCTTTTGTATAGATGTACCCATAGCACTCCTTAAAATGTAATAAACTTATTAATATTCGTTTTTTCTAAGATCACATCACCCCAATCAAACGCATCATAAAAGTCTTCAATCATTTTGATGAAACCCTTATACCACTGAGTCTCATAGTCAATTCTAAAATGTTCTTCAAACTCTGGTGGATACTCACCAACATAGGCAACTATCGGAACTTGGAGAATGTTGTTAGGATTAACATAAACAACTTTGATTTTGCTACCGTTTCCAATAAACGGAGTCATAATCTTTTTCTTCTTAATCAAGAAATTATAGTTAATTGATGCACCAACATGCTGAGGAGTACCCTTTTGTATATAGGTCTCACCATTCTTAATATATGTGTCAACATCTTCTGCCCATTTACCATAATTATTCACAGATCTTGGAGCGGAGATATTCACAATATCAGCCTTCATGAACTCTTCTTTATAAGCTCTCAGTTTGTCTTTGATTAGTTCGGGATCATTATCCACGAGCATAGACCTAAGAATTTCTTCCGAAGATGTTTTGAAGAACGTAGGTGTTGTTGTTTTAACCATATCGATACCCGTGATTGATAATTTAGGTTTAGGATACACCTTACCCTCATTCTCAATTACAATATCCGCATACTTTTTCTTTTTGAGAACAAGTTTACGAGTAATGATTTTCTCACGCTTAAAGTCATGCAGGTTCTCCGCATTATACTTTTTAGCATAAATCTTGAGTATCTTATTGAAAAACGGTGTAAGAAATACTGTATCAAAGTTATCAACCCATTTACGGTACTCTTCATCATCTTCAAATTCAAGACCCAATCCCTCAATCACTTCTGAAAGAGCAACATAGTTTGAGTCTGTATCGACCACAGGAATCATATCACCTGTAATCTGTGGAACCTTACCCTTCAAGTGTGTATACTCGGGGAAATGTTTCCAAAATGTTTTATGCCAATGCTTGTGAAAATAATTGTTCACTGCATCAGACACATATTCAATAACATCACGACCTGCAATTGTAATAGCCATTGCGTTTTTAATGTTATAGAATGAGAAGAATCTATTACCAAGCACACCATACATCGAGTTAATCAAAATTTTACGAATCATCTGTTGTGAATCATAAAACTGTTCAGAGAATCCCTCTTCTTTAACTTCGTCATAAATCTTCTGAGCCTTTTCCATATCCCAGTGCTGATCATTAGCAATCTGTTCAACAGTATAACCATTCTCAATACCGAAAGCACACTTCGCTTTGTTCTTGAAATCTACACGCTCAAAGTAAATAGTCTCTACAATTCTAGGAAGAACACCTTGTTTATCCTTTTTGTAATAAATACCACTAACTTCGAAGTGTCCTTTGGGTGTATCACACTCATAGTACACGGATGCAGGAGTCTTGATGAGATTAGGTATCTCATCTTCATCAGGGTGCATAACAAGCGTCTCAGGGCTTATATTGAACATCCTAATGATAGTTGGATATAGTGACGCAAAGTCATACGATACCAACTGACCATAAACACCACGGATTGCTTTTACAAACGCACCTGGGTATTTTTCCTTCTCACCTCTCTCAGAGTCAGGCATAACTAAACCGAACTGATGGAGGTAACTTAACATATATCCTGTAATAACTTTAATCGACGAGAACACACCCTCGAAAGGTATCATTGCTTGTGTACATAAAGTTATTGTAAGTTCTATAAACTTCTTCTTCTCTTCAATAGCACGCACAGCATCTACGTCAACAATGTTATACTCAACAAACTGATTCCAATTCGTCTTGTATGCAATGTTAATCGCATCATCAAGTTTGATCTTACTCATACCCGCAACCTTAGTAGCGATATAATTAAGACTGTAACTCACTTCTTTTTTGTAAGTGAAGTTCTTGTACAGTGCTTGACCATCTAATTGTGAGATACCCGCAATTTTATAGTACTTAATCTTGTTATCATATTGATCTCTGTCCCATGACTCTTCGTAAACGTTGAGTGGTGAGAAAGATAAGTCAATATCTAACACCTCAGTTCGGTCAATCAAATACCTCATATCGAAGTGTTTAACATTCCAACCTGTGATAATGTCAACATGTTGTCGTCTAAAATGTTTTATAAACGATGCAAGCATTGCTGATTCGTCAGGGATATAGTAATAGGTCCAATTTGGATCTTCTTCCAAATGATTTCCTGTATACTCTTGATTACCCCAAGTATAGGTCTTTCCTGTCTTAGAATAGTGAGCAGTAATACAATTGATCACATTATCACATTCTTCAACCATAGTTTCAAACGGTTTAGGATCTTCACCAACCTCAACCTCGATAT
>Ga0233411_10000449_pt1 | contig 12874 bp, 13 predicted proteins | sample Na_anoxic_2_MG_FD_179799 | JGI IMG/M metagenome (GOLD analysis project Ga0233411, IMG submission 179799) | Seawater microbial communities from Saanich Inlet, British Columbia, Canada - Na_anoxic_2_MG | ecosystem: Environmental > Aquatic > Marine > Inlet | place: Canada: British Columbia...
CTGCGTCCACAGGCACTACGGCGTTCTTGGACTTTGCAGATACTACATGGTCTACCGCGACTATTACTGCTCGTGGCGCGTTGATCTACTTGGCTGACGGCGTCACGGACCCTGCTGTTGCAGTTCTGGACTTCGGCTCGGACAAGACCTCTACTGCGGGTGACTTTACTATTGTCTTCCCAGCGGCTGATGCGAGCAACGCTATAATCCGTATTGCTTAGGCACTGCTATGGCTGACGTTATCGTCCCACTCTCCGGTTGGGGATTTAGCACTTGGGGTACAGATTCGTGGGGCGAAGGTCAGGCTCTGCCTGTCGGTACAGGTGAGGTAGGTTCGGTAGCGGTAGCTGCGGGTGCGGTTGTTACGCTTACGGGTGTTGTAGGAACTACGGCTTTAGGGACTGCTACGGCGGCTGCTACAGCCACTATCTACGCTACAGGTGTGCAGGGTACAGGCATAGCCGCTTACGCTGTTTGGGATGCTACGGTTTATTTCGGCGGGTGGGGTCGTGGAGTTTGGGGCCAAGGTGCGTGGGGTGAGTCACTAGGTCTCGAAGCTACCGGTGTTGTAGGCACGGTAGGTGTCCAAGAAGGTACTTCGGCTACCGTAACAGGGGTCGTGGGCACAATAGCTCTTGGCAATATCGCAGTTAACGGCGATGGAGCGATAAGTGCTCTCGGCAATGCCGCTACTGGTGAAATTGGAACAGTAGAGATAGACGCTGGTGGTATAGTAGCGGTAACGGGCGTTGTAGGGACTACCGCTCTAGGCACTGCCGGGGTGCAAGGTAGCGTAATAGTTAATGCTACTGGTGTTGCAGGAACTACAGTATTAGGCACGGTGAGCGTCACAGCAGATGCAATAGTCACGGAAACCGGCCTGCAAGCAACGACTGCATTAGGTAGCGTAACAGTAGAGCTAGTTATCGAGGTGCCGGTTACCGGCGTACAAGGCACTACAGCACTAGGCGAGACAACTGAGACAGCCGGAGCAAATGTATACGCCATTGGCGTACAAGCTACAGGCCAAGTCGGAACAGTACTAGTCTGGAGTCAAATAGTTCCGGGCGGCAACCCAAATTGGACGGAGATAATAGCAGCATGATAAAAATTAACGAAGCGCAAAACTTGGGTGACGCAATAGACCCGAAGCATGAAATTGAAGTGTTATGTGGCAACTGCGGATATGATGTGAGTGAGGCGGAGTTAACTGCCGACACTTGCTCAGACTGCGGCGAAACACTAAACTTACGTCAGAATACAAAGATTTATGCGACAAGCATCCCTGCTGCCGGTGGCAGCACATTGAACTAGTCACTGGAGGCCAACATGGCTACTTATGTTAACAATTTAAGACTTAAAGAAATCACCACAGGTGACGAAGATGGCGTGTGGGGCACCAGTACCAACACTAACCTTGAGCTGATTACCGATGGTTTTAGCTACGGCACGAAGGACATGGCGGCTGACGCCAACGAAACCTTCACGATGCCTGACGCTACGACAGATGCCACGCGCTCGTTGTACCTTAAGTTTACTTCGGCAGTATCGCTAACAGCGACTCGTGAGATTACGCTTGGTCCAAACACGGTATCCAAGACGTGGATAATTGAAAACGCCACCACAGGCAGTCAGATCATCACGATCAAGCAGGGTTCAGGCGCTACGGTTAACGTGGCTAACGGTTCTAAAGTCATGATCGTCACGGACGGTGCGGGTGCAGGAGCTGCGGTTCTTAATGCTAATCCCACCGAAGTTGGTGGTACGGTTACTAGCGTTGGTGGTACGGGCACAGTTAACGGCATTACTCTGACGGGCACGGTGACAAGCTCTGGCAACCTGACTCTTGGCGGTACACTAGCCAACGTCGATCTGACCTCACAAGTAACCGGAACCCTCCCTGTCGCTAACGGCGGTACTAACGGAACTACGGCGGCTACGGCTAGAGCAAGTCTTTCAGCCAATGCTTTGCCAATTCTTAAAAGTGGAAACTATACCGCAGCGGTTGGCGAGTTTGTCACTGCTACAGCCGGAAGTATTACCATCACCCTACCTGCCTCACCAAGCGCAGGGGATACAGTAACTATTAAAGACGGCACAGGAGCAGCGGCTACTACTACTTTTACCGTAGCGCGTAACGGCTCCAACATAGCAAGCTCTGCAACTGACTTGGTTTTTGATAAGAACTTTGCAGAAATCACTATGAGCTACATCGATGGCACTATTGGCTGGAGTGTGTAATGAGTAATCTCTCTGATCTGATACCCGCAGGAGGGGGTCAGAACAATATAGACTTTGTTGCTGATGGAACAATAGTTTCTGGTAAGGGTGTCATCCTGACGGCGGCGGGGAAGGCTGCGCCAATAGCGGAGAGCGCGGTTGCTGCGGCTCTTTATGATTTGGAAACAATAGCGTCTGGAACTCAGTATTATGGGGATTGGTGTTACGACACCGTTAATGACAAATTGGTTCTTATTTTTTCCAACAGTGCTTACTCCAGTTATCCCGCTTACACTATAGGAACAGTAACGACCAATGCAGTGTCATGGACTACCCCCACGATTATTTTTTCCCGTGCTATAAACTCTCTGGGGTGTTGCTACAACGCCACGGAAGACAGGATCGCAATGGCCTGTCAGGACTCCTCTTTACCTAAAGCTATTGTAGGGACATCAGATGGCTCTACTATTACATGGGGGTCTGTTGTAACCATCACTAACCCTGCTGGTTATACTCCTACTTGGGCTAACAACAATCTTGTAGAGTGGCCGGGAACGTCTAAAGTAGTTTGGTGCGGCGTTGAAGGTAATCTTAATTACCAAGGGTATGCCTGCACCGCAACTCTTTCGGGCAGCGGGGCTTCAGCAACAAGCACATGGGGTACAGCGGCTACTTTTACGACTGCTGGCAGTAGTAATCGGCCTAAATACGTGGATATGTGCTATGACCAAGGAGTAGGCGATCAGGTCATCATAACTTATGGAAAAGGAAGCACTAATGTTGAAGCGTCGGCTGCGGCTATTAGTGGTACGACTATGACCTTCGGTACGGCTGTAGTTGCAATAAGTGCGGCTATGGGTCAGTACGCAAATGCACTAGCTTACGACACAGACAATAACAAAGCCTTAATGGTATATGGAGCGGGGGCTACATCTGGTAATGCGACAATCAGCTATAGTCGTGTAATAAGCACCACAGGAAGTGTTATAACGCTAGGAACACAGGCTGACTTTATAGGGGTAGTAGGTGGCTCTCCTTCCCAGTATGCGTATGGTTTTTTAAGGGCTTTGACTTACTCTTCCCATTCTTCCAATTTTGTTTTCATGTACTTAAACACTACCGAGGAAGATGGATTTGTAACAACAGTTTCTATTAGTGGGACAACAAATACATGGTCAGATAACCAGACGGAATATAATGATAATGAGGTTCCTGATGGTAATATGTTTCCTTTGTATGACCCTGATACCGACCAAGCTGTGCTTTGTTACCGAGATAAAGGCACAAGTCAGTATCTAGTGTCACAAGTTTATACAATCCCTTATGATGCAACAAATCTAACCTCAACCAATCTTCTAGGCGTGGCTTCAGCCGCTATTGCTGACACAGAAACCGGAACGATTAATACATGGGGTTCTCGTAACGAAGTTCAAACTGGCCTAACTATTGGCTCTGACTACTACGTTCAAAGTGATGGCACGATAACTACAGCCAGTGCCTCCCCCGCGCAGCTTATTGGCACAGCAATCAGTGCAACCCAAATTAATATGAAGGATTACACCGGATGACGAATCTTAGCGATCTTTTTCCTGCCGGAGCAGGTAAGCAAGTCAGTTTTGTTGCAGACGGTTCTATTAGTGCAGCGGGTAAGCCTGTCATCTTGACGGCGGCGGGTAAGGTTACGCCGGTGGGAATGGGTCCGGGTAGTGACGTAGGTACTCCTGTTGTTTTTCGTCCATCTCGTGTAGATGACGTTTCAAGCACATTCGACTCAAATAGCAACAAAGTTGTTTTTGCTTATAACGATCCGACCCTCTCATTCAACGGCTATGCCGTTGTCGGAACTGTTAGTGGGACTGCTATCTCATTTGGAACTCCTGTTGCTTTTGAAACTGGTGGGACGGCTTCTCACGTAGCATGCACTTTTGACTCAAACGAAAACAAGGTTGTTATTGCTTATCGAGATAATAGCAACTCACACTACGGCACAGCCATTGTTGGCACTGTTAGTGGAACAGCAATATCTTATGGAACTGCTGTTGTTTTTGATTCTACGGGTTATAGCAGCTTCCCAGCATGCACTTTCGACTCAGACTCCAACAAGGTTGTTATTGTTTATCAAGACTACCTAGGCGCTACCCCAAATTACCAAGGACATGCAGTCGTGGGTACGGTTAGCGGAACAAGCATTTCTTTTGGTACTGCTGTTATTTTTAATGCTGGTAGTGCTTCGGAGGCGTTCGGAGCCACTTTCGATTCAGACTCCAACAAGGTTGTTATTGCTTACTCGGATAATAGCAACTCACACTACGGCACTGGAATAGTAGGAACGGTAAGTGGTACGTCAATATCGTTTGGTTCTGAAGCTGTTTTTGAATCTTCTAGTTCAGCCGAGATAACAGCCACTTTTGATTCAAACAGCAACAAGGTTGTTATTTCCTACTCGGATACTGGTAGTTCTCAGCATGGTACGGCTGTTGTGGGAACAGTAAGTGGGACATCAATATCGTTTGGGACTCCGGTTGTTTTTGAAGCTGCTGATACGAATACTCCCTCAGCCACGTTCGACTCAGGTAGCAATGTAGTTGTTATTGCTTATGAAGATGTTGGTAACTCAGAGTACGGCACAGTAATACAAGGCACAGTGAGCGGCACATCAATATCTTTTGGCTCTGCGGCTGTTTTTGAATCTGCTGTTGTCTCGTATACATCAGCCACTTTTGACTCAAATTCTAATAAGGTAGCTATTGGTTATCAAGATGAAGGCAACTCAGACTATGGTACAGGGGTTGTCTATTCAACGACTGCTACAAACCTCACCGCAGCTAACTTCATTGGCATTTCCGATGCAGCTATCCTCGACACCGCCAGTGGTAACGTCACAATCAAAGGTGGTATAGCGGCTACGGGGCTGACTTCATTGACTTCGGGAAGCGACTACTACGCACAGGGCGACGGAACCATAAGTACAGTCACTACCAGCCCTGCGGTCAAGATAGGCAAAGCCATGTCAGCGACATCAATTAATCTGGAGTACCAATCGTGAGCAATCTTTCCGACTTACTTCCAGCGGGTGCTTCTGGCAAGACCATTGAAGCTGTGGCTACGAGTACTATAGCGGCGAAGGACACTGTTGGTCTTAACACAGATGGAACTGTATCAGCGATAGGTAGTCTTGCTCCTGTTTCAGAGACTATCCCTGATGGTGTCGCGCAGGTTTATCAGAGTAGCAGCATAAATATAAGTTCTATTGCTTTTGACCCCAACACTGCCGGTGAATTTGTTATAGCTTTTATAGAATCAGGTGTTTTAAAAGCTGTAGTCGGTAACCTGTCTGGTACTACAGCCACTATGGGAACTCCTGTAACGGTAAACGCTGCCACTACTACAATCAGTGATTCATCGGCACAATATAATCCCAATGTGGCAAAACAATTTGTCATAGCTTTTATAGACGGGACTGACTCGAACAAAGGAAAAGTAGCCCTTGGCACTGTAGCTTCTACCGTAATTACAATGGAAAGTGCGGTTACTTATGATGCTGGTAGCACCGGAACAGAAGCCCCTCCCAGCGTAGCCTTTGATCCTAATACGTCTGGAAACTTTGTTATATCCTATAGAGAGCCGACAGGGCATGGTGCGGCTCTAGTTTGCAGTATTTCAGGTACTACAATAACCGCAAACTCACCAACAAACTTTACTACCGGCTGGGCGTTTGGCAATCTGATCGACAGTTCTTGTGACCCGAGTACCGCCAATAAAGTAGTTATTGTTTATCAAGATGGTCGAGGTTCGGATTACGGAAAATCAGTAGTTGGAACGGTAAGTGGAACATCAATATCTTTTGGAGCTATTAATGTTTTTGAAAGTGCGGCCACTCAATACCCTAGTGTCGATTATAATCCTGCCACTGCAAACCATTTTGCTATAGCTTATAAAGGTTCGAGCCAAGACGGCAAGGCAATCTTAGGTACAATTTCAGGAACTACGATTACTTATCCCGAGGCTGCGGTGACTTTTGACACAGGTAATGCACTAAATACAAACATAGATTTTGACCCAAATACTGACGATGAATTTGTTATTTCTTATGACGAGTCTTCAAACTTGTATATTGTTACAGGCACAGCTTCTGCAACTACAGTCGCTTTAGATACGCCTATTGAGATTTTTTCCACAGCAGCCACTAACAGTACAACGCGCTTTAATCCCGACTCCGACAGTGCGGGTCAATTTATGACTACTTTTGAAGATGACGATGATCCGTCTGATGTGGGTACGTTAATACTTGGGCAAATAGCTGCAACTCAGCCCAAAAGCAGTGCTGATTTTGTAGGCATAGCAGACGCAGGAATATCCACTTCAGCCACAGGTACGATTGTTGTGCAGGGCGGTACGGTTACAGGGATGAGTAGCTTAACCACTGGCTCTAAATACTATGTGCAGAATGATGGAACCATAACCACTGTAAGTAGCAGCGTAAACGCAGGACTAGCAATATCAACAACATCACTACTTTTGAACGGAGATTCGTAATGAGTAAGACATTAACTTTTAATGACACAGGGCGTTCGCCTTACCTGTTTGACGATGCTAAAAACGTCACAATGGGTGCTGACAAGATCACGGTAGGCGATGAAGCTGATCCTGATTTTTACATTGGTGACATGAATTCAAGCAATGCAACTTTGCATGAAAGCGTTACTGGGCCAGCCGATTGGCAGGGCAACCGCTACACGTTTGACGGTTCAGATTGGACTGAAGTGGACGGCTGGGTTGACCCAAAAGTGGCTGAGATAGCTAGGTTACAGGCTCAAATAGACGCGCTTGAAGCTGAGTAGTGACCGAAGCAGAGATGGAAGCAATGATCGAACGCGCTGCGGAAGCGGGGGCTAGAACGGCTCTGCGCGAAGTAGGGCTGTCTGATGAAGATGCAAACCATGATGTGAAAGAACTCAGAAACTTGCTCGATTCCTTCCGCTCTGCAAAACGTACCGTGGGCAAAACCATTGTCCAAGCGCTAACTACGCTGTTTCTTGCAGCACTGATGGCTGGGACATACTTCAATTTCACGGATAAGCCGTGAGCCACTTCGAGACAGCATTAGTGGCCGAGGCCGTTGCCGGGGGCTGGAGTCTGCACGAAGACTTGGTTTACCATAGCGATATTCTTGGGCGTGTTGTCACTGTGCCTGCTGGATACACGACTGACTTAGCAAGTGTGCCAAGGCTAATGCGGTGGATAGTCCCTGTAGCTAATGCCAAGAACAGAAAGGCAGCGGTGGTCCACGACTATCTTTGTACGCATGGCGATGGTGTTGTTAAGAACCAAAAACAATCAGATAAGGTGTTTCGAGAAGCATTGGGCGTACTAGGTCTGGGCCGGTTTAAGTCTGGCGCTCTGTACTACCCAGTACGCACATTTCAGTCGATAAAAGGATGGTTCTCATGAGAGTACTTATTTTAGGTGTTGCGTGCTACGCACTAGCTGCTTGTACCCAGTTGAATAGCCTAGAAATTACCCCTGAAGACAATGCTATGGCGTGTCTAAAAGGCAGCACTAACGCCGCAGGTTCTTTCCTTGGCGCGAATGTGTCGGGTATTACGGTTGAGCTTCCTGCCTCTGTGGACACCTCTAACTGGACTGCGGAAGACTGGAAAACCTTAGCCGAGCTTTGCGACTAGTATGCAGAACCTAATCGAGATGCTTAAACGGCATGAGGGTGAGGTTGTTACTAATGGCCGTCACTTAATTTATAAATGTCCTGCGGGCCACTGGACCATAGGAATCGGCAGGAATGTGGATGTTAACGGTGGACTGGGCCTCTCTGAGGAAGAAGTAGACTTTTTGCTGGAAGGTGACATAGCGCGGGTAATCAAAGAGTTAAGCTCGGAGTATCGCTGGTTTACCGACCTTGATGAAGTAAGAAAAGATGCTATGATTGACATCAGCTTTAACCTCGGTGCTACTAAGCTACGGAAGTTCGTACTGGCACTAGATGCGATGGAACGAGCAGACTACAAATCTGCCTCGGAAGAATTCTTAGACTCTGACTGGAGCCGCACCGTTAAAGGGCGCTCCGTTGAACTCGCATCTATGATCGCCACAGGCGAGTACCCAGAATAAGGTTGAGCCATGCCACTGCAAAAACTACAGTTAAAACCGGGCGTTGACCGCGAGAATACTCGCTATGCCGCCGAGGGCAGTTGGTATGAGACCGACAAAGTGCGTTTCAGACGGGGTATGCCTCAGAAGATTGGCGGCTGGGTACGTCTGTCTGCTAGTACGTTCTTAGGTGTATGCCGGTCTATGCTTAACTGGGTAACCCTGCAAAGCCAAAATCTTGTTTCTGTGGGCACTAACCTCAAGTACTACATAGAGCGTGGTGGTGCTTATTCTGACGTAACTCCTATCCGTAGCACAGTAACTCTAACCAACCCTTTCACCACTACTAGTGGCTCTGCCACTGTCCTTGTTGCTGACCTCGCGCACGGTGCGCTTGAGAACGACTTTGTTACCTTTAGCGGCGCAACTGCGGTTGGTGGGCTTACGCTAAACAACGAGTATCAGATCAGTTTTATAGATGATGACTCCTACAATATTACCGCCGAGACTACGGCTTCTTCTACTGCCACTGGCGGTGGCACTGTTACTGCGGCTTACCAAATCAACACGGGTAATGAGATTGCTGTACCGTTTACTGGCTGGAGTGCGGGTAGTTGGGGTTCTGGCACGTGGGGCGTTGGCGGGACTACTGATGCCCCCATCCGCCTGTGGAGCCAAGCTAACTTTGGTGAGGACTTATTCTTTACCTACCGTGGGGGTGCGCTTTTCTATTGGGATGCAAGCAGCGGGGTGGCTACCCGTGCGGTCTACGTGTCTTCGCTGGGCGGTGCGTCAGACGTCCCTGTAATAGCCAATAAAGCCTTTGTGTCGGACATCTTCCGGTTTGCTTTCTGTTTTGGGGCTAACGATCTAGGCACTAGCGTGCTTGACCCTATGCTTATCCGTTGGTCAGATCAAGAAGACGTAGCTAATTGGACTCCGGCTGCTACTAACCAAGCCGGTAGCCTACGCCTTTCCCGTGGTAGTGAGATCATTACCGCATTACAAGCACGCCAAGAGATTCTAGTTTGGACGGATAGTGCGGTGTACGGCCTTCAGTACTTAGGTGCTCCAGAGGTTTGGGGAGCACAGCTTCTTGGGGACAACATTACTATAGCCAGCCCTAATGCAGCAATTTACGCTGGCAAAACAGCATATTGGATGGGTACTGAGAAGTTTTACTACTACGACGGTACGGTTAAGACACTGCCTTGTAGTGTGCGTAGTTATGTATTTAATGACTTTAATACTTCTCAATATGCCCAAGTAGTAGGTGGCACTAACGAACGGTTCGATGAGATATGGTGGTTCTACTGTTCTGCTGGGGTAACGCAGAACGACCGCTACGTGGTGTACAACTACCTCCAAGACATTTGGTACTACGGAACATTATCACGCAGTGCTTGGATAGACTCGGACCTTCGAGAGAATCCTATGGCCGCTACCTACAGCAATAACTTGGTAAACCACGAAGTGGGCTACGACAACCAAGAAAGTGCAACAGCAAGCGCGATTACAGCTACAATAACTTCTTCTGAGTTTGACTTGGATGACGGCGATAAGTTCATGTTTATCAACCGTATGTTACCTGACGTAACGTTTGACGGGTCTACCGTTAGCGCCCCTGCCGCTACTATGACTTTATTGCCTATGCAAAACTCGGGTTCGGGGTACAACAGCCCCTTGTCAGAAGGTGGAACTAACACTTCTACGGTAACGCGTTCAGCTACAGTGCCTATTGAGAAGTTTACAGGGCAAGTGTTTGTCCGAGTCCGTGGTAGGCAGATGGCGTTTACGATGGAGTCCACTGAAATAGGTGTGGCTTGGAAGCTAGGTATACCACGTTTGGATATGCGCCCTGACGGCAGGAGAGGCTAGTGGCTGAGAGACTAGTACAAAAAGTCCCAGCACCTGCGCTTCCTATACCTAAAGAGGGGCCGGTAAAGCAGTATCTGGATGACCTGAACAACATACTACGTCTGTTCTTTAACTTAGTATCAAACGCGGTTAATAGTGTATTTGGAGAGCAAGGTGGGCGGTTTATAGAGGCTCCTAACGCTAAGTTCTTCTCTACTACAGATCAGACTGCCAGCGTTATAAACACAGCGTATGCGCTACAGTTTGAGAATACGTACTTAGGCGAGGCCATAAGTATAACGGGAACACAGATAACCCCACTCTACTCAGGGGTGTACAACTTTGAACTTTCGGTAGAGTTGACTAGTACTAATGCTAACTCAAAAGAACTGTCGTTTTGGGTGCGTAGAAGCGGAGTAGACATAGCAAACACCGGTAGACTGCACGTCGTGGCGGGGTCTGGTGGAGTAGACGACTTTGAATACAGTTTTACGCTGGACTTAACAGCGGGGCAATACGTAGAGCTTATGTGGGCAACAGACGATTTAAACATAACGGTTGATTATCAGGCGGCTGCTAGTCCCCGCCCTGCTGTGCCGTCCACCTTATTAACAGTAACTTTTGTGTCAGCGTTGCCAGAAACGCTACCGACACCGTAGGGATAGGTATGGCCGACATAATAGAAGAGATTCTAGTAAAGGGTAAAAGACCAGAAACTTTTTCTGGGGGCTTGTATAACAATGCGGGGGGGTTTGGTTCTGGCTATACCACTGGTGGGACACGCGGAACGAGGGTAGGGGGTTTATATGGTCTTGCCGGTCCGGGCAGCTATGCAAACTTAGCCCGGTTAGGAGCGGAAGAAGATTTTAGGATGAAGGGGGTTACAGATGGCCCTACTCTTGGAGAAGCAGAAGAAGCACTTAAAGCTGCGGCTGACGCCTTAAAAAGGCACCAAGCGATAAAAGAATTTGAAGGTGCTTATGGTCAGGGCAGCACTCAACCGAACGACCAAGCGGATCAATACTTTACGCGACAAGCAGAACTACAAGCCGAACTACAAAAGGCTAGGAATACTTATGTAGCTTTAGGTGGTGACCCAGACCCAAGTTTTTTAAGTAGGCTAGGTCAAGGAGCCATAGACCTTATAGGTGCAGGCGGGCAGAAGTTTTCCGATATTATAACGGGTGGCACAGGTCCAGAGGTAGCACAGACACTGTTAGACCCGATTGCCATTCTTACGGGTGGGTTTGGTGGGACTATTAACTACTCCGACAGTGGTAAAACCACGCCTCTTATCGTAGGGAACACTACTGCTACCGGTATGCCTGTAGGGCTTAATATTCCCGACCCTAGGGCGATAGCAGAGGAGGGTTTTCTTCCGTGGCTAATAAACAATACAGGGTTGGGAGGTCCAGCCGCAGCGGCTGCAACTGGGGCAATTGCGAGTAACGCACTAGACTCTACTAAGTCCGAGGATGGCGTAGGGCTTTCAGGAGCTAGCCTAATAGCAGCGGCAGCGGCTTTAGATAAAGATAACGATGCAGTAAAAACTATTACCGGCGCAGAAGATATAATAGGAGGAACCGTTGATCCTGCTAGCTCAATAATAAAAACAGGTACAGCAGATATAATAGGAGGAACCGTTGATCCTGCTAGCTCAATAATAAAAACTGGTGAGGGTACCCCTACAATAAAAACTGGTGAGGGTACCCCTACAATAAAAACTGGTGAGAGTACCCCTACAATAAAAACTGGTGAGAGTACCCCTACAATAAAAACTGGCCCTATGTCAGACGCAGATTTAGATAAAATACTGACAGATATAGGGGGACAGCCCGCAGTTGAAGGAGGGTACGATACTCCTCCAATAAAAACTTCTTCTGCGGAGCAAGTCTCTAGTGGCGATAGCGGTGGCGGTGGTGGTGGTGGTGGTGGTGGACTTGGCGAGACGGGCGGGATACGTACAGTATCTGGTGGGCCGGGACCGCTTGTAGATATTGATTATTTATACGATTTTAAAGATAGTTTATTGCAACCTTTTCGCGTTACCGACGACGAAGACGAAATAGAGGGCAGGCGAGTGAGAAGATTTAATGGTACTACAGGAAGCGAAGTACTAAATCCGGGCGTGACAGCGCAAGACTATTTTGACGCTACAAGCGGAAATCAAGGCAACACAGGCGTGCGTGGCAAGTTAAGTCAGTTTGTAAGTGATAACGCCGGTGCTCTCCTTACCAGTGCTGTGGGTGGGCTGTTCGGGCTATTAGACAACGATGAACAACAGCCTGCTGGTTATCAAGGTGCAATCCCCGACTACCAATTTAATAGAACACTAAAAGAAAATGCGTTTAGTGCTGTTAATCCTGACGGCTCTACTCGTAGACCCGGAAGTATGGGTAGGTCTTACTTTGATTACGGAGCAGTGCCTTTTACCGGAACAGGCGTTATGCAGGGTGTAGGTATACCTGCCGCCGTAGCTACTGATACCGGGGGAATTGCTGATCTGGATACTAGCGCACTTACAAGCACAGGCATTACACCAGCGGCTACTACACCAGCGGTTACTACACCAGCGGTTACTACACCAGCGGTTACTACACCAGCGGTTACTACACCAGCGGTTACTGCACCAGCGGTTACTACACCAGCGGTTACTGCACCAGCGGTTACTGCACCAGCGGTTACTGCATCA
>Ga0233411_10000452_pt1 | contig 12823 bp, 12 predicted proteins | sample Na_anoxic_2_MG_FD_179799 | JGI IMG/M metagenome (GOLD analysis project Ga0233411, IMG submission 179799) | Seawater microbial communities from Saanich Inlet, British Columbia, Canada - Na_anoxic_2_MG | ecosystem: Environmental > Aquatic > Marine > Inlet | place: Canada: British Columbia...
TGCGTGCAGCCGCATCCGGCAATAATTCACTTGGCAAGGTGCTCGGATATAACGACGGGCCACTCGTATCAGTCGACTTCAACCACAACCCTGATTCATCGACATATGATGCGACGCTGACAAAAGTTATGGGTGGCGACCTCGTTAAGGTTTGTTCGTGGTACGACAACGAGTGGGGTTTCTCCAACCGCATGCTCGACACGACACTGGCGCTGATGAATGCCAGTTAAGCAGGTACGGTTGCTGCAGCAATGAATATTTTACGCATGACGGACCAGGAGTTGGCCGGTAAGCGAGTCATGATACGGCTCGATCTGAATGTACCGCTGAAAAATGGTCAGGTCTCAAGTGACGCGCGAATTAAGGCCAGTCTGCCGACGATTCGACTGGCGCTTGAGCGAGGTGCGGCCGTTATTTTGTTGTCACATCTTGGCCGACCGGTGGAGGGTGAATACGATCCAAAGTTTTCACTACAGCCCGTTGCAAATTATCTGAGTGGTCTGCTTGATCTTCCCGTAGCCCTTGAAGTTGACTGGCTTGACGGAATCGATGCCAGTCCGGGCGACGTTGTGTTGTGTGAGAACGTGCGCTTTAACCAGGGTGAGAAGGCCAACGATGAGCAACTGTCGCGGCAGATGGCTGCGCTGTGTGATGTTTTCGTCATGGATGCATTTGGTACTGCGCACCGGGCACAGGCCAGCACGTATGGTGTTGCGCAGTATGCGCCGATAGCTTGTGCCGGGCCGTTGCTGGTTGGTGAGCTTGAAGCGTTGGGTAAGGCGATGCGCAATCCGGCGCGACCAGTTGTTGCAATCGTTGGTGGTTCGAAGGTCTCGACGAAACTGACAGTACTCAAAACCCTGATGCAGTCCGTGGATCAGTTAATTGTTGGTGGTGGTATCGCCAATACATTTATCGCCGCCGCCGGCTTTTCGGTTGGTGAATCGTTATATGAGGCGGATCTTGTCGATGAAGCGCATCGCCTGATGGTGGGTAGCAGCGATAGTGAACATCGTGCCACGGTGCCGTTACCTGAAGACGTTGTTGTATCTGTTGAGGTCAGCGAGTCGGCACCATCGCAGGTTCGCGCTATTGATGCGGTCGAAGATGATGAGTTGATTCTGGATATCGGGCCCGCAACGGCCGATTCATATGCCCAGTTGCTGGCTGCGGCAGGTACGATTGTCTGGAACGGACCTGTCGGTGTGTTCGAAATCGATCAATTTGGCAGTGGCACGGAGCGCATTGCGCATGCTGTTGCTGATAGTGCGGCGTTTAGTATTGCCGGTGGCGGTGATACGTTGGCGGCACTTGATAAATATGGTGTAACCGACAAGGTGTCCTGCATCTCAACGGGCGGCGGAGCTTTTCTGGAATTTCTTGAGGGAAAAACATTGCCCGCAGTTGCTGTGCTGGAGCAGCGTGCCGCTGAAGTTTGATTTCTGCAGGCGCAGTTATTAGCTGTGATTCTTGGTTTTATGCCAATTTCTTTTCATCGCCATACCCCGACGTAATAAATCTGACCCCTCTAATGTGAAATAATCCACGTATGCGAAGAACCAAAATTATTGCGACTCTCGGCCCGGCTACTGACGGACCAGAAATGCTGGAAAAATTGTTTGCAGCTGGTGTTGATGTCGTCAGGATTAATTTTTCACATGGCAAATGGGAAGACCACCAGCGCCAAATCGATACGGTGCGGGAGGTGTCAAAGTGCAGCGGCCGCCATATTGGCATTTTGGGTGATTTGCAGGGCCCCAAGATTCGGATCAATTGCTTTAGTAATGGCTATGTTCGCCTTCAGCAGGGCCAGGCTTTGGCACTGGACAGCACGATTGACCCACTGGCAGGCAATGAGAGTGAAGTCGGTGTTGCCTACGAGCAACTCGCCAAAGATGTCGTTGCCGGGAATGTATTGTTGCTGGATGACGGGCAGATCTCGCTGGAAGTGGAGTCGGTTAGCGGTACTCGAATTAACTGTCGGGTAATGATTGGCGGCATTCTTTCCGACAAGAAAGGCATTAATCGTCAGGGTGGCGGTATGTCAGCACCGGCATTGACCGAGAAAGATTTTGATGATCTGCGCAGGGCGGCTGCGGCAGAAGTTGACTGGATTGCCGTGTCGTTCGTGCGTGATGCTGATGACATCAGCCAGGCCAGAAAATTTTTGCAGGAGGCTGGTGGTACCGGACATATCATTGCAAAAATTGAACGTGCAGAAGCCATGGGAAATCTTAAGGAAATCATTGATGCCAGTGACGGCGTCATGGTGGCTCGTGGTGATCTTGGCGTCGAAATGGGCTTTGCCGGGCTGGCCGGAATGCAGAAAACCATTATCAGGATGGCGCGTAACCGTCATAAGGTGTGCATCACGGCGACACAGATGATGGAATCGATGATACACAGCCAGATTCCGACTCGTGCCGAGGTCTCTGATGTTGCAAATGCCGTTATGGACGGCACTGATGCCGTCATGTTGTCGGCCGAAACAGCTGTAGGTGAGTTTCCGGTTAAGGCTGTGGCGGCGATGGCTGAAGTTTGTATCGGTGCGGAAACATACCACCAGAGTACCTCACGTATGAGTCGGCATCGCATGGCCGATCAGTTCGGCGCTGTTGACGAGGCCATCGCGATGGCTGTCATGTATACAGCCAATCATCTTGATGTAAAGGCAATTATTGCGTTGACGGAGTCTGGTTCTACAGCACTTTGGATGTCACGTATTCGTTCCGATATTCCGATCTTTGCCTTTACAAGTTATGAGCGTACCAGTTGCCGTATTGCTCTTTATCGCGGTGTTTATCCGGTTTCCTACGAGAATGTCCACAAGCATACTTCTCCGGTATTTAAAGATGTTTGTCGCATATTGATTGATCAGGGGCACGTGAATCAGGGTGACATCGTCATTTTCACCAAAGGTACTCTGCGTGGTGTCAGTGGTGGCACGAACGAGATGCGCGTACTTTCCGTGACCGGCTAGTGGTGCATGCTGGTGCCTTGGCGGCACCACTGTTAAGTATTTATCTAATTGGCTTCATACTCTCTGTATGACAATAGCCAACGTTCCCAGCCAAATAGTTAAATATTTATCACTGACGCCAGCAGCAATAAAAGCAAACTTCTGCCAGCAACTTTTTCTGACCATTCTTGTGCTGATCTCAGTTATTGGTACCAGCTGGCCTGCCTTAGCCAGTGATGAACATCCCGTAGAGCAAGGGCCAGAGCAGCCGGGTGAACAACTGCCCGGTAAGCTGGTGCTCGTTGCCGGCGCTACCGGCGGCACCGGCAATGAAGTTGTTCGGGAACTGCTGGCCAATGGCTACCGTGTGCGTGCCTTTGTCAGGGATGAGGGCAAGGCACGTGCGAGTTTCGGTGATGACATCGAATATGCTGTTGGTGATGTGCGTGAAAGTGCCACGATTATCGCTGCCCTGAACGGTGTTGATGCACTGATTTCGGCTGTTGGCGCGGGTCGCGGCGAACCCGGTAACGGGCCTGAATTTGTTGATTATGGTGGCGTCAGAAATATGGCTGAGGCCGCCACCGGACTGCAGCAGTTTGTGCTGGTTTCATCAATTGGCGTCACGCATGAAGATCATGCTTTAAACAAGATGTTTAATAACGTCCTTATGTGGAAGTTCAGGGGAGAGGAAGCTCTGCGGGCCAGCGGCGTACCCTATACGATTGTGCGACCTGGGGGGCTTGTCAATGAACCGGGTGGTCAGCAAACCATTGTTTTTTCCCAGGGGGATAATGGCACCGGTACGATTCCACGTGCCGATCTGGCACGTGTCTGCGTTGCGGCGCTCGGATCTGTTGCGGCACTAAACAAGACCTTTGAGGTCACAACTGGCAGGTTGTTGAGTAATGACAGTCTTGATACAGAGTTTCTAGCTTTAACAGCAGACTCAGACATAGTTTCTGCCTCCGGTGAGCAATAACAATGAATATTGAAAATCCTGGATTCTTCACGCGTTTCATGAAAGAAGCATCCAAAATTGAATCCAAAGAAATTAAGTCGGTTTTGCTGTCATTTCTCCTGGTGTTTATCCTGATGGCTGCGTACTACATCTTGCGTCCGGTGCGCGATGCAATGGCCAGTGACTGGAGTGATACTGAGGTCAGTTTGTTGTGGAATCTGAACTTTTTTATCAGCGTCATAGTTGTCGCTTTATACGGATTGGCAGTATCCAAGGTTCGTTTTCGAATTCTTGTGCCCGGGATGTATGCATTTTTTGCAGCTAGTTTCGTCGCCTTTTTCTTCGGCGTGAGCATGATTGAGGACAGAACATTAATTGATAAAACATTTTATGTCTGGGTCAGTATATTCAGTCTTTTTCATGTCTCGGTCTTCTGGAGTTTCATGTCGGATCTGTTTAACAAAGAACAAGCTGGCCGACTATTTGCATTCATTGCCGTTGGTGCGAGCGCCGGGGCATTGGTTGGGCCCTTGGTCCCAACCGTATTTGCCGGTGTGATCGGCATCGATACGCTATTGCTGATTGCTGCGGTTGCACTTGTCATCGTCATTCCGATTGTGCTGTTCCTTGAGCGAGCCAAGATGATTGATTTGCACAATGAAAATGTACACGCTGATCTGAGTGCGGCACGAATCGGCGGTAACCCATTTGCCGGGTTCAAGATGTTTTTCTCAAATCCATACTTACTGGCAATCGGTGCATTTATTCTGCTGTATACGGCAATTGGATCGTTTGCCTACTTTGAACAAAAAAATCTGCTGGTAGATTTTGACCGCGCGACCCGGACACAGATTCTTGGCGGTGTCGATCTCACTGTGAACTGCCTGACATTCCTGATTGGCATGTTTGCAACCGGGCGTATCGTCAAGCGTTTTGGTATGCCGACAACGTTGGCGCTGGTGCCGGTCTTCGTTGCTGCAGGTTTACTGGTTCTGGCATTTGCGCCAATACTGACGGTATTGCTTGCTTTTCAGATCGGACGTCGTGCGGGTAATTATGCGATTACCCGTCCGGCAAGAGAAATGTTGTTTACGGCTGTGGATAGAGAGACGCGCTTCAAAGCAAAACCAGTTATTGATATTGCCGTATATCGCGGCGGTGATGCATTAAGCAGTATCGCATTCGCAGGTCTGACGGACGGGCTTGGTTTTGGACTGGCCGCTGTGGCCTTGGTTGGTTCGGGGATAGCTGCAGTATGGGCAATGACCGGTCGCTATCTTGGCCGGATGTTTGCGCGTAACAACTCACAGCAGGTGGTTGGAGAAGACCCCTGATTTACAGGGGGGGTGTTGTGACGTTAGCCGTTCTTTTGCAGTTCCTTCAGATCTGCAAGAACTTTTACTGAATGGCTTTCAGCATTGACAGTTTCATAGTGCCTGGCAATGTTGCCGGCAGGATCAATGATGAATGATTGTCGCTTGGCATAGGTGAATGGGCCCATTTTTTTTAGTACGCCGTAATTCACAGCAGTTGTTGTATCTGCATCTGACAGTAAAGAGAACGGCAGGCTATATTTTTGGGCGAATGCTTGGTGCGAGGCGACATCGTCAAGACTGACGCCGAGGATGACCGCACCGATATCCTCGAAAGCAAAAATATTATCCCGAAATGCGCAAGCTTCCTTGGTGCAACCCGGTGTATCGTCCTTCGGATAAAAATACAGTACAACCCACTGGCCATGGTACTGCTCAAGTGAATGCCAGCTACCCTTCTGGTCCTGAAGCCGAAACGGCGGCGCTGCCTCACCTACAGCGATTTCTGCCAGAGTCGGTGTGGTCAGGCTCAGAGATATAAGGATTGTGGTTAGCATCCGACGGATTATTCCTGCCATTTTCGTACCTCCAGGTGATCTTGATCTGATTGTAGCTCAAGCAATGCGTGACCGAATGCCTTGTAGGGTGTCGGGGGTTCTGGGTAACATTGACTGCTTATGGCTGGCAAAAAAGTAGTAACGGACCTGACTCCGGTTCGACACGATATTGGACTCGTGTTGCCGGGTGGTGGTGCCCGCTGTGCGTATCAGGTTGGCGTCCTGAAAGCGATCGGTGAGATGCTGCCCAAAGGTGCGCCCTGTCCATTCCCGATTATCAGTGGAACTTCAGCCGGTGCCATCAATTCTGTCGTGCTGGCAACACGCGCGAAGCGTTTTGCCAGTGGTGTGGCTGAGTTGGAAAAGGTTTGGGGTAATTTCCGCACCCACCAGGTTTTTCGTAGCGATGCGCAGACTATAGTCAAAACCAGTGCTCGCTGGCTTGCAAGTATCAGTACGGGCGGGCTGCTTGGCGCTGCACCGCATTCATTGCTGGATAATGAGCCGCTGCGCATCTTGTTGGATCGGTATCTGAAAATTAGCCATGTTCAGAATTCGATTGACCGTGGCTATATCGATGCAATCGCCATAACAGCAGCTGGTTATGGTTCGGCGCGTTCAGTGTCGTTTTATCAGGGAAAACCAGATCTTGAGCCCTGGTCACGCGTGCGGCGACTTGGTATTCCGACCGCTTTACGGCTTGATCACCTGATGGCGAGTATTGCCGCGCCATTAATATTTCCCGGTGTTCAAATTGACAGGGAATATTTTGGCGACGGTGCTATGCGTCAGGCGACACCATTGTCACCGGCCGTACATCTTGGCGCACAGCGTATTCTTGTCATTGGTGTGCGCAATGAAGCGCCTGACCCTGAACCCGGACCAGATGATCCGGTGGCGTATCCAAGCCTCGGCCGCGTTGCCGGCTATATGCTTGATGCATTACTTATGGATGGTCTGTCATCAGATCTTGAACGTCTTGCACGGCTCAATTATGTGGTCAATGAGCAGCCGAATAAGGTTCTGAATGGTGAATTTGAAAGCCTGCGATCAATCGATGCGCTGATCATGTTTCCGAGCCAGGATATTCGCGAGATCGCATTGCGTCATTTGCATGAGATGCCGCGTGCTGTGCGGTTGTTGATGCGTGGTGTCGGTGCTATGAACTATGGGGGTCGTCAGCTTGTCAGTTACTTGTTGTTTGAGGCGGGCTATACACGCGAGCTAATTCGTCTCGGCTACGCTGATGCGATGGCCCGACGAGAGCAGTTACAGGATTTTCTGGTCGGTGTGCCGCTTGATGTGCCAAGTGGAATTGTCGGTTGGCGGGATCTTAGCGATGAATATTCTCAGCGGCTGCCAATGCCCAATCTAGACGCCATGGCGGAGTAGTGATTACCACTGGCTTTTCATTTTGAAGGTCAGCATTACCCAAAATTACCTTGGGTACAGGGAGTCAGAGCAGAAAATACGTGCCGAGCCCGAGGAATGTGGCAAAGCCGATGATATCCGTCAATGTAGTCAGTATGACTGTTCCAGCCAGCGCCGGATCAATCTTCAGCTTGCGCAGTATTAACGGGATGCTGAAGCCTGCTAAGGCGGCTGTCAGCAGGCTGATCATCAATGCGGCGCCAATAACCAGGCCAACCTGCCATGTGCTGAAAAACAGGACGGTGATGATGGCGACAACAACAGCCCAGATCAGCCCATTGAGCGCCCCAACCAGAATTTCCTTGGCCAATAGCCAGCGTGCGTTTGAATTCTGTACGCGGCCCAGAGCAAGCCCGCGGATCATTAGTGTCAGGGTTTGGCTGCCGGCGATACCACCCATGCTGGCCACAACCGGCATGAGTACGGCAAGAATTACAATTTTCTCGATGGTCGGTTTGAAAATTGCGACAACGGCTGCAGCCATAAATGCGGTAGCCAGGTTAACTCCCAGCCAGATTGCCCGACGTTTCGCGCTGGAGACGACCGGCGCGAACATATCGTCTTCTCCGTCTAAACCAGCCATGCTCAGAATATGGTGATCCGCCTGTTCCTGTATGACATCCATCACGTCGTCAGCCGTGATCTGGCCGATCAGCGTACCGTCTTCATCGACAACAGCAGCTGAATACAGATCCCGACTTTGGAATTCCAAAGCAACCTCAGTCGCTGCCTGGTGTGCCGGAATGGGATTTACCGAGGTGTCCATGACATCCCCGGCCATGGCTTGCGGATCATGTGTGACGAGTTTGGTCAGGTATAGAAGACCGAGAAATTTATTGTCTCGATCAATGATAAATATTGCGGGCGTACCATCGGGCAAGTCACCTGAGCGGCGCAGGTAACGCATCACGACATCAAGTGTTACATCTGAGCGTATGGAGATGACATCAGGATCCATGATGCCGCCGGCGCTGTCTTCCGGATAGGCCAGTACCGATTTAAGTTGCTCCCGATCCTCGGCCGATAGCGACTCTATGACCGTGTCGGTCATTCGGTCGGGCAAATCGGCTACGACGTCAGCGAGATCATCGAGTTCCATTCCCTCGGCAGCCGCCACAACTGCTTCGGTATCCATTTCCTTGAGCAGGCCCTGACGGACCTCGTCATTCAGTTCGACGAGGATTTCACCCTCAATTTTGTCATCGACCAGGTCCCAGACGGCTTCACGTTCGGGGACGGGCAGGGATTCAAGTAGCAGGGCAGTCTCGGCCGGGTGCAGTGCATTGACGATTTGGCGTGCTTCGCCCGGCTCGTTGTTTGCTAATGCCTCGCGCAGATTGGCAAGATGGGATTTCTTTTCAGATTCCATTGTGCACTCCATCTGTGAGGTTTGTGCGGCGGGACATAGCGGGAACGCGGCTGATCGATACGTTATTCGTGTATCGGCCCGTGGCCCGGGGCGAGTTTAGCCGGGAACTACTATAACGTCTATTAAAAGCGGTTCCGGTGCTAGCGTCCCTGGCGTCAGATACCTCTTTTGCCGTTGCGTAACTCGTTGTGACGGGTCAGGACATGATTAAATTTTTGTTTCAGTTCGATGGCAAGTTTTTCAGTGAGATATACCGAGCGATGTTGCCCGCCGGTACAGCCCAGTGCAATTGTCAGGTAGTTGCGATTGAAGTCTATGTATTGTGGTATCCACTTTTCGAGAAAAGACAGGATGTCTGCATACATATTTTGTACGCTCTGCTTGCTATCGAGATATTCGATAACGGCAAGATCCTTGCCCGTCAATTGCCTGAGATGAATTTCCCAATATGGGTTTGGCAGACAGCGCAAATCAAAGACAAAATCTGCATCGGACGGCAGGCCGTGTTTAAAGCCGAATGACTCGATCAGTATTGATAGTTCGGGTTCTTTTCGTTGCCCAATACGTTCGCGAATCGTATTCCGCAATTCATGAACATTGGTCCGGGTTGTATCAATGACGAGTTCGGCGCTGTCGATGATTGGCCCAAGTAATTCTCGTTCAGTAGCAATTGCATCGGCAAGGCTCAGGCCAGTGTCACTCAGCGGATGTTTTCGTCGTGTTTCAGAGTAGCGTTTCAGCAGAATCGCATCTTCTGCATGCAGGAAAATGACTTCGCAGTGAATCCCCCGGTTACGTAAATCGTGAACGAGATCGGGTAGAGATTTGAGGTCGGTTGAGCGATTTCTGGCATCCACACCAACAGCCAGGTTGTCATAAATTGAATCGGCGGTGGCGACGAGTTCCGTGATCACCGTGTCGAGCAACGCAGCGGGGACGTTGTCGATGCAATAGAAATTCAGGTCTTCGAGCAGGTTCAGTGCAACACTTTTTCCCGAGCCCGAGAGACCACTGACAATGACCAGGCGCATCAGAGTCGGCCGCGATTTACCATTTTACGTGTAGTCGCGTTTATGCGAGTCGCGCGCATGATGGTCGGTCAGTTTTTCCTTGTGCTTGACGATCTGCCGGTCGAGCTTATCGATCATTCCGTCGATAGCGGCATACATGTCATCTTCGACGTCCTCGGCAAACAGGGTGCCGCCAGTGACATTGACCCTTGCTTCCGCCTTGTGACGGAGTTTCTCGACAGTCAGGATGCAGTGGATACTGGTGATGCTTTCGAAATGTCTTTCGATACGAGTTAATTTGCTGTTCAGGTAGTCTTTGAGTGCTGCTGTGATTTCGACATGATGGCCCGTCAGGTTAACTTGCATTGAATTATTCTCCTTAATGTAGTTAATTTGTAGGTCGTTGCTTTCTTTCGCTGGAAGGCGCTATTTTCAGCGCTTCGCGATATTTGGCAACTGTTCTTCTGGCAATTTTGATTCCTTCATCTGCCAGTAATGTCACTATTTTACTGTCACTGAGCGGTTTTTGTGGGTTTTCGGCACCAATAACCCGCCGAATTTTTGCGCGAATCGCCGTTGATGACTGTTCGGAACCGTCTGTAGCGGCCAACTGGCTCGAGAAAAAGTATTTGAATTCAAATACACCACGTGTCGTATGCATATATTTATTTGACGTAACACGGGAAATAGTCGATTCGTGCATTTCAATCTCTTCCGCGATATCGCGCAGCACCATGGGTTTCATCGCTTCTTCGCCTTGCTCGAGGAAGTCTACCTGGCGCTTGACAATACTCATTGCAACCTTGAGCACAGTGTCATGGCGAATCTCAAGGCTACGGACCAGCCAACGTGCTTCCTGTAACTGAACGCGCAGGTCGGCGTGACCTCCGCTGCTGCGTAGTAATTCGGCATAGGTCTGGTTGACTCGCAGCCGGGGCGCGATGGAGCGATTGACTTCGACAAGCCACTTACCATCCTGCTTGCGAACATAGACATCCGGAGTGATGTATTCAGCGGTGGAAGACTGGATTGCGGACCCGGGTCGTGGGTGACAGGCCTTAACCAGTGCGAGTGCTGCATCCAGTTCTTCTTCGGATACCTCCAGCAGGCGGCGCAGGGATGAAAATTCGTGGTCTGCAACAAGATCGAGATTCGACTTGGCAATGCGACATGCTGTATCTCGACCTGGAATCTGCTTGTCGAGAAGATGTAACTGGATGCCGATGCATTCGGCGAGATCGCGTGCTCCGATTCCAGCCGGGTCCAGCGCCTGAATTTTGGTTAGCGTCTTGGTGACTTCATCGCTGGTAAATTCTGCCTCGCTGGCCAGCGACTGGTGAATTTCCTCGAGTGATTCGGTCAGGTAGCCGTCTTCATTGATTGAATCAACAATTGATTGGCCAATGACGACTTCACGTGGTGAAAAATGTTCTATTTCCAATTGCCAGAGCAGGTGCTCGCGTAGTGTCTCTTCACTGCGATCGGCAAGTTCCAGTCGTTGCGAGTCATCGCTCCAGTTATCACTGCGCGCTGATGAGCCGGCGTTATCATTCCAAAGGTTTAGTTCGTCTCTTTCACCGGAGATTACGGCTGGCTCCTCGGTCTCCAGAATGGGCTCAGCCGGCTCCTCGTATTCGAGCATGACGTTTTCCGCCAGAGCCTGTTCTATCTGTGTGCTGAGTTCCAGCACTGGCATTTGCAGCAGCCTGATGGCCTGCTGCAGTTGCGGCGTCATGGTCAGTTGCTGACCAAGCTTTAAATCCAGTGACAGCTTCATGTTGGCCATCTACAAACTGAAATCCTCGCCAAGGTAGACTTCGCGGACCTGTTTGTTATTCAGGATGTCATCAGGCGTGCCCTGAGCAATCATAATTCCATCGCTGAGAATGTAAGCACGGCCACAAATACCGAGAGTTTCGCGGACATTGTGATCAGTGATCAGTACGCCGATGTCTCTTGCGGCCAGATGCTGGATGATCCTCTGGATGTCCAGAACCGAGATTGGGTCGACGCCGGCGAATGGTTCATCGAGCAGGATAAAACGCGGTTCTGCAGCCAGTGCACGTGCGATTTCAACTCGTCTGCGCTCTCCACCAGACAGGCTGATACCCTGACTGGTGCGGACATGATGGATATGCAGTTCATCGAGTAGCTCCTCAAGGACCCGTTCGCGACCCACACGGTCAAGATCGTTGCGTGTTTGCAAGATTGCCAGGATATTTTTTTCAACGGAAAGCTTGCGAAATACTGATGCTTCTTGCGGCAGGTAGCCAAGTCCCATGCGGGCACGTCGATGCATGGGCATTGGTGTCAGATTTTTGCCATCCAGTATGATGCGCCCTTCATCTGCCGATATCAGACCGACAATCATATAAAAGGCCGTCGTTTTCCCGGCGCCATTGGGCCCAAGCAGGCCGACGACCTCGCCGCTGCGAACTTCCAGAGAAATATCTTTGATGACCTGGCGGAACTTATAGCGTTTAGACAGGTTTTCTGCGCTGAGGATGCTCACTGGTTTATCTGATCCTTGATCTTCGGCACGCTGTTCTCAGGCGGAATGATTTTCATACGGACTTGTCCATCGTCATCCGAATCAGCAATGATGTACTGTCGATTCAGGTCATAGGAAATTCTGTTTCCGGATACTTCGTTGGCGCTGTCACTGAGCCATGCATCATCTGACATTTTTATAATGCCCGCATCGACATCGTATTCCATTATATTTGCACGGCCATCAGTTTGCTGTTCCGCATCGATCGTCAATTGTTCGAATGCGACCGGTTGTCCCCGCATCAAGGCGCTACGGACCCGGTGTTCATGGAAAAAAACTTCGGCATAGTCACAGTGGACTGTCGTGGTAGCATTTTTAATCACCACCGAGCCGGAGAATTCCCAGCGTGAATCCTCGAAATCGAGCCGGGTGGCAGTTGCCTCATCGGCTACGATACTCAGAGGGCCCTGTGTAATTACCAGGTCACGAAAGAATAGTTTATTTTTCTTTCGATCAAATTCTGAAGATTTTGCATCAAGATTGATCGGTAGCGTCTTTATCAGGGCGATATCAGGTACTTCTTGTGCCATGGCAGTACCGAGGCATGCTGTGAGCGCAATGATGAGTAGTTTACGGAATAAATTTACCATTGACGTTCGAGATTAGTTGCAGCCTTTCTTCCTTGAGGTGTACTCGAAGACCTGTAGCGAGTACCTGGTTGTTAGTATAGTT
>Ga0233411_10000457_pt1 | contig 12747 bp, 10 predicted proteins | sample Na_anoxic_2_MG_FD_179799 | JGI IMG/M metagenome (GOLD analysis project Ga0233411, IMG submission 179799) | Seawater microbial communities from Saanich Inlet, British Columbia, Canada - Na_anoxic_2_MG | ecosystem: Environmental > Aquatic > Marine > Inlet | place: Canada: British Columbia...
TGCCCAATCTTTTGTCCGTATTTCGCCGTAGACCATTACGCCCGGACCACTGGACCCGCCTCCTGCTGCTGCCCATGCTCCATCAGCTCGCAAGAAATTTGATGTGCCACCACCTAGCTTGGGCAACAATCCGTGCTTAGCCGTAGTTGCGTTTAGATCGGTGTTGTCGTCGGGTGCTCCGAGATCATCGAGCTTGATATTCGCTTCGTTCACGTCAAGCGTTACAAAATCGCCGCCGTCGGTGTAACTCAATTGCGAGCCTGCACGTAAAACGCCATCACCCGATGCTGCACCCAGGTAACCCGCCGTAGCGCCCGAATCGACCCCCACTTGGTCGTTGTCTCCACCGCCTCCGGGAGGTGCTGCCCATGTTCCATCTGCCCTCAAGAAGTTTGATGTACCGCCACCTAGCTTGGGCAATAGTCCGTGGTTAGCTGCCGAGGCGTTCAAATCGGTGTTGTCGTCGGGTGCTGCCAGGTCGTCCAGCTTGACTGCATCTGCTCCGCCGTTTTGGTGGCTTGGGCCGTGTGCCTTCGGGTTGTTGGCGCTCGTCACGTCTGCATTCGTGGCTACTGTGTCAATCTTAGTCTTGTCGGCACAGCACATGATGCCGTCTGCGCTCCCTGTAGCAGTAGCGATAAGATCAGCACCTCCATTAGCGTGACTTGCCGCATGCGCAACAGGCGCAACAGCGTCAGCAATGCCTGACTCAGTCCCCGCTGAATTCTTTTTGTAGACCTTACCATCAGTCTTCACATAAACAGCTGTGGCTCCGCTCGCTGGCGAATCCTGCGTATCCTGGTGCTCAAAAACTATTCTGCCCATTGAGTCCTCATATCTTTTGAATCACCAGTCTGGAGCCGTCAGCAACCAACGTTATCGTGCTCGTGCTCGATGATCGGATGACTTGCAGTTTCACAACGTCACCTGCGTCAAAGTCGTTGACGTAGGATATGCCCGCTGACCCTTCTGCTTGCGCCAACGTTCTGTTGTATATCCGGCCAAGTGTCCCGTCTATAGCGGCAAAACCAGAGCCTGTATCTAATGCAAGTCTTATCTCAGATTGGCTCCTGTTTGTCCCTGATGAGATGCCAGTCGTCACTTGTGCGTCTATCCGGTACGTTCCCGCTGAGACGATTGTCACTTCTGCTGGATCTGACGACGTTGAATGCGTAAATCCTGAAGTCTTCTTGTGCTCGGCGTCGATAGCGACATCAACCCACGTTCCTTCAATGGTTCCGCCGCCTGCGTTGTTGTGCCCACTGAAGACTACCGTAGTCGGTGGCCTGCTGTCAGAAGACGTGTCCAGTGTGGCATCAGAAATCTTTGCGTTCAGCTCGGATAAAGTCGCTATGTTGTGCTTCGCGCCTGCAAGACCATGAGCCAGTGCCGGTTGGTTGTCTGCAAGTTGCCCTGACAACCCCGCTATACTTATCTCGTCTGCTCCGCCATCTTCATGCGATGCCTTGTGTGCTGAAGGCGTTCTGCTTGCGGAGGCCGTATCCAGGGTAGCGTCTGAAACCTTTGCATTCAATTCAGCGAGCGTTGCCGAATTATGTTTGGCTCCTGCGAGGTCGTGTGCCTTTACTGGCTGATCATCTGCTAGCTCTCCGGAGAGGCCCGCTACGCTCATCTCGTCTGTCCCGCCGTTTTCATGAGATGCCTTGTGCGCTGAAGGCGTCCTGCTGGCGGACGATGTGTCCAATGTTGCGTCTGAAACCAGAGCATTGATCTGTGCCAATGTCGATGCTGTATGGTACGCGCCGCCAAGAGCGTGGTTCACCATACCCCCGCCGCCGCTCTCTTCGTACCCTCCGAGGACAACTGCCTCGCCTTCTACAATGTATTCCCCTGCGACTGTAAACTCGTCATACGTTAAGTGCTGGTGTTCGTCTTTGACCGTGAACGTCTGACCAACCGGAACGTTATCTTTAACTTGATCGTCATCGCTGCCAGCCGCCGAGAGTTCAGTGAGAGTCTTAATACTATTTGCGGCATCGTCGAAAGTCATGTTACCGGCTGCATCTCTGGAGATGATAACCGTCTCATCATTGGATGAGTCATTCTGAAGAACTACGCCGCGTGCATCCACGGCGTCTTCATTGATGTTAATGTCTGTGGGGTAGACATCAGTCTGCGTTCCGCCTGTGGACGGCTTCTCGATTTTTAAAACTCGAACTCGATCGAATGCCATACGCAGACCTCTCAAGGAAAAAAAAGCCGGGGGCCGTTAAGCCCCCAGCTCGGGCTCAAATCAGACTATGCAAATTGTTTGTGGAGCACTCTTGGCATCACGAACAACGTGGTTGCGTTCACGGCAAATCCAATCACAACAACCCACTTCTGTCCAGCAGGGATTGTGGTCGTCAAGCCGCCAGTATCATTAAGATAGTATCTCGCGCCTGCTGTTGCACCGGTAAGTACCGCTGCTGGTCCGAGTGAAACGACTTCAACGGGGTTCGTCGAAGTGACTGTTGTTTTGGCAATACCAATAGGCTCATACTTGGAGTCATTTCCAGCATCAGCTTTGGCTATCTGGTTATTCGTGGCATCGAAATAAACCGGATCGCCCAATGTCACGTTCTCGCCAGCTGTGTAGCTATTCTCAATTCTGAGTGCTTCATCAGAACCGGCATGGGAGTGCAACGTGGTAACGCCGCCACCTGTTAGGGTGTCGAGGTTTGGTGCAGTAACATTAGCACTGACAGCCGTTCCAGCAACTTTGAAGAGAGACGGAACACCAACAACTTTGAGACCATCGGTATCAACGTCGAGAGTGTCTGGCGTATCATCAATTTTGATCTGAAGTCCGCCAGCCGCTTTTTCGATACCGCCAGTAGCGACAACCTTCGCTTCGAGATCGCCGGAGCCGTCGAAGCCAACACCGGGATTCGTAGAAGCGATGTCAATAGCAATACCATTGGCTGTTTTCTCGATACCTGCTGTAGTGTCAGCCAGTGCCTGGAGGTCACCCGAGCCGTCAAATCCAAGAGCTGGGTTTGTTGCGGCAAGGTCAATTCCGATACCAGAAGCAGTAACTTCGATACCCGCTGAGGTGTTCTCTGCAACTTGCAACTCGCCCGAAGCGAAGCTGAGGCCGCGATTCGTTGCAAGGTCAATCGTCAAGATGCCAGTATTTACGGCTAGTCCGTAATCACTGTCGACGGTGATCTTGCCTTTGATCCCACCACCAGACGCGGCTGTTGCGTCTGGGATAGAACTGGAACCGGACATCTGATTCCATTGATCAGCATCGTCATCCCAGCCGTAAATCGTGTCATTGTTCTCAACGTAGTGAAGTTCGCCAGCGGCCAAGGACGCTTGCGTTCTGCGCATACCAAAGTTTGTTGCTGCTGGATCAGACGCCGGGAGGGCGTCCGTTGTTTTCTTGGTATACTGGGTTTCTCCAGTATAATCTACGATCTGACAACTTGCCTGAGTCGCCCAAACACCGTAAATCTCAGGTGCTGTGCCGTCATTGTCGTCTTCGATGATGACCACAACGCCGTCTGCGTCGATTGAGTCTAGGTCAGTTGAGAATGTTGCGCCCCAAACAGCCGTACCGTCGCCTGTGATTGCAGTTGCTAGATTCTGCATCGTATCTGCGACTGTCGCGCCGAGTGCATACTGAACATCGCCGCCTGTCACACAACCGTAAGTTCGTGTCACGGTTCCGTCTGTCAGGATAATCGTATCACCCGACACAGGTTGTGCTGCCATCGTCAATGCTGCTGCTGCCAATACACCTTCGGTATTGTCGAGCTGACTCTCATGGAGCAAAAGCTCTTTAATCGTACCGCCAGTGATAACGGCTTGCTGAAGCTGAGCAAGGTTGACGGCATGATGTGACACTGTGCCGTCAGCAACGTTCGTGATCTGCTGTGAACTCATGTCCAAAGCAGAAGTCGTAACAGTCAGGCCACTTACAGACGCGCCTGTTTGGCCGTATGCTAGTGCTTCACCTGAAGCATCACCACCCGTCAAACCAGTAATCTGGTTTGTCGCCATGGTAATGTCACCCGTCATTGCCAATCCACCTAGAGCAATGTCGTCTGCCGGATCCTGTTCACGGGAGTAACCGTTCACGCCGCCATAAAGGAACTTCCTAGTAGCCATGACCTAACCTCCTGGCGCGTTGCGCCTGATTGCGCCTCCGTCTCAGCAGACATGAGGCATCGGGACTATAATCCCAAAAAAACACCGAACTATGCAAATTGTTTATGAACCACCTTTGGCATCACAAACAACGTGGTTGCATTCACCGCGAATCCAACCACTACTACCCACTTTTGCCCCGCAGGGACTGTGGTCGTCAAACCTCCGGCATCTCCAAGATAGTACCTGGTGCCCGCCGTCGCACCCGTAAGTACAGCTGCTGGTCCAGTGGCAACTACCTCTACCGGATTCCCTGAAGTTACTGTCGCCTTGGCGACTCCGATGGACTCGTATTTAGTGTCACTGCCTGCGTCCGCTTTGGCGACTTGGTTATTCGTAGCATCGAAGTAAACCGGGTCGCCGATAGTTACGTTCTCTCCTGCCGTGAATGAGTTCGCAACACTAAGCACCTGATCAGAACCTGTATGCGTGTGGAGCGTCGTAACCCCGCCACCTGTCAGCGTTCCTAGATTTGTTGCAGTAACATTGGCACTGGATGCAATACTGTTGACTTTAAACAGGCTCGGAAGGCCGACGACTTTGAGGCCATCAGCGTCGACATCAAGGGTGTCTGGTGTATCATCGATCTTGATCTGGAGTCCACCAGCCGCCCTCTCCACACCTCCAGCAGCTACAACCGCTGCCTGTAGATCCCCGGAGCCGTCGAATTCGAGACCTGGCGTAGCCGCTAAATCAATCGCAACGCCGTTGGCTGTCGTTTCGATACCTGCAGTAGTATCCGCTAGTATCTGGAGATCACCAGAGCCGTCAAAGCTGAGTGCTGGATTAGTGGCGGCTAGATCAATCCCCAAGCCCGAAGATGTGACTTCGAGGCCTGCGGCCGTGTTTTCTTTAATCTCTAGCTCTCCAGAGCTAAATCCAAGCCCTCGGTTTGTTGCTAGATCGATCGACAGGATACCCGCGCTTATTGCAAGGCCGTAGTCACTATCTGCAGTAATCTTGCCTTTAGTTCCGCCACCTGAAGCTGATGTCGCATTAAGGATGCCTCCAGAACCAGACATGTAAGTCCATACGTTGGCGTCATCATCCCACGCCTGAATAACATCTGAGTCCTCGACGTAGTGTAGCTCACCCGGTGCAAGAGCAGCCTGCAATCTACGGAAACCGAAGTTGGAAGATGGCGGAGAAACGGTAGGCAATGTCGAAGAGGTTTTCTTCGAGTAACCAACCTCGTCTGTGTAATCAACTACCTGGCAGTTCGCTTGCGTTGCCCACGTACCATACACCTTCGACACTCCTGCGGTGTTATCGAATGGGATGGTGACAATAACTGCTCCGTTGATCGCGTCCAGGTTCGCGTTCACGTCCGATACCCACGCAGTTCCGTCTGCTTCAATTGCATCAGACAGATTCTGCATAGTGTCCGTAACAGTTGCCCCTATCGTATACTGTACATTGCCGCCAGAAGTCGCACCGAACGTCCTGGTAGACGTTCCGTTTGTAAGCGTAATCGTATCTCCTGCAACTGGCTGAGCAGTCATATACATGATGGAAGCTGCGAGGACACCTTGTGCGTTGTTGGTCTGGCGCTCAACGGCAAGAAGCTCTTTAAACGTACCGCCAGTGATAACGGTTTGCTCAAGCTGCGCAAGGTTAACAGCATGGTGAGATACGGTGCCGTCCGCTACGTTCGTGATTTGTTGCGAACTCATGTCGAGCGCAGATGTCGTTACCGTCAAACCGCTCAACTCTGTCCCAGTCTGACCGTAGGAGATAATGTCGCCAGCTACTGTGGAAAAGGCAAGCGCCGTAATCTTGTTGGAGTTCATGTCGATGTCGCCAGACATCTCCAATCCGCCTAACTGAATGTCGTCTGTAGGGTCTTGCTCTCTGGCACGCCCATGCTCTCCTGCATAAAGGAACTTTTTGAGGCCGGGAACAGAAGCCGGAGGAGGAGGTGGAGTGTACTCATACGCGCCTATGTCTGCATACGCAACAGATCCTGCTCCAGTGTTCGTTACGTTTAGATCGTCGTATCTGGCTTGCCCTAAATAATCCGTGGCAGCGTACATCGATGCACCGGAATCCCCGGCGTCAATAGCTGAGCTTGTGGGCGAAGTTAGCGCGTAAGGATTATCGCCAGTCCCAACGAACTGTGGATTCCCAGTTTTGTTGCCTATTCCAGCCCAGCTGCCCTCAACCACACTGTAAGTAACGGTGTTGGCACCACCAAGTTGATTTGCTACCCCGTTAGCTGTGTTCCCCCAGAAAATACTGTTAACGGAGGTGTGTGTTGCCATACTAAGAACTGCACCGCCTCTGTTTGCTTCTAAACAAGTGTTATCTGCGTACGTGCAACTCGTCGACACGTATGCAGTGGCCGTCTCAATGTAAACTGCGCCGCCAGCGGCAGCAGAATTGTTCACAAACACACAGTTCTGAGAAAAGTTCCACTGTAATTTTAGATTTACGGCACCACCATCGTTACCAGAGTGATTCCCGTCAAAGTAACACCGATACATGTACAGTGGATTATCATAAGTCCTGATAGCTCCACCGACGGAGACCGCAGTATTGTCCTTGAAGACTGTATCGAAGATCCTGACAATACCACTCTGGTACAGGAAAAGAGCCCCGGCGTAACTAGAGGTTGAACAAGAGTTAAACTCACAGTTTCTAATATAAAGATCGCCTGTGTTGTGCGAATGGACGATAGCTGCTCCTGGGGTGGCTGAGAACATGTCCAGGAACTTAAAGCCGTCAATCGTCCCGATCCAGCCATCAATCACAACACCTTGGTAACTGTTCGCCCCGTTAAGTGTAGTCCTCGCGCCTGCTGTTCTGCCTGCGGTGCTTCCGTTAGTCCCGGTCAGACTGGCAGGGAATCCTCCGTACATGTTGGGATTGTTAGCGTTGTCGAAATCCAAGGGGACAGTATGGGCGTAAACGCCCTCCGTCATCCATACATGGTCCCCTGCTCCACACGCATCATGTGCGGCCTGGAGAGACGTGTATCCGTTTTCCCAAGTTGTTCCGTTATTGCTACCGGTAGCAGTAGGTCTGCAAAATACTGTGGCCATTGATCACCAACAATCTGTTATACCTCCGATGCCTTGGCAGGAGGCCTGGTACTGTTTTCGCCAGGCCCATCGGGCTTAGCGGTCTCCCACCTATCCGCCTTGACTTTACGCTTCCCTTTCGCTCGTTGTCGTTTCTCTACTGACTTCTCAGCATCTATGTCTTTCTGTAGCGCCTTCTGTGAATGTACGTCCTTGAGGGTACTTGGAGGGAGAGAGACTAGGATGCCTGTCGCATCGTCGTATCCCCACTCTACCAGGCTGATATCGTAATCCTCCTCGAACATCAAACGCAGTTGAGCTACTTCGGTGGTCAAAGTAGCCGCACGAAGTTCAAAACTCCGCACATGAGACTGTCTCTCTAGCTTGAGCTGCTCTATCTGATCATTGATCGCACGCTTCTTCAGCTCAGCGAGAAGCTTAGTCTCATTTATGCTCTTCTCCAGGTACATCAATTTGAAGATCCTCATGTCTTCGATTTTTCCGGCCTTGACCATTTCTTTTTTTGTTTTCTTCATCAGGGGGTTTCCTTTCCTTTCAATTATACGCGATATTCGATCATGTTCACGTTACCATTTAGCATCAGAGTATCAGCACTCACCGCAATCCCCAAATGTTGTCCCCAATAGGATCCGGTAGCCGACGTGCCTGGGATAGCCGCAACTAAAGTCCCACCCGCGCCAACCATGTAGTTAACGCCAGGTGTGAGCCCCGAAAAGGCGTCGCAGGTTCCAAGAACTCTCGCAACACCTACTGTGGGGGTAGACTTTGAAATTAGTATGCCGACTGCCGGCATCTTAACAAAGTTGGTGGGGTCTGCAGTATGAACCCGCCATTTTCCGTTAATGGGGGCTTCCCGAATTGAAACGGGTGACCCGATGGTGTCTGATGTAAGACATGCGACATCAACATACCCTGTAATACCTGCGGCCCCGGGCGTTAAGCCCTTGGTACCTACGTAGCGGTAATGCTGTATCCAGATAGGCAGATGGCCTGTTGGTGTAAATTGATCTGCGAGGTCTGCCCCGCAAAGAAGTAGTCCCGTTCCCTCATCCCAGATCCAATCATTGGCGAGGCCTACGGTAACGATCTCTGCTCCTGGTGCGGTACCTGACCCATTATCCCAGAAGATCCGAGGCATAAAGTCCGAACCAAAGTCAGTAAAGCGGATGTAGTCCATGAGCCGTGACGCGGGGGTCACGTTAGGGGGGTCTACAGTCGTGACAGGTGTTGCAAGAGAGATATGTGCTTGGTTGTTGGTTGCGTTGCATAGTGTTAGGGGTGAGATTATCTTTTCAACAGGAAGCACACCGCTACCAGCAACGGTGCTCCAAGCTGACCCTGTCCATGTGCGTGTTTGTGTGACAGCGGCGTCTAATGTAACCGCACCGTCATGAAACGAATAATAGTCAGTGCCGTACGTGAGTTCTCGCCAGGTCTCACTGCCGTACTGTGGGGGCTTTCGGCCGAACAGCTCAGAATACCACTCCCTATTCGACATGCCTGTGTGAGCAATCCCGAAGAGGGACTTAAAGGCAGCCGCTACCTGTTCGTCTAAGCGAAAAGCCATGTATTAATCCTCGTCGCCCTGCGCCATAGCTTTTAAAACAGCCTCGAGCTGAGCTTTGAAGTTTCGAGCCTCGTTTGGCGACAGCTTGATTGCAGCGTCGTAGTTGGTCGTAACCTCGAAGGTACAAACAACCTGACTACCAACTACCTGTACTTTGGTTTTCATCTGCCTTCACCAGGGTAGATAACGCCACCTTGACCTAAGGGTCTCTGTTGTGGCGGTCGAGCGTTGTCCTGCGGTTGTGGTGCATGTTCCGCCCGGGGCGTTGGGCCCTTACCCGAATAGTTTGAACGCGCAAGACCTTGGCGCTCTTGACCTGGAGGTGGACCATACATGCGTTGACCCATTTGAGGGCCTGGTGCAGGTGGAACGATACCCTGCTCGCGCATCCAACGCTCGAGGTGTGGTTTACTAAAGCGGAACCCAATCCCTGTACCTCTATCTCGATAAATCATATCGGCGTTAGGGTCTCGCCCAGGAGTATTTATAAACTTCTCATAGCTAGCCTCGTCATAAAAATCAGGGTCTCTCTGCGAACTAGGGCTGCCCTCAGCCAACTTACCTTGCGCATACTGCTCCACCAATGCTTGTCGTTGCGCCTCATTCAAAGGATCACCTCCGGGTGGGGGACCCGGATGTATCTCAAAGCGTTGTCCTGTAGTTGGGTCAGTTACGACATCCAAACCCGTCTGATAATTATGTACCCAGTTGGCGGGATCCTGCATCACTGCATCACCAGGCATAGCGTTCGCTAATTTAACCAAAACTCTGTCTGCTATTTCACTTGCGGTCTTTAACATGTCAACCTCAGCCAGCCTCAGTAGATGTAAAGTACGGGTGTTTAGAAGCCATGATGGCGTCCCTAGTCCCTTGGGGAGTAGGGAGACCCTTATTTTCCAACCGCTTAAGGATATCCGCTCTAGCTATGTAGCCTTCCCCTGTAGATTCACCTGATAAGTCCTCCAAAGCAGACACCCCGTGCATACTGGGAACCCCGTCATTCTTATCCCAGTACCCCATTTCCTTTCCACCGATATTAGACTGAAAAGATCCAATAAGATCTTCATAGTTCTTGGTTCTAATGGGGTCCGTTTCCCATTCTCCCTTTTCCGCTTCCAACATAGCTGCACGTTGTTCTTTGAACTTGTTCAGGTCATCAAAGCCCACGATATTTTGGAAGTAACCTGCTTCTTTTGACATTGCAGACAACTTAACCAAAACGCTGTCTGCTATTTCACTTGCGGTCTTTAACATCCTAGACTCCTGTGCCCTCGTTAGGAGGACGTAAAGTACCGATTAGGGGAACTAGAGATGGCATCTCGTGTCACTTGTGATGCGCCCCCGGATCCTTGTTGGGATAACCGCTTCATTAAATCTTCTTTAGAAAGGTATCCCTCTCCGGTAGGAGCACTAGGACTCCCACCTGCTTCGTCAGACATTGCCGTGGAGGCCTGCATTTCCGGAACAGAGGTTCCAAGCCCCAGGTTATCGACATAATTCCCTCCCAAATCGGATTCAAGGGAGTCTCTGAGGGCTGCCCAGCCTCTCGGGTTGTCTCTCTTATGCTGCGCTACGCCACCTCTGCGTGCACTGTAGTACGCCTCTCGTTGCTCCGGCGACATAGTAGCGTGCTCTGCTCGAGGTGCAGCTGCTTCCTGCTGTGCCATCATAGCGTCCCAATCGTCGTCCCTAGTCTTTTCCGCCTCCAGGAGGCCAGTACGCAAACCCTTAAATTTATCTAAGTCGTCAAAACCCATAACATTCTGGTACTGGTTCGATGCGTCAGGCTGTCCCTCCGCCAACTTAACCAAAACTCTGTCTGCTATTTCACTTGCGGTCTTATACATGTCAAACTCCTATTACGGTTGTCTGGCCAATGCTACCTGTCACAGTACTTTTGTACGTTATGCGCAGGATCACTGTACCATGTGTATAAAATGTTGAGAAGTTGCCTGTAACAGCATTGATAGTCAGGGTATTCCCTACGAGAGAAGAACTCTGAAAGATTCCATCGTTATCGGCCCCCGTAAACGTGGGTGCGTTATACACTTTGCCACTGTGTAACCACCCTGAACCAGGATAACTGGCGTCATTACTACCATTGGGTGACGCACGTTCAGGGCCGGGGAATAGGAGGTCGACGCGTACGCCGGCACCGTCTAAGAAGTCTGCTGTCCCAAGCCCGGAAACATCCATAACGATACTAAACGCTTTGTGGTTATTGAGGTCACCTACGTTAAACGCTCTAAAGAATTGCCTATCACCCGTGCATACACTATAGTCGAAATCGGTAAAGTAATACCCGGTGGAGAAGTCTATAGTAGGGTACGTCAAGTATCCGTTATAGAATTGCAACGAAGACTGATGTCCCGCTGTCCCCAGATTTATACTCTGCTGACTATTCCAATCCCTTAAATCCCCGCCTACACCTCCACCGTACCATCTTCTGTAGTCCAGAAGCGTCTGCTTGTAGTTTATTGTAGGGGCTGTACGCAAGCGGTAATTCTCATCTTCGTAAAACTCAGTAGTGCTCGTAGAAGTATCGTACGTCCAGATCTGATAGATGCCTGCGTTGCTTGTCTTCGGACTACTCGCCTCATTCCCGTGGAAGTTTGTCCAAGTAGTGTGCACTCGTGCATCCGTGTCCCCGAAATCACCAGAACCTACTGTAATTGTAGCGTTATAGCGGGGACGATCTGTGCGGGTTGGTGACGTTAACGTGCCATAGGTTAAGCCTAGAATCGTAGCAGAACTGTACACAACGCCACCGACGACCACATTAAACTCAGAGGCATCATTCGTGAAGATGACCCCATTGTTGTTCATCGTCATGTTGACGACATCACCTACGCCGTTGAATATCGCAGAGTCGTCTACGACGTTAAATGTCGAACCTGTATCGAAATACCTGATGCCTGACAACCAACGGACTGCCGGAGTATTCACAGCTACTGTTGGATTTGCAGAACCATTCGGAATCACCCCTGCATCCCAAAAGGCGTCTCCAAAGTTGGAGTCCGATGGTGCTGTTGAGTGGCTTACGTCTACTTTAAAGTAGCCGCCGGTACCTGTGGAAGCCATTCCAATCATTGCGGCGGGGTTTGTATAGATATACACCTTACCTTCAACGACTGTCCCACCTACAGTGACCGTATCTCGAACACGGATAACGACGTTACCTGAAGGGGACGTGGCGGTTTGGTCACCGCCGGCGGCATTCAGCGTAAGGACGATGGTTTCAGTCCCACCCATGCCGTCGGTTATTGTTGCAGTAATCGTCCCCTGTTCTAGCCCCGTCACTCTAGTGCTGCTATGAGTAATACCGAGGCCACCGTTCGATAGGCGGAACTCGTCTAGTGTAGTCGAATTGACTCTGGGATGGTTGTTCGTTCGGTTGGCCCACCCATTAGCAAAATAAGGGTTCCCCTCTGTTACTTCAGGGCGAGAGACATAGCCTGGTGTGGTGGTTGGCCACACTAAAGCTCCTGTCCCCGACCCTAAGTAAGGTGAGAAGGTTGGCATCGGATGGTATACGTTGACTTGGTTACTTCCAACAGCTACCGCTTGTACGTCATCCCCAATGAAGTTAAGGACTTGGCAGTCAGACTCCACCGAGACACCCTCGTCTTTAATCTCAATAGCTCCAGCATCGATGTTGATAACAATGTACGTTAAAAACCCTCTGTGTCTGGCCCTGTTGAGTAGCGGAATGAGGCGGTGGACCTGCTCCGGGAGCAAATCGTATTCTTTGTATTCCGCGGGAGCCTGCTGAATCGTCACGTCGCCGACACCTTCGAGGGGGTGTGGATCCAGAATAGTGACGTATTTCAGCGCGGTTACTTGTAGAATCATTGATGTCCTCGTTTTGTCAAGGACAAGTATACGTCAGGGGGCTGGAAAGGGGAATCTTACTTATGTGCGCCTTGCAGCATCTCAAGTAGACGGGGTGTAACGCCCTGACCTTGTCCTACAGTTGACACTCTG
>Ga0233411_10000464_pt1 | contig 12621 bp, 7 predicted proteins | sample Na_anoxic_2_MG_FD_179799 | JGI IMG/M metagenome (GOLD analysis project Ga0233411, IMG submission 179799) | Seawater microbial communities from Saanich Inlet, British Columbia, Canada - Na_anoxic_2_MG | ecosystem: Environmental > Aquatic > Marine > Inlet | place: Canada: British Columbia...
TCCAGAAGACAATGGGATCTCGTAAGGGAATCTATGGAGATGATGATCGAGCAGATTTCCCAGAACTCCGTGCTTATCAGGGAACTGGTAACGATCCCAATCGCCCGGACAAACAGATCCCAGGCGAGTACTATCTGACAACGAAAGAAAGTGTCGGTGAGAAGTTCGAGGGTACTGTTATCGCAATGTGGAATGGGCGTACCATGTGGGGTGACCCTGACGCAGGCGAAAGTACCAAGATGCCCAAGTGTCATTCCATGGACCGTAAAATAGGCAGTCTGTGTGGCAAGTGTGATGCTTGCCCGCACCTCCCCTGGAGGGATGGTCAGCATCAACGATGCTCAGACGATGTAGTCGCCTTCATGCTCAGTAAGGATATGAAGGAGATCGTCCTGGCGCGTTTCGCAAAGACGTCGGAACCCGCAGGGCGGCAACTCAAGAAATTGGTCAAGCGTTCAGTCTACCCTTGGTCCCGCTGGTTCCAACTAACACTTGAGCAGCGCACGAGTCCTACCGATAAAAGCCGTCGCTGGTATGTCATGCAGGTGGAGCCTCTCAAAGACTCTGTCGTTCCACCCACAGTTTACGCCTTCTGTAACGCGATGTGCACCACGCTAGAGGCTACACACATTCTTCCCAGTATGGCCAATGTCTACCGTACAGGTCAGTCTGACGAGAACGAGGTAGATGAACCAGGCGCAGGCTCCGCAAAGATGATGCCCAGTACTCCAGGAGACGCGGGATCACTCGATGCATTCAATGACGAAAGCGAAACCAACATTTAGGTAATCCTGGACTAGGGACTAGGGGGTGGCATGATTGCCACTCCCTGCTCCCCTTTTTTTTGGAGAAAAAAAATGGCAGATACGAAACCCACAAGTATCGTAACGGAGTATGCACCCTGGTCTATCAGTAAAGCGGAGGTGGCACGTCAGTGCCCTCACCGCTTTTATCTTCAGTATATTCTCAAGAAAAAAATGAATGTACCGCCGACGAAAGAAGCCCTCATAGGCAAAGCGGTACACTCGGCAGTAGAATACGCACTCGGGTCCCAAGGTAAAATGTCAGTAAGCAAGTGTTTCAAGATCGGAATTGCAGAGCACAACCTGACGTCGAAGGAAATAGAAGAAGCGCGTGGACTTCAGCCGGCAGTAGAAAACTTCATACGTAGATTTGTAGCTTATCGCGAAAAACACGGAATTCTCACTCCTAAGATAGAGCAACGGCTGGCGATAGACTTCGAGGGAAATCCAGTTCAATTTTGGGACAATAAAAAGGGGCTGATTCGAGGTGTTCTCGACTTATCTGCACCGTTTTTGAAGCGGCCTTGGGCTCTCATTCTCGACCACAAGACAGGGAAAGAACGGGAACTCCAGTACTTCGACAAACAATTCAATGCGTATGCTTTATTTCTAAAGGCAAGTGACCCAGACCTCGAAGCAATAAAGCTCGGGATCAATTTCATTCGAGCAGACCGTGTGGATTTCAAAAAGGGGATGATGGATGTTAGGGACATCCAACCCATCTTCGAGCGAGTGCTCACCTTTTTGAACGAGAACACATGCGACGTTCCTAAACATGACGTGGTACGGCCTGGGCCGCTCTGTGGGTGGTGTGACTACTCCAGTATTTGCCCAGCACATGCGGATGGTGCCGATGGGAAACAAACAAAAGAGTAAACGATTAACTCACGACCAGGTCTGGAAACTGTGGGACTTCATCGGGATGGATGGCTGGCAAGCTCTTTTACAAGAGCATCGGCCGAGTCTTAAGTTCGTTCCGGCAGGGCACCAGACCCTCAAAGGTCTGTGTGTTCATCCAGACCACCAAGATACGGACCCCTCGTTTTACCTTCACGCAGGAAAGGGGTACGCAAAATGTTACGGAGGGTCGTGTGGGTATTTTGAATCCAACCCGCTACGCCTCATTGCACATATCATAGACTCTAGTTATGCGGGTGCACTCGAATACGTTCTACAAACATTCAAACCAGCCTTCCTGCCCAAGAAGGCTCTGGAAGAGCTTGAAAAACAACGCCTCAACCAGCTGATGAAGCAGGAAATCTTCGGAGCCGCACATCAGATAATGTGCGCAGCTATCGGTGATCCAGATAATGCGGAATACGAGTGGGCCAAGACTGGACTCGACTGGTTAATCAACGTACGGAAGATTCCGAAAGACGCGCTTCACGCACTTCCTGTGGCTCTCATGCCAATCCTTGCAAGCCTGGGGAAACAGATTAAAGACCGCTATAATGTAGCACTCCACTGCTGGCAGCAGGAAAATAACCCTGCGGTTGCCGAGCCAGTCAACACCGCCGAACTCGCTACTGAGTATTTTGCTGACTACGTAAGAGAGCCAGCATTTGCGGGAGGTATACTTTTGCCTCTGTACAGTTCACCCAGCGATATAGGCAATTTTAAACTACGCTCTCCTGACAGCTCCAAGAAGTTCCTCATCACTACAGATGAGCACTACGATCAGACGGGCATTTTCGGACTAGGTTGGGCACGGTACAAACAGTTCTGGGGGCAAGGGAAAGACCAAGGAAGTACACATGTCGTGGAAGGGGAGTTCGACGCGCTCGCCTTGATGGCGCACTACGTCCAGACCAACGATGTTAAATTCCCTGCGGTTTCTGCTGGAGGCGGTGGCGGTGCACCGTACATTGAAAAGACACTACTAGCTTCTGGTATCACCCATGCACACTTAGTAGGTGATGCTCCCTTCGACAAAGGGGACGAGGTCGTCCAGAAATGGATGAGCCACCTACGAGAACTAGACGCTAAGATCTTCATGGGCTGGGACCGCTTTCCTAATGTCTCCGATGTTGATGAGGCGCTGAATACCAAAGACCCTGCAACTGTAATCGCAGCTCTCTGGGACGACAGGGCAACAACATTTGTACCCCCATGGGACTGGGCGTCACGCAGGGCCAGTGAAGAGATTGAGGCTATTCCGGAGTCAGATTTCCGTGCTCGAATGGAAACGGCTGCGAACCATGGGAAGTACCTGAACCACAGATTAGAGTCTGCTCGTTTCATTGAGACCCTCGCAGAACAGTACAATCTTAATGCAAGTTTGTTGAAGCGCGAGATTACCTCCCGGGGTGGGTCTGAAAAAGGCTTTGTCCAAAACTGCGTCGACGCGCTTAAAGAGTTCTTGTTCGTAGTCGGAACCCAGGTAATCGGCACCCACCGGTCGCTGGTTGTCTACAACACACGGAGTAATCAGTTCATCAAAATCCAGCTTGCGAGTGCGCAAGCTATCGTAGAGGAGCTAGCACCTGAGGTGGGGACTCTTGAGTCCTTTATCACTGAGCGTGTAGGTCAACCCTCATTCCTAGAGTTCCCTGAAGCAGATACTGAAGGTCAAATACTGAGTCAGCTAGAAGACAAGCTGGTGAAGTACCTAAAAATGGCGGTAGTTAACATGACCCAAGGAGCACCAGACGTTATGGCAGCGAAAAGATACAAACAAGGTTACCATTGTATCCGTGAAGGGCAGAATATCCAGGAGTATATTGTATGCGGGACGGATGTCTTCCGCGCAAACCGGGATGGAGCCGCACTGACGTACAGCAAACTAGAGGGTCCTGCGGACATGGAGAAAGGCATTGTGTTCGATATTGGACTCACTGGATCACCCAAAAAAGCCTGGTACCCTGACGGCTTGTCTGTTGAGAAGTTAGATAGTGGGCAGTCTGTTAACCTCCCTAAGCTGTATGACGATCTTGTGAGCGTTTACAGCCTGGGATACAAGTTCAAGAATCAGGATATCACGGCGCAGATGCTAGCTGCGCTAATGCTTTGTTACCCTGTCATGGATGCCTTGGAACGTCCAGTCCTAGTGTTCATATCCGGAGACACCAACTCCGGTAAGTCCAGTCTCCTTTCTACATTCACGGGGATGAACTACCCAGGAATACAGTTGTTATACGCATCCCAGGGGTACGAAAGCTATTCTGCGGCAGGCGTAGCAGGTTATGCAGACGGCGACTCCCGCCTACTAGCATTGGACGAGTTTGAAAGTGGGGAAGATGAGCGTGGAGGAAATGTCTCTCGGATTCTGGAAATGTTCCGTGGGCTCGTATCAGGGAGTGCGGATCGTATACGTGGCCGACCAGATGGCACATCGTTCTCACAGTCGTTCAGACTACCTGTGATCTTTTCTGCCATCAAAGGAGCAGAACGGCCACAAGACTTGAACCGTATGCTCGCTATCGAAATGCAAAAAGTTCCCAATAAAATCAACCCCGTCCACGAAATCCAAAACATCATGGGGATACCTCGCATTCAGGAGATGGCCCATGAGATCGCAGTTGGAATGTACCCTCACGCGCTAGAACTAGCACGACTAGAAGACGAGGTTCGGAAAGAGTTCGTAGCGCTCAAGATAACAAACCCAAAACTCGAGATCGAGTGGCGGCTAGCCTCATCCCTCTTTTCCGTAATGGCGGTACTGAAGTTCCTCGGAAAAGACTACATGCAGTTCCTGGAAACATACATTGCAGAGCATGAGTATGTAATCAAGCAGACTGCTGTTTCGTCTGAGACGCACGGGTATTTGAAATCAATCATGCGGAATCCTTGCATCGCACAGGCAGAAGGTCCTCCCATGACTATCTCCCAACTTCTGGTATCTCCAGAACAACGAGATGACATCAACGCATCTAACAAGGGTGTTTACTTCGACGAGAAGACAAAAACTTTGCTCTTACTCGTGGACCAAAGTACCGGGATGATCCCCTTCCACCTTCGCGGGAAGATGACGGGAGCCAATCTAAAGACAGTCCTGGAACGACACCCGTCCGCGCTTACCCCACTTGAAATAGAACGCTCTGGCGTTCTACGCCGAGTAGGGAGGTACTTGGGTGCGGGCATTAAGCTAGAAGATATCGTGCTACTCGATGCTGAACCTTGGCTAACCGCTAACGGTGACAGTGAAGCGGGGAACGCTGAGTACCCTGACGAAGAAGAAACAGAAGAAGCAGTAGCAGAAGTTGTTGCGGAGAAGGCAGCAGTAGCTGCACCAGAGACCGTAACTCCACCTACACCCCCGGAGGACGAAAAGCATGCCGGCGCAGAAGACCTCGACAGTTGGAAAGACGAAGAAAGCGCGTGAGAAACTGAACTGTAATCTATGCGGACCTACCGCATGGAAAGGTCCGCTGTGTAAAGCGTGTCCATCACAGGGCTTTGATCACTACTCAGAAGGTGTTGGTTCCACGAACGCAGACTATTTCTGTGTAGCGGAATCGCCGTATCTTGCAGGACCATCTGGGATGGTAAACAGTCACGCAGCATGGAACCAAGATGTAGAAAAGATCGTAAAGAACGCGTTCATCGCACAAAAGAAAACAAACCCTGAGCACATGAAACTCGAAGGGAGGTTTACGTCTGCTGTACGTTGTGCAGTAGACAAGCCCAATAAGAAAATGAAGGAGGCGTGCTTACCGCTATTCCAGCAAGAGTTGCTTACCTTGTCTCGACCTAAAAAGCCCATTATGATATTCGCGTTGGGGCCTACAGTGCTGCAAGCACTGGGCATAAAGATTGGTAAGTATTCCAACGCCCAAGGTAAGTTTCACAACATCGAAATTCAAGGGCGTCGTGTGGTGGTATTTGCCTCCTTGTCTAAGCGTCAGCTTCCGGCCAAGACTGGGTACATGGATGTCGTACGGAGACATATTGATACCTTTATGTCCGCAGTCTCCGGTGCAGATCTCGGCGCGGAAGTAAATCCTGCATTGCCGCTTTCCACACTGATCCAAAACTATCGGTTTCCTAAAACCCTCACCGCGGTTAAGAAGCTGGTTGAAGAGATCATAATGTACAGTGCTCCAGGCAAAAACCGTGACAATCACGTTATTGCAATCGATACGGAGACCAATACGCTGTACCCTCACCGCGCCAAGTTGAAAGTCCTCACGCTAATAGTCGCCTGGGACACGGGAAAGTCTGCTTCAATTCCGATTGAGCATTCAAAAACCCCTTGGACCTTGGCTGAGGTTTTTCCGTACATACAGCAGCTCCTGTCTTGTCCCAAACCCAAAGTGTTCCACAACGCTAAGTATGACATCCGAGTCCTGATGGCTAAGGGTTGGACGATAAACCGCCTTGCCTGGGATACCATGATAGGAGAACACCTACTAGCAGAAGACAAGCGAGGCTTCTACGGCCTTAAGTCTCTCGCTACAACCTTCCTTCCTGCGTACTCGGGGTACGAGGATGAACTAACTGAGCTGCGGCACAAAGCAGAGAAGAAAGCAAAGAAGGCAGCGAAGAGCGCAGGCAATACTCTGACGGGAGCAGCCAAGAAATTAGCTGACGACGATGGCTTCGCAGACATTCCACTGAAACAGTTGAATGAATACGGAGCCATCGATGCTGACGTCACACGTCAAATGTGTGGCATTCAAATGGACCGGATACGTGAGGAGAACGCCGAGCTTGCAGCAGTCCGACAACGGTGGAGTAAGGTAAAAATCTATCGCAAGGTCGCCAAACCCGGAAGTACTCTGGCGTCTCCGCTAAGAAACATAATGAGTACCCGGACGCTAAAGGTAACCACTACGCTAGCCGCAATGGAAACGTATGGGATGGCGGTAGACCTAAAATACGTAGACGAACTAGCAGATAAAATGGATGATGCAATCATTGAAGCAGCAGCTGCCTTGACCATGATGGTACCGCCCAAGTCATTCTCCGTTCCGTTTAATCCGAACAGTCCGGTACACCTCATAAAGCTGTTCTTCACTACGGGGTACTATCCTGAGACAACATCAGACGATGTAGTCTCATACCAGGGTGTCATTCCGGAAGAGGCTCTTCGGATCACAGACACTGGACAGATCTCAACAGACGCAGCATTTCTGAAGATGCTGAAGACGCGATATCACTGTAAGTTTGCCACTGCGTTGTTGGAGTACCGAGCGATAAGTAAGGCTCGAAATACTTTCATTGAAAACATCAGGGTGCTGAGCCGTGAAGACGGACGAATGCACACAACATTCAATATCATGGGCACCTCCACAGGGCGACTATCATCTAACGATGAGAACATGCAGAACGTTCCCGCCAGAATCCGACAACACAATATCAAAAAGGTGTTCATACCTACCGACCCAGAGACGCAAGCGATCGTTAATGCTGACGCGAAGGCTGCTGAAGTTAGGATCTACGCAGCATACAGTAAGGACAAAAACCTAATAGACGCGCTGTGTAACGGGATGGACCCTCACTCATTCTTCTCTTCGGTAGTTCTCAAGCCTGAAACAGTCCTGGCAGGAATCCCGGTCGGACAGAGAAAGACCCTGATGGAAACCATTGGGATCGATGATCAACACGATTGGAGTTACGAGGACTTCCAAAACCGAGGAGGCATCAAAGATACCGACCCCTGGTATGGGAAGCAACTAGGGATCCTCAGGAACAACATTAAGCGTGTTGTTTTTGGTATCCTATATGGTGCCAGCAAGAACAAGATTGCGGCCATCGTCGGAATCTCAAAGGCACAAGCGCAAGCCATTATCGATGTTCTATTCCGGATGTTTCCTACAATCCCGGAATACATTAAACAGACCAAAAGCCAAGTGGAAATCATCGGGACTGTAGAAACGTTTGCAGGAAGGAGAAGACGCTTCGACACACGAGGCATGACCAACTTCATGAAGGCTAAGGCGGAGCGCCAAGCCGTTAACTTTAAGATCCAGAGTACCTCATCCGAAATTGTGATGGACGTTCTCTGCTCAATAGACAGCGAGATCTGCGCACTGGGAGGGAGACAACTGATCACAGTACATGACTCCCTTGTCATGGAGATTCCCAAGAAGAACGTACATTTGATCCCTGACCTCGTCGAGGAATACGGTGTCAAACGTGTGGCTAGGGATTACCCTTGGCTGCCTGTCCCGTTCTCGTGGGACGTAGACGCAGGCCCATCTTACGGCGAGCTACAAAACATCGATAGTTACTTGGCGGATAACCCCGTTAAAGTCTTAGGTGAAAGTGAAGACTTTGAAGATCATGAAATCCGCAACGACCTAGCAAGTTCATAACACAGGTTTCTGGACCCCACCTAAGGACAGGGACGGAGAGCTACTCTCCGCAGAACGGTTGTTCTTTGTTTTCCGGTGCCGCCGTGCATCCGGACCTACCGCTTCATAGCCAAACGCGGATGCTCCCGCTGCTCGGCCGGCACAGTAAAACAAAAGTAAGCAGAAACTTGTGGTATAATAAAGTGTACTGGATCCCTAAATGCTTCGATTGGGGATGAGAAGTTACTTCTCAACTTTACCGTTCGAGCACCTAGATTACTTATGATCTTGACATCCTCGATAATTTTATGGATACGCTCGATGCCGCTGTTCACTGCGTTCACCGGTGACCGTATCCATAAATTTACCTCGTCGTGCAAGATCATAAGCATTCTAGAATGTCAGCAGTACAAAAATGTGTTGGACCCACTGGCAGTGGGAGGGAAGTTACTTCCCTGTTTACGATTATTCTGGAAGGACCACAGGACTCCTAGGAGGCGTTACGCCTCTGCCTTAGGCCTGGGTGGGTGCAATAACTTGTATTCACCGAGCTCGAGAACCGCGCCCAAATCCTACAAAGTCACGGGGATCTGCGCGAGGATCTCGAGTTCCGTAATTACACAGCAAGCAGAATGATCGTGATTAGCGCCACGAAGACGGGGAGACCCAGCGAGGATGAAACCCGTACAAACTGACGTGCGTTTCAACCCCGCGGGCCGACCCACCTTCGTACCAAAACCAAGCAACACAGCCTTTGTTGGAATTCTCTCCAGTATCCTCTGGTAGGGATATGAGATGTAACATCTCAATTACAGTGTAACTGCTGTAACGTTCTCTGATTACAACCGGCACGTTGTAATCCGCAGTAAGCAACAAAGGACGAGGTTTTACCAGTGGCAGTCTCCAGCTAAGGAGGTTGTCACTGGTAAAATTTCAGATCGTTCTGTGTGATTTTAAATGCAACCCAAGCAAACAATCCAGCATGTAAGCAGTCGTCGGGTTTTTGAGGTGAGTGTCGCCATACCTTCCGGCCTTGCGACGTCACTTCTTCATACTCATTTAATGCATCAGTAATCGCAGTCTGCATTGCAGCCAGTGGTCCAAACTCAACTCCGCGATTCTTAAGAAGCATAAAATAATTATCAATCAAAGTAGTCCGGTCAGCCATAAACCGGTCCTCACCGTTCCACTGTAGGGCTTTCTTCTGTGCACCATACTGTACTTGTTGAACTCTATGGTACTGTAACTTTTCTCGAAGGAGATTATTGGCCATATGACCCTCGCCTGCGTCTCCGATGACCAACTCAACCCTGTGGTTGGAACAGATGACCGCAATCTCATCTACGATGTGCACGGGGTTCTGTCCTGGAAAGACTTTATAGTACATACAAACTAACCGCTGGTCGCGTGGACGCCAGCCCCAGATCCAAAGGACAGTCCGCGACACCCCAGAAGTACCGCCTCCAGACCAGTCAACCCCACCCGCACATTTGACGACGCCCTCAAAAGCTGCAGGAGATGGGAATGGAGCGAAGGGTCTAGTCTCATTGCAAAGAGCCTCAAGCTCGTCCTTAGATATCATGCGGGTACCTACCGCGTCCGATACGCCTAGTACCTCGTTCCTGAATACCACGGGTGGTGATTCCCGGTATTTAGTAAGAATCCTGCGCCAGCGTCTACGTGCGGTCTGTACTGCCTCTTCACCATACCGCTCCATTGCCTTCGGTACATTCTGAGGCATTATAAGCTGATTGAGGTGAAACCCCTTCAGCTTGGAGTACTCATCTTCGTCCTTTGTCTTATCGACGGGGCACAGGTCCACCCAACAAGCATTGAACGGATCGAGATACGCTTGGCATTTAACACAGACTGGACCGTCTTTACCTATCGAGCGTTCGTTATCGATGTACTGGCTCGTACCACACGCCTCACATTTTATCACCCACTCTGTCTGGGTGGACAACCCCCACAAGTACTCAATGGTATTCTCCATTGTCTTGGGGGTTCCAGCGTACGTCTCGTATGCGTACCTGGAATTGGACATAGTCTCGTTACCTACTGTGATGATAGGATCGTAGAGGAGATCCTGAACCTCATCGTACATATTACGGTCAGTAGACGGCCCTCTCAGCCTGTCTGCATCATCAGTCCCGTAAGCAAAAAGCATTTCCGACCCATTTGTAAACTGCTTGTGAAACACACGGTCTGTCAAATCGGTACTGAGGAAATGTTTATTGATGATCGGAGAATAGCGCATCGTCTTTCCAACGCGTGTGTTGGAGAAACGCATCGTTTGTTCTTTAGTAGGGCTCACAAACATAGACGAAAAGTGTGGTATAATACTACACTCAATGATACTGAAGTTTGCTAAGGTTGTGCTCTTTGCAACCTGTCGACTAGTCTTGAACAGCGTACGCTGATACCGTCCATCATAGAATGCACGATGCATAGGCCAGTTATCCAGTTGGAAGGGCCTGCCGTCTAGCATGATCCACGACTCTGCAATGATGCTTAGTCGTTCATTAGAAGTTGTATCCTTTAACATCCCTACCAGATTAAGGGAAGGAGACCCACGTGGCAAGATCGAAAAGTAAAACAGACCTTTCATACCCAGAGAGACTTGACATTCCGCAGGTGACGCTCTCTGAGGCACGAGACCAGATCCTGTTGTCGCTTAAGAGTAAACAACGCAGAGGCTGCATCGTCCTAGTAGGAGAATCCGGACTCGGTAAAACACAGATCTTCAGTCAGATCTGTAAGGAACTTGAGTATAACCTTAACCCCATCCACACAGCGCACTGGGGCTTAATGGGTTCGGGGATTCCGCGCAAGGCGGAGGGTGACTTCTTTGATGTCGCCGTTCCCAGTGTGTTTCCGAAGCCGGGAGAGAAGAGCATCCTTCTCTTTGACGAACTCAACCGAGGGCTGAAACATGCCATCGCACAATTCTTTACACTGCTTGAAGACGGAAGTATGTTTAACTACAGACTCCCGGAAGATTGCTTGGTGGTAGGGACCATGAATCCCGACACTGCGGCGTATGCCGTTACCAACATCGAAAATGAAGCAGCCATCCGCCGTCGAGTGAAGTTCCTGTACGTCATTCCAGAATTTACTGGTTGGTACAACCATGCAAAGACAGAAAAGTTCCATGCCGGTACCGCTGGTCCTGCGCAAGATAAACCATGTCATCCTCAGATACTGGAGTACTTCAAAGCGAACCCCAAGCTTCTCTACGATGAGAAGGCAAGAGACCAAGGGAAACAGTATATCTGTCCTGCGACGGTGGAGACAATTTCAGAAGACGCCTACAACATGGAAGCGGACAACATCTCTACTCACGGATCGTACGCTAGGATTCGATACTCATCTTCGATCGGACTAACAGGAACCGCACAACTCATTGAACACATCAAAGATAGTTCTGTGATGTTGGGTGCTACTGACATTCTAAACGGGTACACCAAGAAGGCGCAGAAAGCGGTTAAACAGCTAGCTAAGAACGGACAACAGGAAAAACTGGCTGACCTGTGTGAGAATGTACTCTCGTTGTTGTTCGCAGAGAAACCTGATGTGCGGGCAACTGTCGTGTCATTCTTAGGATTCTGCGGCGACCTGCCTCCTGAGCTGACTACTAACATGCTGTTTCAAATGAATGAGACAGCTAAGCAAGCTGGAGCTTCTACATACCTGGTTGCGTTGATGGAGGAACTCCAAAAGTTTGATGTCTGGACCGACATGCAGCTCGCAATCGATACGAATCACCGAAAGATCGACGAAGGGATTAGATCGTAGGCCCAGATTCCAACGCCATTACGTCTGCGGCTAGACTCTCCACCTGGTCCTTAACGTACAAGTAACAAGAAGCTAGTTGAGCTAGCTGCACTCCAAGGGGGTCTTCGTTGAACTTACGGTTCTCGAGGATCCCCTTATCTAACCTCTCCCAGCTTTTTTTTACTTCGTCAACAAAGCCCTTGTCTACTGTAGGGAGGAGCGAGACGAGGTTGTCGGCTACCGGCTTGAGCTGGTTAGGGGGATAAACGTATCCCGCGCGCTTCAGGCACACTGCCGCGTACTGCTGTACGTCTTCATCAATCTCAGGACGAGCATCACTATCTGGATCCATCCCCCGAAGGAGCACGCACTCATATACAGCCCACGCCATGTGACCTGGATGACACTCTTGAAGCGTCTCGGGGTCGTACAGTTGCCCGTTGAGAGACTGAACGGTACGCTGAAACACTAGGTTGTCACTGAAAAAAGTTGGGTTACGGATCACGGAAATCGCTGCTTGTAGCTTATCCCGAGCTTCCACAGATAGGTCAATCTTATTAACCCGCTCCAATGTCAACCAGATGGTTTCCGGCTCCCAGTAGAGTGCGTCGATACCGTGTAAGGTTCGCAATGCCATCAAGAGGGATGTGGCATGTCTGTTATCCGTGTTGGAGAGAATCTCCTTCGCTACCGTCTCACGCGCTGCAGTCTTTACAGTGTAATCCGTAAGACCGGAGCACAGCTCCGCAAACTTGCCCAGCAGGTGATCCATCTACTACCTATTGTACGCAGCGAGCTGCGTTTCGAGT
>Ga0233411_10000466_pt1 | contig 12615 bp, 10 predicted proteins | sample Na_anoxic_2_MG_FD_179799 | JGI IMG/M metagenome (GOLD analysis project Ga0233411, IMG submission 179799) | Seawater microbial communities from Saanich Inlet, British Columbia, Canada - Na_anoxic_2_MG | ecosystem: Environmental > Aquatic > Marine > Inlet | place: Canada: British Columbia...
GCGCAAGCCTCGGCCTCCAGCTCATTTGTCCGCCTCCGCCCAGGCGTGCGATGCTCCGGCCCGTGCATCAACTCGTGGGCGACCTCGTGGGCCAACGTCGCCGCCTTGCCCAGGGGGGTGGCGTCTTGTCTGAGCACAACCCTGCCCCTGTGGCTCTCACCCTGTCGCTGGCCGGGCAACTGGGCCTCGGTCACCTCGATGTCCAGGCCCTCGGCGTAGCGCGTCAGGGCCTGGGCCAACTCTACCCCCTCGTCGCCCCGGTTGATCCACTGGGGTGGCTCGGGCAGCGGCTCGCCGTCGGTCTGGCTGACGTCGAAGACGTGCCCCACGCGGAAGTACATGCCTCGTTCCTCACGGGTCTCGCCGCTGCTGGCGTCTTGGACTTGGCGCCGCCAGGTGCGGGGGACAAAGATGGCGATGCCCTTTTCGTCCCGTCGGACCTGCCGACCCACCCGCTGCCAGGCTTTGTAGCCGGCGACGCGGGTGGCGTCGCGGCGCTGCATCAGAACCAGGTAACGGTTGCAGAAGGAATACTTGTGAAACTGCGAGACGAACTTGAACCAACGCTTCATCTCCTTGCCGGCGGCAGCCTCGTCCGTCAGTTGGGCCAGCCTCTCCAGCCGGTCCCGGATCAGTTTGCGCAGTTTCTTCCCCCTGGCCCCGGGCCTTTCGCGGGAGGCCGCGATGGCCCGCACTTGCTGGTCCGGCACGCCGACGGCTTCCAGTTGCCAGATGACGGCCTGGGGAAGGTCGGCGGTCGGGGTTTGGGAAGCGCCGGCGGACAGGGCTTGGGTTTGGGGGCCGCCGACGGTCGAGGGTGGGGCCTGAGTCGAGCGAGCGCAGCGCGGGCTCCTGCACTGCCCTTGCCGTGTCAGGAACGCGCCGCAGCGGTCGCATCGTCCTGGAACGGGGCAGCGTCCTGGAACGGGGCGACGTTCTGGCTGCTGGCCGCTACTTGCCCACGCGGCCTGGGCCTGGCTTGCCGGCGTCCCTGCCGCCGCCATCGCCGCAGTGGCCTGATTTGCGCATCTGTTACAACTCATCCCTCAATCTTCCTCGTGTTCTCTCTAACCCGCGAACCGCTCGACGAACCCCGCCCCGTACATCCTGTTCAACCTGTCGCGGTCGCGGCGAAACTGGTTGTGGACCTCTTGTTTAATCAAGCTGAACTCGGCCATCATCCCTGTGAAATCATTGCCCCACTCCCGCCGTCGCTCGATGAACGCCTTTACGCGCCCTTCGAGGGGGGAGTCGGCGGGGAGCGACGTGTGGACGATTAGCAACCTCATCTCCCGCGCCGCCCTGCTCAGCTCGTTGGCCGCGCGCCGGGCTTGAGGGGTGCTGTTCACGGCGCCCCGAGAGCGCCAGCGGGCATAAGGCTCGACGACCTGTCCCAAGATCTGCTGTCCGACCTCGTTGACGTGCTGCGCCGCAGGGGCGGGACGGGCGGCGTGGCCCGCAGCGGCCTGGCGCACGGTAGTTTGGACCTGCTGGCGGCGGCCGTCTTGATATACGGCATAGGACAACGGCGCATCGGGATCGTGCCCGGCGCGCAGGAGCGCCTCGGCGACCGTCGCGGCGATGGGCTGGGCCTCTGCGGTCTGTCCGCGCCACCCGAAATTCAGGTTCACGCTGTCGTGGCGCTTGGTTCCCGCACTATCCCAACCCATCCTTACGACGACCCAATTCTGCCGGTTGTGAAGGCACTCGTCCCGGCCGATGATGTTGGCCATTTCGTCCCAGCCGCGTTTGTGGTCCCGCCCGTCGCCGGGCCAGGCGTAGAGGTGGTGCTTGTTGAGATCCAGGGCAAAGGCCACGATGGGCGAGCCGTCCACGCGATAGTCGAACAAGTAGTGCGGGTTCCCCACTCCCGGCTCCGGCGGTTGCAGTGGGCACGTGTCATCGCCGACCAACAGCAATCCGCACCGTTCGGCCAACCGTTTCGCCTCTCCGTGGTGTCCTCGGCCGGCGATGCCCCACAAGCTGAGCTGGTCGGCGGCGTACTGGCGCGGCGTCTTGACACCCACGTGATAGTCGTCTTCCCCCCGGGTAAAATCAAGGGGAACGTCCAGGCGGTTTTCAGGGAACATCCTCAGAAAATCCCGCGCCTTGTTCCTCTTGCTGGACACTGCGCGCCAGTCCCAATCGGCCCAGGACCCTGGGTGCCGGAAGGTAAAGGGGCGGACGCCCTCGGGCTTTGTCGAGGGCTCCAGGAGAGCCTCGGTGGCCTCGACCTCGTCTGGGTTGACGCCGGGCGCTTTGATCAAGGGGTTGACGATGAAGGGGTGGGCCTCGTCCCACGCCTGGTCGTCTATCTTGACAAAACCGCTGCGGGCCGGATCGGCCAGCAATAAGTCGACGCGGCGTGTGTCGGCCAGGTCCAGGAACTCCTCCTGGTCGCCGCCGAACAGACCTCTTCTTGCAGGATCGTGCCAGTTCAGCCCTCGCCCGCCGGGGGAGTCGAACACGCTCACCGTGGCGTCGAGAGGGATGCCCAGCCGCCGGCGCAGGTTGTCTCCCGGCAAGGATGCCATCGCAGAGCGCGCCCACTCCCAGCCGTTCTCGGGGCCGGGCACGCCGGGGGGCGCGCGCTTGTCGGGACAGAGGGGGTTGTTGCAATTCCCTTCGTCAGCGGAGACGAACGCCTGGCAAGCGGGGCAGCGCGAGGGGAGCGGCGCCGAGTCGCCCGCAGGTTCGGGGCGGGCGACCGCAACGTCTACCCCTGCAAGCGCCTCTCGATGCTCCCCTTGCTCCGGCGTATCTCCGCCGGCGACGGCCTGTCTGATCTTTGAGCGGTCGACGGTGAAAGCGACCCTCGCCGGCGGCCAGCGCCGGGGCTTCCCTTGCCGCTCCCCACGCGCTCCGCAGCGCGGGTTCCGGCAGCGGGAGGCGACGGGGCTCAGGAACCGCCCGCAGCTCCGGCAGCGCGGCAGGTGCTGGTGGACCATCGCCCACGTGGCCTGGGCCTGGCTTGCCGGCGTCCCTGCCGCCGTCATTGCCGCTGTGGCCTGGTTCGCGCAACGGTTACAACTCATCGTTAATTCCTCTCGTTAGAGGCTTGCGCCTCTTCCTCGCCTGTTTGTCCGCCGCCTCTGCCGCCTCGAAAGAGGCGCAGCCCTGTCGCAGCAGTCTTTTAGCCTGCGGATTTGTCATTACCTCTTCTTTCGCCTACTCGCCGCTTCCACCGCCTTGAAGGCGGCCCAGGCCAGATAGTCCGATTGCTCCAGGCCGGGCACGAGGAGAGTGTCGATGTTGGTCCCCCTTCCCCTCAGCGTCAGCCTTTGCGGGGTCAGCCTGAGCCGGAAACGGGCGTCGCTCCCTCGGGCTACCTGGATGATATTGCCGGCGATGACGCCCCCACCCCAGAGGTACCCTCCGTCCTCCTGTTTCCAGCCCTCGATGTTCAAGAGCGTCGCGGCCTGGCCCTTTAGCGCCTCCACGCCGAGCGGCGGTGTATCCCGTCCGCCCAGCCGCGCCTTGTGGGCGAGGACGGAGAGCCTGGCCGCCACCGGCGCCGAGACGCCGAGCAAGTACAGCCACCGTCCGCCGTCCACGCCGTACATGTCGTGCGCCCCGTTCTCCCATGCGATCAAGGCGTCTTTGTGGTAGATCGCCTTTTCACGCCGCAGCAGCGCGCTCAGCAGATCGACGTGGAGCGGCGGGACGGCCTTTTTGCTCCTGGCCTTTGCAGCCTTGATTTCCCTCTCCCGCATTTTCAAATACCAGGCGCGCGCCCGCTTCAGAGCCTTGACGTGGCTGGCGGCGTTGAACTCGCGCCGCGCGCGACCCTGGCCCATGGCGTAGCTCTGCCCGCCCAGGAACTCCAATTGTGGCGTAAAGCTCGTGTACCTCTCCGGCATGTTGTACGGGGCCAGCCAGAGCGGTTGGCCCGTCTCCAGGGCCAGGCGCGTCGCCCTGGCGTTGGCGGCGATACACAGGTGCTCGGCCTCCTCACCCCATTCCTCGCCCGCGCCCTTGATGGCCTGGGCCTCTGCTTCGTCGGCCAGGCCCAGCAGGGCCTCGACCTCGTGCGCCTCGCCGATGCGGTGGGCAAGCTTGGCCAGGTCTCCGTCGCCCGCCAGGCCGCGCTCCAGCGCCGTCTGCTCCAGTGTCCCGTCCAGCGCGCCGCGCAGGGCCAGGCCCTGCATCCAGGCGGGTGTGGAGCGGTCGATCAGATCGCCCGAGATGGTGTTTGCTCCGACTTTCTTTTGCGCTTGGACTGCCAGGCGCTCTGCCGTCTCTGCCGCCCACTCTATGCGCGCCTCGGGTGTGCCGGGGTCAATGAACAGTCTTGGTGGGAAAAATATACTTTTTGTCATGATTTTCTCCTTCCTCCATCTTCCTTCCAAACCCTCAGCGATTCCAACAATGCCTCTCGATTGTTCATCTTCGGGTCAGCGTCTACCAGGCCCTCCAGGTGACGCAGGGCTTGCCCCACCTCTGGGCCTCCCCGTTTCAAACCCAGGGATTTCATGACGGCGTGTCCGTTCACCGCCAGTCGCTCTGTCTGCGCCTCCTTGGCCTCCGCCAATACTCGCCGAACCCTTTGGGCGCCGCGCCTGGTCTCCTCGGCCTTGTCTCGCCCGGCTGCGCCCCAATCGGCAGCCCGTACCGTCAGTAGAAATTCCACGTTCTCGCCGCCTACCCGCCGTGCCCAACGGCGGATGGATTTCTCCGAGGCGTCCGGCTTTGGCACGGCCATGTGTTCTCGCGCCGCCAGCACGATGAACCCTCTGGTTTTGTTGTCCAACTTTAACCGGCGACAAATGTCGTCGACCATCCTGGCCCCTTCTTTTTCGTGCCCGATAAAGGAGTAACCATAGTCCCTCCCTCTATAGTCGGCCGTCGGAGGTTTGCCGACGTCGTGCAGCATCATCGTCAATCTCATTTTGCCTGCTGCGTAATGGTCCTCTTTGTCCCCTGGAACGGGGACTTTGTCCCCTGGAACGGGGACTTTGTCCCCTGGAACGGGGACTTTGTCTGGATCACGGAATACGTCGAGGCCGGGCGACTCTACGTCGACCGCTTCTGCCGCCCTGAAATTGTGTTCCAAAACGTCGATGCCGTCGTGATGGATGTTTTGAGCCTGCCCCTGGCAAGCTGCCACCTCCGGCAAAAAGACCTTCATCAAACCCAACTGCTGCCACCTCCGCAGCCCGCGCACGCCGTCCGGTAGATCCAACGTTTTGAGCAATTCATCTCGTACTCGCTCGGCGCTCAATGGCCCCGGCAGCAGCCCCTCATCAACAGCCTGCCCGATAGCAGCCTCGGCAGAAAGGGATAGTTTGCCGTCTAATTTCGCTTCAATCCGGGGCGCGCGTATGGCTCGCAACCGGTCCTCGCGGATGCGCTCTATTCCGTCCCCGACGAAACTGATTTCTCCCTTTACCAAATCATCCAGGGAGGACGAAGGGTCGCCATCAGGTCCATACAGCTCTTCTGCAACCGGGTCGTAGGCCAGGGCATTGACGGTTAAATCCCGCCGCTGCAAATCAGTAAGCAGATCGTCGGTGAACGCCACCGTCGCATTACGCCCATCGGTAGAGACATCCCGCCGGAAGGTTGTCACCTCGATTGGTTCTTCGCCTTCCGCCGCTATCAGCATTGTGCCGTGCGCTTTGCCGCCGGCGTCGTACACGGCCTCGCCAAACAGGGCTTGTACCTGGCCGGGTGTGGCCGACGTAGCTACGTCTGAATCGTGGCTCGTTAAACCTCGCGCGGCATCGCGCACCGCGCCGCCGACGACTACCGCCTGGTGCCCGGCACTTTGTAAGCGTTCGATCACCTGCCTTGCTCCAGGCGTTACCGCTATGGCAAGCGGGCATACTCCGGCAGGTACGCCGGTTTGAGCCTGGAATAGTTTTGAAATTTGCTTGTATCTGTAGGCACAACTCATTTTTGATTGATACTCATTTTGATAATTCGACTCTTGTCCGAGTTAGGGAGCAACTCATCCTGTCGGGCCGGCACGCCTGCCCCGCGCATCGCGGCCTCTGCTTGTGTAGCGCAGCGATTACAACTCATTTTCTTCATCTCTGAGTTTGCGCTCCACCAACCAGCGTAAACTTTCTAGCCAACCACCGGATTTTCCCAATTCGGTAGTGAAGCCCTTTCTCTCATCGCCTCTATAAACGGAAATGCTCCTTAGTCCTGGTTTGAAAGGCCGCTTATCTACGCTGACTGTCCAGTCTGTGCTGATCAGTCTAAACCTGTGGCTGGTGAGAGTATCACCTTCAATTTGGAAGAGATGCTTTAGCCGATGTCGCCATCTGCCCTGCACCGACAGCATGATATTTTTCACTAATCGTTTGCTTTCAACCGACCACTGCCTGTATTCTTCATCGGCTTCTGGTGGCCCTGTATCTTTCAAGCGGATGGCATCCCTGCCGATATGCAGCGTAAAGTCTGGTTTATAGTCGGGATATTTAGCGTCGAACTCTGCTCTCATTGCCCATTTTTGCGCGACAACCTCGTGGATTGCGTTCATTCCTGCTCGAAACATGGTCTCCAGTTCATTCTTGATCTGCCTTACTGTTCCGAGTGGCATTTCGTCAAGGTTGAACGACACAAGAACGGGCAGAAGATCGTCGTGCTCGGCGATGTTACCTGACGTATCCTTGAAACCGCTGCCATCCATCTGTGGTGCCAGATTTTGGCTACAGGCAGAGTTTAGGCATTGCCCCTGCCGCGAGAGGAACGCGCCGCAGCGGTCGCACCGTCCCGGCACGGGGCAACGTCCTGGAACGGGGCATCGTCCTGGCTGCCGGCCGTCACCCGCCCACGTGGCCTGGGTCTGGCCCGACGGCACGCCGACGTCTGCCATCGCCGATTCCGCCTGTCGCGCACACTGGTTGCAACTCATCTCAAATCCTGGTCGGGAGATTGCCCGTGGCGAGCCCCCGGTCAGAGCGTACCGCCGTGTCCCGATAGCGTTGCGCAATCGAGGCTCGCTCTCGAATAGAGCATCCAGGGTCTCGTGATCGTTCATGCGGTAAACGGCCCAGACGCGAAGCACAAAGTCCTCGTCCGACGTCTCAGCGACCTGCCGCACCGCCGACTGAGACGCCCGGATGAGGAGACGCTCTCGGGCTCGGATGTGTAGCCCCCGGTCAATGACCAGAGAATCTATCACATCTTGATCGGTGATTTGCTTGATCAATGGATCCACGGTCTGCAAGTCGCGCGCCGCTCGCGCCCTCTGCGCCAGCATCTCATCCGTCTCGGCGGCCGCTCCTGCTACCATTTCGGGCGCAGCCGCCGTAGCCTCGCGGTTGGTCGGGCAGCGTGGGTTCCGGCAGTCCCCAGAACACGGCAAAAAGGCCCCGCAGCGGTCACAACGTCCTGGCTGCCGGCCATCACCCGCCCACGTGGCCTGGGTCTGGCCCGACGGCACGCCTGCTGCCGTCATCGCCTCAGTGGCCTGGTTCGCGCACCTGTTGCAACTCATCTCCACTCCTGTCCGAGTTAGGGAGCAACTTGCTCCCTCAACTTGCCCCTCTGCTCCCTAACTCGCGTCCTCCAGCAGTTTCCCTTCCCAGACTGCCCACATCGCCAGCGCCCCGCGCCCCTCGGCGTTGCCCAACCACTCGCGCAGCGGGGCTTCCATAGCGGTCGCGGCCAGTCTCTTCTTGCGGTCGGGTCGCCCTTTGCGTATGGGATGCAGCGTCACTTCCTTGCGACTCACAAGCAAAGCATAACCCTTTTCCCCCACGGTGAGAGACGCCGAAGGAGCCCCTCCGCTCTTTTTCTTCCAGGCGACTCGTGCCACCCCAAGTCGCTGGATCTCCTCCTCGCCCGGTACCGGGAGGGGGACGCCCTCTTGCTCCAGCCAGGCCACGACCTCGCCCACCTGTGGCCAGGACGCCTCGATCCCGGCCTTGCGCGCCAGGGCGTCGACGATGCGCACGGCGCGCAGCCGGTCGGTGCGCAGGATGCGCCTGCCGCCGGGCAGGTCCAGGAGACGGGTGCCGTGGCCGGCCGGGTCCACGAGCCCGTAGCCGCCGCCCCTGTCCCACTGCCCTTGTTGGTGGAGCTGCCAGGCCCAGTATTGGTGCGCCACCGACCGTGGCAGGCGCTTGAGGGCCTGGCTCACCTGCTTGCCCCACGCCTCGTCGTCGGCGTCGCTCCACAGGACATAGATCTCCTGCGCCCGTCGAACCACATCTTCCGGCGCGGCCGTGATCTCCAGCGCCTTGCCCTGCTCTTCCCCGATCCCGATCCGCCAGAGGTCTCCCTCGATGTGCTGCAAGACCGGCACAAAGCCGGCAAAGACCAGGTCTTCCTGGCCCAGGGGGCGCAGCGACATAGGCTCCCCCTCGACCATCACGGCCTGGTGGAGATCGAGGACGTCCGGGTTGTCCATCATCTCGCCGGCCAGGCACGAACGCAGCCGGTGCTGGTGGGCGTGAACCACGGCCAACCACTCCATGCCTTCCCGGCTTCGACCCCGGCTCGGCATATCCGTGATGGGGTGGCCCAACTCCTCGCTGGCCCGCATCAACTCCTCTAGCGCCTCTTCCATCGTCATCCCGGCCACCAGGGGCGGCGGGAAGATCTCGCCGTGGGGACCGCGTTCAAAAGTGATCACTGCGTCTCGTAACATTGACTTTCTCCTCCAAGAGCTAAAAACGTCGTCGAAACCGGCGACTTTACTACCAATCAAAATCCTCTGCCTGGCAGTCGCGGCAGAGGGGTGAGGCGATGGCGCAGAAATTGCACAAGGTCGCCCCGCACCCTGCGCACTGGTGTGCGTGCTCGTCGCGCGGGATGGAGACCCCACAGGAACCAACGCATACCTGTTCCGGTTGGTCTTTGTCCAGTCCCTCCACGAACAGCTCATTAGCCAGGGCCGCGAGGATCTCTCGGAGGATCTCCTCACCCCGGGGATGGCGTTGCCCGATCACGACCAGCGTCCGCAGGGACGCCCCGGCCGCCAGGGGCTCTTGCTCTGCCGCCCAGGCCAGGTGCTCGATCCCGCCGGCCTCGGCCAGGGCGTCGGGGACGTGGCCGACGAGGGCCAGGCCGGGGTAGCGGCGCACCTCGTCCCATAGCGCCTCCTGGTCCGCCCCGTCCAGGCGAGAGGCCAGGCCGGGGAAGCGCCTGAGCGCCGCCAGGCGTCCCTCGTCGCCGGGCGCGGAAAAGGCGCGGGCCAGCTCGCCGGCGCTGACGTGCGCTTCGCCCCCGGCCATCCAGCGGCTTTCGGGGGGCAAGGCATCCGCCCCAATCTGGCCGCTGTCGAGGCAGTGTGGGCAGGCGGACTCTCGGGCTTTGAGACCGCCGCATTGCGGGCACGTCTCTCCCTGCCGGTACATCTCGCGGCGTCCGTCCAGGGAGATCAAGGCCGCGACGTCCGCTGCTGTGACTTGCTCGCAGGCGGGGTTCAGGCATCGTCCCTGCCGCATAGTCCCGGTACGGGGGGTGAGAAATGCGCTGCATTGGGGACACCGTCCCCCCGCAACGGTACGATGCGCCTGCGGGGCGTCATCACCGCCCTGCGCCCAGGTAGCCTGGGTCTGGCGGGCCGGCACGCCGACCTCTCGCATGGCCGGCGTCGCTTCGTTCGCACATCGGTTACAGCTCATTGTCTTTCCCTCTGGCCAGGGCAAAAGGCCCGGCGGCGTATGCGCTCTCTTTCATAGTGCCATAAAAGAGCGTTCGATTTCAACCGGCCAAATCGAACAAATCGAACATGCGCCGCCTGGATTGGGGCGAAAAGGGTGTCTGTGTGTGGATTTTGGGCAGGATAGGGAAAAGACGAGGCTACCGTGTTCGGCAGGGGCGGTGCGTGGAGGGCGAGGCCGTTCCCGTCTCCCCAGCAAGGGCGAACGAGCGCGCGCGGGTTTGCTTGTTTGTCACCAGGGGTGTATAATCGAGAAACGATGCAAAAATGAAAGCGAGGACATGGAACAAGGGGCGTCTCAAGTGTTGACGCCCCCGACGCCATGACTCCTGTTCGGGCAGGAGCCAGGCATGTCCATCATAGCGCAAATCAACCACAATAGCAAGCTATCACGACCGCAGCCGGGTTTGGGCCTGCGCAAGGCGCCCTGGCGGCGGTCGTTTGTGTCCCCCGCGAGCCCGCTAGTCCTTTTGGAGGTTAGAGCATGACGTCAACTCAAGCCCAACTCGGTCTGATTTTCTCGGAAGCAGAGGCGGACGACGAAAGGCTCGACGCCCTGACCGCCCGCCTGATGCGCGACCTGCGCGACCTGGGCCTCGAGTCCGTCGAACGCCCTCCTGGCAGAGCCGTGCCGGAAGGGGCTATGGGCGACCCCTTTACCCTGGGCGCGCTGGCCCTGGTCGCCATACCGACCATGCTCCCCAAGCTGGTCGAGTTCCTGCAAGCCTGGTCGTTGCGCGGCGAGGGCCGCAAGCTCACGATCAAGACGCCCGCCGGGCTGGAAGTCGAGTTCACGCCGGAGCGCAAACTGTCCGAGGCCGAGCTGCTGGCGCTGGTGGACAAGCTCTCCCAGATCGCGGCGCAACGGCCCGACGACGCATAGTGTGACGAGGGAAATTATGTCCGACCGCCTTGCCTTGATCATCGCCAACGGCGAATTTGACGACCCCAAGCTGACCCGGCTGGCGACGCCCGTCCGCGACGCCGAGGCCCTGGCCCAGTTGTTGAGCGACCCGTCCATCGGCGGTTTCCAGGTAGCCCTGCTCGTCAACAAGACGCTGGGGGATGTGCGCCGGGGGATCGCGCGCCTGTACCGGCGCAGAAAGAGGAGCGACCTGCTCCTGTTGTACTATTCCGGGCACGGGGTCAAGGACGACTTTGGCGACCTGTACCTGGCGGTGCAAGACACTGAATCCGAGATCGTCAACGCGACGGCGCTCGACGCGGCCTTTGTGCGCGATCAACTCGACAAGAGCGGCTCGCAACGCAAGGTCGTGGTGCTCGACTGCTGTCACAGCGGGGCCTTTGCGCGGGGGGGCAAGGCCATCCTGGGCAGCAGCGCCGGCGCGGGAGAGGCTTTTGCCGGCAGCGGCCACGGCCGGGTCGTCCTGACCGCCAGTAACGCCGTCGAATATGCCTGGGAGGGCGACGAGTTGCTGGGCGAGGCCGAGACCTCTGTGTTCACCCGCTTTCTCGCCCAGGGCCTGCGCACCGGCGCGGCCGACCTGGACGACGACGGTAAAATCTCGGTTGACGAGCTGTACGACTATACTTATGAGCAAATCATCACCGGCGGTTTCAAGCAGACGCCTCAAAAGTGGGCGCAAAAGGTAGAGGGGCAACTCATCGTCGCCCGCAACCCGTACCGGGTCGTCAAGCCAGCCGAACTGCCACCCGAGTTGCGGCAGGCCGTCGAGAGTGATTTGGCCTGGATGCGTGAGGGCGCAGTGAGCGGACTGGAACGGTTGTTGCGCGGCAGCGACAAAGGTCTGGCGCTGGCAGCGCGAGAGGCCCTGGAACGCCTGGCCGGCGACGACAGCCGCCGGGTTTCGGATGCCGCTGCCGGCGCGCTGGGCGTCGCCTCTGCGCCGGTGAGCGACAAAGCGCCCCCCACGCACCCGCCTCCCGTCGTCTCCGCGCCGGTTGAACGCAGGCCGGCGCGAGAGCCTCGCAAGCGACCGACCTTGCCGTCAGGCGCTCCCTTGCCCTGGGGTTGGGTGGGCGTCGCCGGGCTGGCGGTGCTGGCCCTGATCATTATTTTTACAGTCGTGTATCTGTCAACCAGGGGTGATGGTGAGGATAGAGAGACTGTCGTGATCACGGCAACAAACACGTCCACGCCCGAGGGTGTCGATGTTCCCTCTATCTCGACCGACACACCTCACCCGACTGCTACATCCGAACCAACGAACACGGTCGCCCCGCCGTCCAGCACACCGGAACCGACCGTGACGGCCACCCGACCGACCGACACACCTCACCCGACTGCCACGCCCACGTTGGGAGTTGGCGTCACGATGCCCCGCGCGACCGACGGCATGGTCATGGTTTACGTGCCGGGCGGGGAATTCGAGATGGGCACTGAGGATGGAGATAGTGACGAACAACCGGTGCATAGCGTGACGCTGGACGGTTTCTGGATGGACCACACCGAGGTGAGCAACGCTCAATACGCGGCCTTTTTGAATGAGCGGGGCAATCAGACAGAAGGCGGGGTGGCCTGGCTGGATCTGGATGACGCGGACTGCCTGATCGAGCAAGTGGGCGGCGAATATCGCCCCAAGAACAGTTACGAGAATCATCCGGTGATCGAGGTTTCCTGGTACGGGGCGGCAGCCTATTGTGAGTGGACCGGGGCGAGACTGCCCACCGAGGCGGAGTGGGAGTACGCGGCGCGGGGGCCGGATGGGAAAATCTACCCGTGGGGAGATGCGTTTGATGGCGCGCGGTTGAACTTTTGTGATGCTAATTGCACCTATGACTGGAAAGATACGGGTCACGACGATGGCTATGAGAGGACGTCGCCGGTGGGAAGTTATGAGGACGGGGCCAGTTGGTGCGGGGCGCTGGACATGGCAGGCAACGTGTGGGAGTGGGTCAACGACTGGTATCAGAGTGACTACTATGATGTCTCACCGTCCAGCAATCCACCTGGCCCGGAGACGGGGGACCACAAGGTGCTGCGGGGCGGCGCGTGGTTCGACCCATCGGTGATC
>Ga0233411_10000467_pt1 | contig 12535 bp, 20 predicted proteins | sample Na_anoxic_2_MG_FD_179799 | JGI IMG/M metagenome (GOLD analysis project Ga0233411, IMG submission 179799) | Seawater microbial communities from Saanich Inlet, British Columbia, Canada - Na_anoxic_2_MG | ecosystem: Environmental > Aquatic > Marine > Inlet | place: Canada: British Columbia...
TATAAAAGAAAAACACAATACCCTATTAAAGAAAACTTTAAAGAGTAATACTATTAATACTAATAATATAATATATAATAATAAAGGTCATTTTAGTAAACCTACTTTAGCTGAAGTTGAAGGTTATTGTGATAAAAGAAAGAACAATATAGATGCAGAAGCTTTTATTAATTTTTATGAATCTAAAGATTGGATGGTAGGAAGCAATAAGATGAATAATTGGAAGGCTTGTGTGATAACTTGGGAGAAACGAGAAAAAAAGAAACCTCAGACAATGAGTAAAATAGATGCTCAATTAAATGAATACTTAAAAGGAAAAGAATACTTATGAAACCATTACAACAAGAAAATTTAGAGGAGCTTATTCCTAAAGTTTATGACTTGCTTACTGAAACAAAAATATCGATAGGATTTAATACTGATGGCAAAACAATAGCAAGTTTAAGTAAAATATTTGCATCTGATTTAATAAGAGAAAAAAGATGGGGTCCTATAACCTTTAATCAGGTTGAAGATGCTTTTCGAGTAGCTGTAAGGTTTGGAAAAGATGAACCATTCTTAACTATCAGAAATTTTTATAAATGGATTTGGGCTCATAAAAAGGATAGAATAGATGTAGCTACATATAATGTAGAGACATTAAAACAAAACCCTAAAGAAGTTCCATATTATCAAGAACCAATAAAATTATTAAAATGAAGAAAGAAAAATTATATAACCCTGAAATAGGAACTTTCCAAATGATGTTTGGATTTCCTCAACCGAATGTTTACAGACGCACTAAGTGGGTATCAACTAGAAAGACTAAAGAAACAAGAAATGAAGTTCGAAAATAAAGCAAACAGAGAAAGACAGAATAATGCTCTAAAAAAGTTCTGTAAACACTTTGAATTGACTTATGGTTCTCACGAGGAATATGCTCACATAGACGCTGTTTTATATAACAAAGGTAGGATAATAGGGTTCGCAGAAGTTAAAGGCGTACACAGAAGTATAGACGATTCTAATGATGTTATAGTTTCAATGAGAAAGATTGTACGAGCACAACAGCTTCAAGTTCGTAGTGGTCATCCTGTAGCAATTATATGGGCATTTAATGATGCTATTGTCTATGAAAGAATAAACAACTTAAGAGGTATTTTTTATTATGGAGGTAGGGCTGTAAGGGAAGGAAGTACATTTGACCAAGAACAAATTGTTAAAGTATTAATCAAAAATCTTATAAGAATTGAAAAAGACAATAAGTAAATTAAAAAAGGAGCTTGATAAGTGGTTCAGTCTTTACATAAGACTTAGAGATGCTAACGAGTACGGAATGATTCAATGCTTCACTTGTGGAATAGTTAGAGGATATAAGGACGGAATGCAGAACGGACATTTTCAAAGTAGGAAACATTTATCTACTCGTTTTGATGAGGAGAATTGTCAAGTACAATGTATGAAGTGTAATGTCTATGCTTGGGGAGAACAATATAAGTTTAGTCTAGCTTTAGATTCTAAGTATGGAGAAGGAACAGCAGAGGAATTACAATTTTTAGCTAGGACTACTTTAAAGATTTCTAGGGTTGAATATGAAGAAAAGATAAGTTATTACAAATCACTTGTTGAAAACTTAAAAGAAGAAAAAGGAATTGCGTAACCTTTTTATTATCTTTGGCGTATGACAGAACCGATTTATGCAAATGATGAACACAGAATAATAGTAGAAACTTATATGACAATGTGTTTAGAGTTCGCAAAAGAAGTAAGTACGAAAAGTAGATACGAGAATTACTTAGAGGTTGTTCAAATTATTATGGAGTATCATAACAACTATGGTTCAGGAACAAAGGAAGAAAACTTTTGGGATTGGCTAATGATAATACCAATTAATTTAGCAGTAGCAACTAATGGATTCTTTGCAGGAGTAGAAACAAAAGGAAACTCAGCAATAGTAAGAGCTTACAGATTAGTGCTTGATGAGTTAGTACAAAATACAGTAGATAAAATTGATAAGATAGAACCAATTAATGACTGACATTTATTTAGAAATATCAAAGCTATCAGATAAGTTTAGGGCTATGGCTTACGGAATAACCTCTGATGAAAATGAAGTCAATGAAGCAGTACAGGAATTGATGTTATATTTCTTACAGATGAATCCTGAAACAATTAAGACTATATATGAGAAAGATGGAATAGATGGTATTACAAGATATGGAGCAGTAGCATTAAGACGAGCATTAACAAGTCCACGAAGTAACTACTTTTATAAGTATAAGAAATATTATACACACATAGATAGTCTAACAAGTGCAGTTACTTATGATGTAATGGAAACAGGAGAAACAATACCTTCTAAGCATCTTTATAACCTGCCTAACGAAATAGTAAATAGTTATCAATGGACTAACCTAGAAAAGATAGACCAAGCTTTAGAAGGTTTTACTTGGTATGATAGGAAGATTTTTGAGTTATACTATTACGAAGAAGGAAATACACTTGATTCATTAGCAAAGAAGACAGGGATAAGTAGAAACAGCTTGTTCACAACAATAGATAAAGTAAGAGTGCAATTAAAGGATATACTAAGTGAATAAGTTCTTTGTACCTCAAGATGTTTATGAAGATAGAATAGCTATCTGTAAGGAATGTATTTATTACTTCAAGCCTTCAGGACAATGTAAAAGGTGTTTATGTTTTATGAAAGTTAAAGCTCGTATCTCTAACCAAGAATGTCCTCAGAAGTATTGGAGTAAGACAACAAAGGTTGAAGCAAGAACAGATATACCTGAAGAAATAATAGAAGAAATCTTAGACTTATGGAAAGACTTAAAGACAGGTAGAGCTAAAGATCAGACAGCAAAGAAGAAGATGATAGAATTGTATAACACAATATATGGAAGTAACTATGGAACAGGAACTAATTGTGGTTCTTGTATAGCTACTTGCTTTGATGGAATAAAAAAGATATATAAACAATACTCAGGAAATAATTAATAATAAATATAGGGTAAGACCTACAAAAGCATTTAATTTTTCAGACCTGAGTAGTAGAGGGGGGGTTTGGTCGCCTCCCCAATACAAACTAAAAGAAATGAAGATAATAATATCAGACGCAGGAGATGAACAAGAAGGAATGAGTATAACTTTAATATTAGAATAATGGAAAGAACATACAAAACAATCAAGTGGGTGTTAAGAGGACACATCAAAAACAATGTCAATTCTTTATGGATTTGGGAAGAAGATAACTTCACTTGTATCTATAATGAATATGCAGGGAGCGAAAGAATTTACACAAGCGCACAACTTTTAAGACTTTTAACAGAATGATAATATTTACAATACTCGGATTTATAACAGCAATCTTTTTATTCATAGTTGTTCTTATGACTATAATAGAATCAAGAATAAAGAATAGAAGAAAAGAGAAGTTCTTTTGGAATATGGATAAAGTAGAAACTAGAACAGGAGGACTAGCTCAAGATAGAAACAGAACATATAAAGAAATACTAAAACAAAAAACAAATGAAAAATAAAATACCTGAATACTATAAAGGAAAGAATGGATATAGAGCTAAAGATGTTGTAAGTAATTTTGACTTATCTTACAATGTAGGTACGGCAGTAACTTATCTACTAAGAGCTGAAAAGAAACACGACTCTCCGATTGAGTGCATACAGAAAGCTATTAATCATTTAGAGTTTGAACTTGATAAATTAAAGAAATAAGAAATGGGATTTACTAAAAAAACAACTTACTATTCAGGAATAGTTTATGAATGGAATCTACCGACAGGGTGGACTTGCCCAAGTGCTAAAGAATGTCTAGTAAAAGTGGATAAGCTTACAGGTAAAATGGATAATAAAAGTAATGCTTATAAATGTTATTCAGCAAGTGCAGAAAGGTTTCCCGGAGTTAGGACTAGCCGGTGGAATAACCTTGAGCAAAGTAAAGATAGTTTACCTCCACTCCCTAAGAAATGTGAGTCAGTAAGAATACACGCTTCAGGCGACTTTTATTCTCAATCTTATTTTGATAAATGGATTGACTATTGTAACGAAAATAAAGATGTGGAGTTTTGGGCATACACAAAGAGTCTTAACTATTGGGTAAGGAGAATAAATGATATTCCTGAAAATTTAACACTTACAGCTAGTTGGGGTGGTAAGCACGACAACCTTATAACTGAGTACAATCTAAAAAGTGCTATGGTAATAGCTGAAATGAAATACGACAAACCGATTGACTACAATGATGACGTAGCAAGGCAAAAAGATGTGTCCTTTTATTTATTAGATAATAATAAAAAGATAACAAAATGACATTATACACTTGCGAATGTGGAAAGACTAAAGAACTATCTAAGGCTACAATAGTCTACAGAGATGGTGCTTGGGTAGCAAAGGAAGCTGAATGTGAATGTGGTAAGTATATGGATAGTGAACCAACAGAAGGAATACCAACATTACAAAGGACAGAACCTAGTTTAACTAAGAACAGAGATAAGCTTTGGGCAGGAGCAAAAGAAAAGCTAGTAGGAACAAGAGGAGTGAATGAATCCTTTGACTAAAATAAATACAAACAATTTCTATTATATACTATGAAACAACAAGTTAAGATACATAAAGTAAAGGGAAATGCTAACAATCCAAGAATAATAAAAGACCATAAATTCAAGAAGTTAGTCAAGTCTATTCAGGAATTTCCTGAAATGTTAAAGTTGAGACCAATTATTGTTGATGAGGATATGATAATACTTGGAGGGAATATGAGATGGAAAGCAAGTAAAGAAGCAGGACTTAAAGAAGTATGGATTGAAGTAGCTGAAGGACTTACTGAAGAACAAAAGCAAGAATTTATTGTTAAAGATAATGTAGGTTTTGGAGAGTGGGAGTGGGATATACTAGGGAATGAATGGGATAGTTCTAAGCTTGAAGATTGGGGATTAGATGTTTGGCAGAATTTAGATGATACTATAAATAAAATTAATTCTATGGAAGAATGGGTAGGTATGCCTGACTTTGAAGCTAAAGAGAATCCATATAAGTTAATAATTAACTTTGAAACACAAGAAGATAGAGATGAATTTCATAAGCTTCATCCTATTGAGATACAAACTAAGTTAAACAAAGAAAGTAATGCTTGGACAACTTGGTACCCTTATAAAGAAAGACAAGATTTAAAGAATATAAAGTTTGATGACTAAATATCCTGTTTACATTATATCAAAAGGAAGGTGGGAAAATCCTATGACAGCAAAATGTTTTTTAGAGCATAACTTAGACTTTCATATTGTAGTAGAACCTCAAGAGGAAGAATCTTATAGAGAAGTGTTAGGTGATAGAGTATTAGTATTACCTTTTTCAAACTTAGGTATGGGAGGAACACCTGCTAGGAATTGGATATGGGAACACGCTAAAGATAATGGTGCTAAAAGACATTGGATATTTGATGATAATATTAAGAAGTTTAGAAGATTATATAAAGGAAAAAGGATAGAGTGTAATCCTAAGCAGTCAATAAGTGCCATAGAAGAATTTGTAGATAGATATGAAAATATAGGAATAGCTGCTTTTAATTATACTACATTTTGTATGAATGAAATGCAACATCCATTTTTCTATAATGTTCACGCATATTCTGCTATGTTGATTGATAGTTATTTACCTCACAGATGGAGATTAAAATATAATGAAGATGTAGATTTATGTTTGCAGGTATTAGATAGTGGCTTATGCACAGTCTTATTCAATGCCTTCTTAGTTGATAAAACAAGTACAGCAGCTAAAATGAAGGGAGGTAATCAAACAGACTTATATAAAGGAAATTCATTTGATATGAAATTATTAAAGGCAAAGAGTTTAGAAGAAGTATGGCCACAATATGTTAGAACGGTAGTGAAGTTCGGCAGACCACATCACGATGTAAAATGGAAGACATTTTTTAAACAACCACTAATAAGAAGAAAAGATATTGATTGGGATAACCTAAAAACAAATGAGTTTGGTATGAAGCTTAAAAAAGTAGGGGTAATACAAAATAAGCAATTAGACAAATTTTATAAAGATAATAAATGAAAATATTAGTAACAGGAGGTGCAGGATTTGTAGGTAGTAATTTAATAAAACATCTAAAAGAGACAACTGATTATACAATAACTTCATTTGATAATTACTTTACAGGAAGCGAAGCTAATCATATTGAAGGTGTAGAATATATACAAGGCAATACTTGGATGATAGACCAATTATCTAAGCAAGATGTAGTTTATCATTTTGGAGAGTATTCAAGAGTAGTGCCTTCGTTTAAAGATGTAGAATATTTAATGACTAGCAATCTATGGGGAACAAGTAGAGTAATAGAACAGTGTAGAAAATGGAATGCAAAATTAATATACTCTGCTTCAAGTTCTAAGTTTGGTGGCAATGAAGACTTAAGTCCATACTCTTGGACGAAAGCTAAGATGGTTGAGTTAATTAAAAACTATGCAGAATGGTATGACTTAAAATATGAAGTATGTTACTTTTATAATGTGTATGGAGAAAATCATATATCAGAGGGGGATTATGCAACTGTAATAGGTATATTTGAAAAACAATATAAAGAAGGTAATCGTTTAACTATCGTAGGAGATGGTAAACAAACAAGACAATTTACACACATTAAAGATATTGTTAATGCTTTAGGTAAGATACTAAAACAGAATAAGAATAAAGAGTGGCACTTAAGTTCTGATAAAGAATATAAAATTGTAGATGTAGCTAAAATGTTCACAGAAAATATAGAGTATGTACCTAAAAGAAATGGTGAAAGATACAAAGCAGTAAGCATAGAAAATGACACAAAAGAAGTATTAGATTGGAAGATAAAATATAACTTAGAGGACTATATAAATGGACGAAAGTAGACACATAAAAAAGGAAAGTATCTTACAGGCTTTGGAAAGTAGCTTAGGGGTAGTAACAGTTGCTTGTAAGGCAGCAGATGTTCCACGCTCAACATATTATAAATGGCTAAACGAAGATGAGGAATTTGCTAAACAAGTTCAGGATATTGAAAACATAGCATTAGACTTTGGAGAAAGCCAATTACATCAACAGATAGGAGATGGAAATACTTCAGCTACAATCTTTTTCCTAAAAACAAAGGGAAAGCGTAGAGGATATGTAGAGAAGTCCGAGTTAGACATTACTTCAGGAGATAAGGCAATCAATATGCCTATAATAACATTTGTAGAAACTGATACTCAATAAGAAATATAATCCTCTATTTGAATCTGATGCTAGATACTTTATTATAACAGGAGGTAGGGGTTCAGGAAAGTCATTTGCTGTTACAGTCTTTCTTACTTTACTGACTATGACTAAAGGTATAAGAATACTCTTTACTCGTTACACAATGGTATCAGCTCACTTATCAATCATACCTGAGTTCTTAGAAAAGATTGGACTACTAGGCTTTGATGAAGTCTTTAGCATTAATAAACAAGAGGTGCTTAATACAAAAAATGGTTCAGATATATTATTTAGAGGAATCAGGACTTCAGCAGGTAATCAGACGGCTAGTCTAAAATCATTACAAGGAATAAGCAATTGGGTATTAGATGAAGCTGAAGAACTTATTGATGAAAATATCTTTGATACAATTGATTTAAGTATTAGAGAAAAGGATATACACAATAGAATCATATTAATATTGAATCCTGTTACTAAGGAGCATTGGATATACAATAGGTTCTTTGAAGAGAAGGGCGTTGAAGGTGGTTTTAATGGCGTTAAAGACAATGTATGTTATATCCATAGTACATACCTAGATAATATAGAAAACCTCTCTAAGAGCTTCCTAGAGCGTATTAAGGGTATAAAGCATACTAACTTTAAAAAGTACACACATAAAATACTTGGAGGGTGGCTTGACAAAGCAGAAGGAGTAGTATTTGAGAATTGGAGCATAGGAGAATTTAATCCTGATGGACTTCAAACTTCTTGTGGAATGGACTTTGGTTTTAGTATTGACCCTGATAGTCTTACTGAAGTTGCTATTGATAAAAAGAAGCGTAAGATATACTTAAAAGAACACATCTACAAGAATGGTATTAAGTCAAACGAGTTGGCACAAATCATATTAGATAAAGTAGATAACAAACTTATCATAGCCGATAGTGCAGAGCCAAGACTAATAGCAGACCTTAGACATTTAGGGGTAAATATTAAACCTGTAAAAAAAGGAACGATTGAAAGTGGAATAACTCGTATGCAAGATTATGAACTTATTATTACTCCTGAATCAACTAACATAGCTAAAGAACTAAACAATTACATATACGCTGACAAAGGTTCTAAGCTTTATGTAGATAGCTATAATCACGCAATAGACGGCATAAGGTATAATGTGATTTATCACCTAGACAATCCAAATGTAGGGAAGTATTTTGTTCAATAAAAAAGAGGACTAAGAAACATCACGAAACTTAATCCTCTTTAGGAAACAAATTAAACAAGAAGAACAGCAAAGATACACCTTTTAAACTAAAAACAACAAATTTCTATTATATATTGTATGAAAGTTAAAATCAAAAAAGAAGGAGAAGTTAAAGAGTTCAAGCTAATTAATAGTTGGGCAGATGTTACTCTTGAAACTTGGTTACAACTTATTGATTTTGAAACAGGTACAAAGACTGAAGAAGCAACAGAAACAATAGCAGCACTATCTGACATTCCTAAGAAGTTAGTAAAGGAATTAGCCTTATCAGATGTTGCGATTATAATGAGTAAGATAGGAGAGCTTCAGTCAAAGCAAGATACAAAGCTAAAAAGGATAATAGAGATTAATGGAATTGAGTATGGTTTTCATCCTGATTTGGATTCTATAAGTCTTGGGGAATATGCAGATATTGAGCAGTTTATAAAGAACGGAATAGATAAACAACTTCCTGAATTAATGGCTGTACTGTATAGACCTATAAAAGAAAAGAAGAATGACATATATATCATAGATGCTTATGATGGTGATATACGGCTTAGGGCAGAAGAAATGAAACAGATGTCAGCTGAACAAGTGCAAAGTGCATTGGTTTTTTTTTACACTTTAGGGAAGGTGTTGTCCGAGATTTTGCCATTGTATTTGATGGAGCGGCTGAAGGAAACGAAGACGCAATAGCTTCAGAAGACTTTGCAAGTAAGTGGGGATGGTTTGGTGTGATGTATAGATTAACAAATGGGGAGATAGTAAACTTAGAACGAATTACAAATTTAAGCCTATTAGAGTGTTTGACTTGGCTTAGTTATGAAACAGATTTAAACTCGCAAAATAAAGTAAAAAGAAATGGTAAATAATAAGACATATAATAATGTAGTTAATACTCTTTTAAGAATAGGAGAGTATCACGAACAAATAAGCACAACTTCTGTGGGAGATATTTTTGACATCAACTTAGAGAAGATGCAGAAGTTTCCATTACTTCATATCAATCCAACAAATGTAACAACAGGAGATAGTCAATTAACTTATAACTTTCAAATCTTCATAATGGATATGGTGAGTGAAAAAGAAGATTGGACTAAGAATAATGCTTCAGCTAATTTTCCTAAACTTTACAAGACTTTAAGTAACGAGCAAGATGTACTTAATGAAACTTTACAAATCTGTACAGACTTTATAGGGATGTTAAGACATTCAGAACAACAATCTTTAGCAGGAACAAATGACATTAATGCTCCTATATATTTTACTCAAGATCAATTTACAATAGAGCCTTTCTCAGAGAGGTTTGACAATCTTTGTTGTGGATGGGTGTTTAACATAGGAGTTTTAGTTCAGAATGACTTTCAGACTTGTACAATACCTGTAACTTCAGATGGTGCAGGATATTAATGAAATGGAAAATAGGATGGCTAACAATACAGATAGGATGGAAGGGATGGAAAATAACTATTGATTTATGAAAACTGAAAACATAGAAAGATACTTAAATAGCTTCGGTAAGCAAGTAGTGAATCGTTCTAAGGGTAACTTACAAAAAGCAGGTAAAGGAGGTAAGCTTGAAGAATCTATTAGTTTTAAAGTTATAGAAGATACTGATGGTTTTACAGTTCAGTTCTATATGTCTTACTATGGTCAGTTTGTAGATAAAGGAGTTTCAGGAACTCAGAAAAAGAGAACATTTAAAGATTATAAAAGTAAAACAATAAAAACTCCATATAGTTATAAGAATAGTAAAGGACATTCACAACCACCAAGTAGAGCTTTAGATGGTTGGGCTGTAAAGAAAGGAATAGCTCCAAGAGATGCTAAGGGAAGGTTTATGAAAAGAAAGACTTTAACATTCTTAATAGCTAGAAGCATAGGGCGTTTTGGAATACAAGGAATAAGTTTCTTTCAAAAGCCTTTAGGACTTGGATTAAAGCAGTTTGGTAAAGACTTATTAGGAAGCGTCAAAGAAGATATAATTAATAGTTTAACAACAGTAAAATAATGGCATACACAATAGAACAATCACCTCTATATACACTAAACACAGCAGGACAAGAAGTAATATTTACAGTCTTAGACGCAACAACAGTTAGTACTTACTATAATGTCAAGTACATAGCTGAAGTACATATAAGTGATGAAGATATAAACTTAGCAACTACTACGGCTATAGTAGGTACATTCAAGACTACACCAAACAATGCAGGAGCAGGAATATTTGATTTCAGACCTATTGTAGAAAGCTTTGTTAATCCTGATAACTTAGCTGCATTAGGAAGTGAATATAAAGGTACAGCAACTACAGCTACTACTTCACATCCATTACATTTGATTGATAAGTATTCTCTTAATGATAATGTAGTTAGATATTTAAAAATAAGATTCAAAATAGAAGGTTCTACAACTGCAACAGGAACTGTAAGTATTATTGATACAGAAGATTCAGCACAATATACTTTAATCAATGGTTATTTAAAATATACAGATGTTCAAGATAGGGATGCTAATGGAAATTTTGGATTTAATACAGAGATATTTCAATTAGGAGGAGGTGCTACAGGTAATCAATTACTAACTAATGCGCCAACTACTCAGTATGCTAATATTAATGACTATGGAACTTTATCATTTATGACTACTCCACTTGCAGGAGATGTATCTAACACTACATTAGATTACTTTAAAATAAAATTATATGATGATGGTGGTTCTCCACTTGGTACAGATATAATAATAGATAACACAGATGCTAATGGTGGTAATACAACTTGGGATTCTGATACTAAAAATCAATTATTTCATCTTGGTTGTTTTCCTGCTAATTTAAAAAATTGGAGCTCTATATTTCTTGCTAATACTACAGACTTATCTTATTATTTAGTAGAAGCTTTTAATATTTCTGACCAATCTATTTCAGACCGATATACTATTAATATAAATTGTCCTACTTTAAAAGGCTACGAACCTATAAGACTTACTTGGTTGAATCAATGGGGTGTTTGGGATTACTATACTTTCACTATGAAGTCCACTAAGACTATCTCAACTAAAGGAACTACATACCAACAACTTGCAGGAACTTGGAATGAATCTATATATAGTCCGAGTGGTTACAGAGGAGGAAAGAAAGCCTTTAGAGTTAATGCAATGGAAAAGATAAGTATGAATACAGACTTTGTTAATGAAGCAGAATCAGAGTGGTTTGAGGAGCTTATAAATAGTCCTGAAGTTTACATATTAGATGGATTCCAAACAGACCCTACAGATCCTTTACTTAATACTTATGTAACTCCTGTAAGACTTACAACTTCTAGCTATACTAAAAAGACTGTAGCAAACGATAAATTAATTCAATATACATTTGAAGTAGAAAAGAGTAAAACACTTAGAACACAATCAATATAATGAGCGTACAACTAATATTATATCCTCAAAATTATGATGGTTACTTTAATACTATATCTAGTTCACCTACTGAAGTAGTTGTCAATGGAATTTCTTTTGCTAATTTAGATAATACAGTAACTTATACGAGTACAGCAACACCTCCCTATGTAGATACTTTAACTAATGAACCACCTGCTATTATAAATACTTGGTATAGATTCAGAAAGGGTTCTATAGCTTATCCAACAGTAGTCTTAGGAGATTTAACTTTAGTAGGGAGTTCTAGTGAAATATCAGGAGTATATCAAAAGATTACAAATCTAACAATAGCCGCAGCATATATTTTTACTATAAATATAGATACAGCTGTAGTTGGAGGTGATGTTGAAGTTCAAGTTTATTCAGGAACGACTTTACAAACTGCAACCACTTATAGTTCTAATGTAACTCAAATAACTCATTTTTTTATTGCAGCAGCTACTGAATTAACTATAATGATTAGTTATTCAAATGCTACAGCTACTGACTTAGTTGTAACAGATATATCGGTACAACCACATTATGGAGCAGTACCTTCAGGAAGCACTAGCATTTTAGACAATGGCCAAGTTATTTGCGACCTGTATGAAGATGAAGATTTACCATTGACATTAAGTGTAGACAACTTTAAGAATGTAGCTGAGAAAGTTC
>Ga0233411_10000469_pt1 | contig 12504 bp, 14 predicted proteins | sample Na_anoxic_2_MG_FD_179799 | JGI IMG/M metagenome (GOLD analysis project Ga0233411, IMG submission 179799) | Seawater microbial communities from Saanich Inlet, British Columbia, Canada - Na_anoxic_2_MG | ecosystem: Environmental > Aquatic > Marine > Inlet | place: Canada: British Columbia...
ATGCCGATGATGTCGGACAAGAAATCGCGAGTCACGTTTGGCGATAACTGATGGTGGAAGTACCATCATTTGGCTATCGCTAATCTTCTATTAAGGAGATAGCCAAATGGCTTACGGATTCCGACCTGTCCAGATGGCCGGGTCACGATATAACCCTGGTGGGTTTGTTGAAGTTCCCATTAACGCAGACAATATCACCGTTGATATCTTCAATGGTGAGTGCGTTACGTACACCAGTGCGAAGGGAATTGATAGACTCACAGATTCTGTGAGTAATGCAGAAACTACTGCGGGTGTTTTCATCGGCGCTCGATGGGCGACTGCTGGTGGTGATCAGAAGTGGGGCCAGTTCTATGATGGAGCCACGGGTAATACCGAAGCGTATGCTTTCGTTGTTCCCGTACGCGATGTCATCTTCCGAGTCCAGTCTGATGCAGCATGGGGTGCTGCCCAGCGCGGTACCACCGTAAACACGACCGGTACGAGTGGTAGCACTTCTACTGGGAATTCCGACCTCCAGGCGGACGTTGGAACGACTACCTCCAACCCGCCGATTACGGTTGTTGGAGTCATCGGAGACGGTGAGAACGAAAACTCAAGCAACCCTGATATTCTGGTTCGTTTTGTTGATGGTTGCATCCAGGATGTCCTGGGTTAAAGGAAAGGAGTAAATAATCATGGCTATTTCACGAGCGCAAATGATGAAAGAACTCCTCCCTGGGCTGAACGCCCTTTTTGGGTTGGAGTACAAGAAATACGAGAACGAGCATGAAGCCGTTTACGAAACTGAATCTTCGGACAGGGCGTTTGAAGAGGAAGTTAAGTTGTCCGGTTTTGGGGCTGCACCTGTAAAGTCTGAGGGATCTTCGATCACTTATGATACTGCACAGGAAAGCTTCACATCTCGGTACACTCACGAGACCATTGCAATGGGCTTTGCAATCACCGAGGAAGCAGTCGAGGACAATCTTTACGATTCCGTCTCGGCTCGCTACACCAAGGCGCTTGCCCGTGCGATGTCTCACACGAAGCAGGTCAAGGGGGCATTCCCCCTGAACAATGCTTACACTCCTGGCAGCTTTACGGCTGGTGACGGTGTTCAGCTTTGTTCTACGGCACATCCAGATATCAATGGTGTGAACATATCCAATTCTCTGGCTGTACCTTCTGACCTCAACGAAACGTCGTTGGAGCAAGCGTGTATTGACATCGCTGCGTTTACGGACGAACGTGGATTGCTTATTGCGGCTCGACCGCAGAAGCTTATCTGCGCCCCGTACAACCAGTTCCAAGCCACCCGAGTTCTTGAGACAGATCTCAGGACTGGGACTGCGGACAACGACATCAACGCGCTTAGGACCAACGGTGTGATTCCCGGAGGATACTCGGTAAATCACTTCCTTACATCATTGAACAAGAAATTCTGGTTCCTGATGACCGATGTTCCTAATGGAATGAAGTGTTTCCAGCGCACCGCCCTCCAGACAGGTATGGACGGCGACTTCGATACCGGCAATGTCCGATATAAGGCGAGGGAACGATATTCCTTCGGCGTCTCGGACTACCTCGGTATCTTCGGTAGTGGTGAGATTCTCTAGCAAGTCTGGCGGGGGCCTTCGGGTCCCCGCCTTTTCCTTTTAACCAAACTCGTCAGACTTAATCAGACAGTGCGCGGACTGGCGAGGTAGATGCGTACATCGAGGTGATACATGGCTAATATGCCTACAAGATTTAGCGGTCCGGCGCTTTACAGTGGTCAAGGAACGGACAATAAATTTTTCGAGAATATGCCATTGGGACTTAACCCGGATTATTTGGTGTTGATGGAGGATTTTCTAGGGGACACTATAAACAGTACGTTATGGGATATAGAAAATTCGCTTAGCGGAACCGCTACTATGATGGGAGCCTCAGGCCCCGGTGTCCCCGGGGACGATGTTGTAGGTGGGTGGGCACTGCTAAGCGGTAGTTCGACTACCGCGAACAGCGGTTCCAGTCTTCAGTCGAATGAACAGCTCCAGGGGATTAGTGATATCTTTTTTGAAACCAGAGTTGGGTTGCAGGACGCAGCAAACTCTGATTTATATGCCGGCCTTTCTATAGCGGGCGCTCTAACCACAATCCATCCATTCCACACCAATCCTAGGGTAGGTTTCTTCGTGGATGCAACCACAGGGAGTGGGGAAATCCAGTGTATTACATCTTCTCATGGCGGCAGCGCCATTAAACAAACCTCTACTGGAATATCTTTTGAAGACTATTCCCTCGGCGCAGACGGTGGGCAGGTGAAGAACAGTAAGGTTTTGGGCTTAAAATGGTGGAACGGAAATGGTGTCGCAGTGACTGATACCGGGGGTTCTTTTTTTCCATATGTAGTTGAATTTTTCGTGGACAGGAAATTGGTAGCTACTCACAGGAATATAAGTTTTGCCAACCGATCAATCAGCACCAGTGTTTTTTCTCCAATGGTGGCATTCATTCAGGGTTCCGGTCTTTCGGCTGTAAGTACCGCAGTTGTGGATTACCTGTTTTTTGCGCAGGCTAGGCACCAGACCCCAACCGCCGGGATAATGTCGGTTCAAAGTTAAATCAGTTTGAAGCGTAATAAGCCAATCTCGTCAGACTTAATCAGACAGCACACGGACTGGCGAGGTAATTGTGTGCGATGAGGTGATAGAAAATGGGAACTACAACTTTTAGTGGACCGGTCAGGGCCGGTACAATTCATGACACGACAGGTACGACTGTTGGAATAGATGTGGCCAACGTTGGCTCGGTTGTTATGGCACAAAGTGAGGAAATCACCGAGGCGGCGGCTGGGACTGCTACTTCCATTGTTATCCCTGCGGGAAGTCAGGTGATTAACTGTACTATTTTTCCAACTACCGTTTTCGCTGGGACTCTGACTCTAGGGACTACTTCTACTGGTCAAGGTTTCGCGACAATCGTGGCTCCAGCAGACAATGCGAGAGTTGTTATGGGTCCAGTTGACAATGCACTCTGGAAGGATGTCGGAGCGACCGATGTGAGGATTTACCACGATGGTGCAAGTGCGGGTGGCGGTGTGGGCGTTCTGACAGTTGAGTACATCCAGAACAATAACCTGTCGTAATCCAACGGGGGCACCTCCGGGTGCCCCCTATTTCGTCATCCGTGATGGGTTTTTCGACCATCGCGAAAGGTTTTCGACATCCTTCCTGAGAATGAGGAATAACACATGAACACGTTCAAACTTTTAACAGTGCTGCTCGCTATAGTGCTGTTCCCATTTCAGTCCTTGGCCGTAGATGGTTCAGGTGATGAGGAGCTTCGTACTGGACCAGACAGAACATCCGGTACTTGCTCTGTGCGTGAAGGGAGGGATTGTCACTTCTCGTTCAACAGCACTACGCTTGCAATGGCTGTGAACTCAAAGGTGTTTCAGGTAGATGCAAGAACTGCTGTTGCCTGCCTTGCGCCTATTAACGCTTCAAACGTGGCGGGGGCAGTGAAGTTCTGGAAGGTTGTCGGGACTTCTAACACAGGGACTTGGGCCAACAGTATGGTCCCTTCGTCTTCTGCCTCAAGTACCCTAAGCCTTGCTGCAAACAACGACTGCTTCACCCTAAGCACCGGAAGATGGTGGATAGAGGTGACTACGGCAGCTAGCACAGCAAATTATGCAATCGTTGTTATTACCGGGTCGAAGGAGTAGTCGCATGAACAAACTTATTCTAGCGATTCTCCTATCGCTATCTATGACTGCCCATGCTCAGGTGTCTGGACCCGGCAACACTTTTGGTGGTGGTGGTGGTGGCGGTGCGACTACCTCTGTCGATGGGACAACCAAGGTCACTAACGCTGCGGAGGGGTTCGCGATTGGGTGTTCGGCCACTGCGGGGACGCAATGTACAGACACAAACTCTGACATATATTTCGACCGCGCTGGCAGCATCTGGCTGAAAAACCCTGGGCAGGGAATAGTAGTGACACCGAGTGCCACTGTGGGTTCTGGAATAGCTCTGAGTGAGGCCGGGAATTTCGGATCTGAGAGTTTTACAATGAAACTTGAGGATGCCGACTTCCCGTCAAGCACGGTATGTACAATCAATGCTGATGGGACATCAACTGAGGGTTGCCCGTGGGCGTCCATCGGTACCGTTGACAGAAACATCAGTTACAGCACCACCAGTATGAAATTCACGATACCTACGCCCATCCAGCCGTGGCGAACATTCGTTGGGGAGGACTCAGCAATGCCTGCTTGGATTTCAAACCCCGGCCCGGTAGGGAGGATAGGTATCAAAAGCATCGTGGCCCACGGCAGCAGCAACATAATCACGTTTGATAGAGACCCGATTCTCAATAGTGGAGTAAGAATGACTATATTCTTGCCAAAGGATGGATTGATAGAAGAACTCCGGGGGAGGCATTTTAACTATGCCTTCTGTGATCCAGGGATTAGTCCCGCTTCTCTTTGTACAGCGACCGCGACTTCATTCCCCTTCTCACTCGTGGAAACGAACACCACTATTCTCAAAGAGTACCTAGATATAAGTGGGTACAGCACAACTTGGCCCTCTGGGCCAGATAACACAAAATTTGGGCACGCAACTATGGTTGCTACGGATACCTACGTTCCCCTGGTATCCACAGGAGAGGATACAAGTTGGAGTGATGCCAATGGGGCATTTACACAACCCACAACTGTTCCATACATCAAGGCAAACCCTGTGAATAATGAACTATGTGAATACGTTTTAACACCTGGTATTTGCGGTGACACTATTCAGCTTGTGAACCCAACAGCAAGTCCCGCTTTATTTCAAGTAGAGAGAACCCAAACACAACTACTGGTAGGCGGGGTTTCGACTATCCAAAATCATTGTGCGTTGGATGTATATAAGAACGACCAGCAACAGATCCCGTCTCCAGTGACTAGTATACTTAGGACGTATTGGAACAGTGCTGTGGATAATATCTTGTCTGTCAGGGCACTTACTGACAACAACGCAAGGGTAACCGTTGCGGCAGGTACTCAAGCGGTTCCAGAGGTGGATAATATCGGGTTGTATAGTACAGGTGTAAGTAACGTACAGTTTAACTCCTCAGCATTTGTTGATTGCAACTGGGGGTCAACTGACTGGGGCAACAGCGAGATAACCATCACTTACTGTCCGTCAGGGTTCGGGGTTACTCCATGCGATTGCACTACGCCGGGGGTTCCATGTACATAAAGAATATACTATCCGCTCTGTTCATCTTCCTGTTCACCAGCAGCCTCGCGACCGCATCAAGCAACGCTGTGGGGGGCCTACTTATAAAGGGCCACAATCCAAAGCCCAACATCATTTGGATCTCGGTTGATGACGTAGGCCGGGACAATTACTACATGCTGGGGGCATACCAAAGCCCCAACCACGCAGACACCATGTACTACGCCAACAACGACGGACTGGGTAGCTCATGGACTCACAATGACCCCGTTAATACGCCTATGCCAAACCTCCTGCACATGACGCGGCAGGGGGTGAACTTCACAGGTGCATGGTCTGGGATGCAGTGCCAGCCCACACGGGAGATGCTCCGTCTGGGACTAACTAAGTGGAGTAACAGCCCGACTAATGCAACGGCAGTGGCTGACGGTTTAGGTACAGCCGAACGAATTCTTGCAACAGACCCTGAGTACGAGATTGTAACCGGGGGGAAAACCCAGTTTTCTAATAGCTGTCTGACAGGTCTCGACCCAACCGGCACCGCTAACCACATGCCCGCACTCACCCCCGGACCTGCCGTAAGTTTCAATTTGTGCCTAGGGCAGCATGGCCTCACCTACGATGTAAAATTCGCCCGCCGATTTAATGAGGCGCATATCGACCATGACACTGGGATTGGAACACTAGTGGAGTGGGACACATCAATGCTGCCCGCCGACATTAAGAATGGTCTTACTGACGAGTATATGCACGTAGACGAGAACATGGTCTACCGATCCATTGAACACATAAAGGACACAGCCTTGTCCCGTAGTGATGGAAGCTCTGGGGATTTCCATAGTCCCTGGGACAATCATTATGCACGCCCGTATATGATAAGTATGGGTTTCCATGAGTATCATGGTGATAAAGCTGGTTACATGGGAAACGAGAGTCCACAGGGGTACACAACTTTTGAAGAGGGAATGAAATCTCTAGGCCCATCTTCTAATGCTGCACTGTGGCCGAACCATGGCCTTCCGGGCTACACTTACGCACAGGCCGCTGCTTCAAGCCTCCCGCTTGGCCCCTCTGGGTGGTCTATCCCCTACGCTGCTAGTTGTGGTCCCGATTGGCCCCTGTGCTGGAGAACGTCCGAATGGTGGGGTGCGGACATCCACGATGAGAATGGAGAAATACCAGGGAACGGCAAAGCGATGACATTAGGCCCGTGGGAAGGATACAGCCAAGGTGCCAGTCTGTTTGTTGATCGTCAGATCAGTCTGTACTTAAAGGCTTTAGGAACAGCGGGCCTAAAGAACACACTGTTTATTTTCACAGGGGACAATGGTAGTGTGCGCACCATCGCGAGTAATTTCAAGGGTCTAAATAAGGGAGCCGACTGGATACCCGTCCCCGATGATGGTGACTGGCAGGACGCAATTGACACCGTGAACCCCACTTTACCCACTGCGGGGTATGCCTACAAGGGAACTGAGTCAGAGACAGGTCTGAATGTCCCATTCGTGGCGATGGGTGGGTGGGTGAACCCGGACAGCGCAGGCAGCACATCTGAGTTGAGATTCCTGTCCACTGACGTTGCTGAAACAATTAGTCAACTCGCTACCCCTTCGTCCTTACCTCTGACACCTGACGGTAGGGACTTCAGTTCTCTTTTCAGCTTGGACTGCCACAACGGTGCGTGCGACTCTATTGCTGGTCCGCTTTGGGAAGATACTTACTCCCAGGCGAAGGTCGTTGCGTCACCCTCGGCTGTCACTCAACCATTCGATGACGCGGGTGGGACAAGGCGCACTTACCGAATAATGCGATTCGCGAGTGAGTGTGATTGGGTTCAAGATCTCAGTGCTGCCGACCCCAATGTTGACATTAGATCAACCGTCAGTTCAGATGCTGACCTCTTGGCGGCCTACACCCGGTTGAACGCTGGGTTGATTCTCCGTGGAAGTGCCGTTGAGGGTGGGTCTGGGTGCTGACTGGGATTACTCTAATGCTCCTGATGGCGGCTCCTGCATTCGCTCAGGATCAGTCCTCTCAAGCCCATCAGTTCTGTATGGAGAACATGATGAATGGGTCAGCCATAGCCCTCAACGAACGCTTCAAGCCCCTCACACGCAACGAAGAGGAATGGGATCGGCTGGTAAGTGTGGTTCTGGAAACATGGCATGAGGCTTGTTTCAGCCTGCTTGGAGTGCCTGACAATCGTGCAAAAGAGGACGAAATGCCCTGGAAGAGTCCGGGTTTAATTTGCGAGGAGAAACTTTAATGTCAAATGTGAGCCAGACAACCTTCTGGAGTACAATCACTATAATGGCTTCGGCTATAGGAGGCGTTCTCATCCTCGCATCAACTCATGCAGGAGAGCCAAGGCACTCTGAGTCAGCAGATGAAAGACAAGTATCTGCATTAGAGGTTAGGGTTGAGCGGGTGGCAACGAGTGTTGAACACAATAGTGAAGTTCTCAGTGAGCTTAAAGATGAGATAAAAGATCTCCGCGTTGATATGAGAGCATCTTCGCAGGATATCTTGAGAGCCATAGAGGCTAGATGACCCCGGATGGAGAGTTCACCGAGCGCGAGGTTGGTGCAGCACTTCAGGAACTAAAGGAAGTAAGGCACGACCATAGAAACCTTCGGACGATTGTGATGCTCGTATCGGAGGAGCAGGATAATTTGAGGCTGGAACACGAAAAACTGAAGACTAGGCTGACCACGGTAGCGTCGATAGGGGTAGGCCTACTTTCCTTAATGGGTCTTGTATTACAATACATGACTCGGCAGGTGTGAATTGGCTATATCAACTACGGCAACATTCAATCCAGACATAGGCGAGATTGTCGAGGAGGCGTATGAGCGAGCCGGTCTTGAGATGCGTACTGGGTACGATCTGAGGACTGCTAGGCGTAGCCTTAATTATCTAATGCTTGAGTGGCAAAACAGGGGATTAAACCTGTGGACCGTGGATGAGCGCAGGATAGACACGCAGGGGGATGACTCTGAAACTGCGCTCTTTGAAAATTATCTAGTCAAGGGAGTTTCTTCCTATTCGCTTGATTCCGATACGGTTGGGGTTCTGGACCTTATCCTCCGCGTCAACGATGGGGCGCTGTCCACTCAGTCTGATTATGTACTGAGTAGAATTTCTGAGTCAAATTACACAGCTATACCCAACAAGCTTTCCCAGGGAAGGCCGCTTCAATATTATGTCGAGAGGCGCGGGATTCTAGGGACTGGGGTTTCTGGGAAGCCAGCCGACAGGAAGGATAAGGTGCATTTATGGCCAGTTCCTGACAGTGGGTCTACGTCCGCCTCGACGGGTAACAAATACAAAATACTTTACTGGAGGGTAAGGCGTATAGCGGACTCTGGCCTTAGCGCCTCCGAGACCATGGAGGTTCCGGCTAGATTTCTTCCTGCCCTGGTTTCCGGGCTCGCTTACCATATAGCAATGAAGAGGCCGGAGGCCATGGAGAAGATTCCGCTCCTCAAGCAGGTGTACGAGGAGACTTTCCAGATGGCTGCGGAAGAGGACAGGGAAAAGGTTCCATCGAGGTTTGTTCCAAGGGTGTTTAGTTAGCCTTATGAGTGGCTCCTACTCCGCTGGTCGGCGTGCGGTTGGATATTGCGACAGGTGTGGCTTTGAGTATCGCCTGAATGACCTGAAGCCAGAGGTCACGAATTACAGGGAGACTGGTCTACGGGTTTGCGAGTCCTGCTGGGACCCAGATCATCCTCAGCTTCATGTGAACGAACTGGAAGTTGAAGAGAATCAGGCCCTAAAGGATCCTAGGCCTACTGGGTCTACTTCGGGTAGAGAACTCCCGTATGCCTATCGGTGGGATTTCACCAATTCGGTTGTGACCAATGAATATAACTCCGTGCTGGATAGTACCCCCACCATAATTGACGGGTGGTATAGTCGAAACGGGGTCATTGGCTGGAACTCTGAATCCGGCGTGTTGAATCTTGTCTCGGATGGCTCGTCTGGTGCTCCGGGAGATCCCTATGTAGTCAACGGAGACCCGGGGTTTGGCTTGGACCCCATTAGTATAGACGCCTCTGTCTACAAGTTTGTGACTACCGTGTTTAGGGTGAATCGCTTCCCGGACTTTGAGCCAGAAGACCGTTATCCATATGATTTCCAGGGTCAGCTATATTGGTTGACGGATCCGTCTACTATATTCTCTGGTTCGGAAAGAAACAAACGCTCCCAGAGGGTGGTGATGGGGAATTCACCGACTAGCTCCTTTTATAAATTGTCCTTTGATATGAGTGATGACCCTACATGGACAGGGACAGTCGTTGCACTCAGGTTGGACTATTTTGACTCGCAGAATTCGGCGGGATCTTTCCAGGATGTCGATGCTGGTGATATTGATATAGATTACATAGCAGTAGAGGCTTACCATAATCCCGACTTGTAGTCGGACGGAGGGACAGGATGCCCAAAGTAGGTGACAAACATTTTCCATACGATCCGGCAGGGATGTCCGCTGCGAGAGAGTACTCGGCTAAGGTTGGCATACCGGTGGAGAGGACAAAATCTTACAATACGGGTGGCCTTATCAGGTCTCTCCCGTCGAAGATAACCAGGGTTAAACCTCGTGGTGTGGGGATTGCCAGGAAGGGGTTCCTTGGTAAGGGAACGGTCTAGAAATGAACTACGGTGAATTGAAGACGGCAATACAGGACTATTGCCAGAATTCAGAGGCTGGCTTTGTCTCCCACATACCGGACTTTGTTAGGGCTGCGGAGGATAAGGTCTTCCTCTCTGTGCAGATGCCATCATTCTGGAAGAGTGATTCCTCGGTTGAGACTGCGGAGGGAGTCGCTGAGTACGAGATGGCTGCCGGTGTGGTTGATATACTTTCCGTGAGGATATCAGAGGCTCCGTTGGCCGTTAAGGGCTCTGTGGACGGTGGCCCCTCTAGGTATCTGGTGCGGAAGGATTATGACTTCCTCCTTGAGGCGTATCCGGGCTTCGTTCCGACAGTGGGTGATCCGACTGTCAATGTTCCACAGACCGGAATTCCTAAATATTATTCCGTTTCTAAGTCGGATAAGTTCAGTGCTCCTACAGCCGTGACTGTTACCGGGACCTCGGTTCTTGGGTCATTGGTGATTTCTGGAATTGCAGGCTCAATTTCTTCGGTGAGTGTTGGTGATACTGTAGTTGGGACTGGGTGGCCCTCCGGCACGAGGGTCGCGAGTAAGGGTGCTGATTCAATTACCTGTTCACTCGCCGCCACGGCGGCCAGCACAGGGTCGATTGCAATTTCGCAACGCACCTCTGTCTCCGCCACCATCAGGCTTGGCCCTATACCTGACGATAGCTATGTATCGACAGTTGACTACTACGGTAAAATTTATGGAGACTCCATAACTGTGAGTGATGGCACTGAAACCTGGCTCAGCATCACATCCCCAGACACTCTCCTATACGGTTCTCTGGCCGAGGCTTATATCTACATGAAGGGTGAGCCAGACTTGATACAAACCTATTCTTCCCAGTTCACCAATGGGCTTTCTATGCTCAAAAATATGGGGGAGGGCCGGTTGACGGTGGACTCATTTTCCTCCGGCCCAAAGAGGATTGACCCTCAGTGAGGATTTATAATAGCTAATGCCGGATTATTCAACGGGATATCAGTTCAAGCTCATAGGGGATGGCGAGGAGGCTGGGTCGTGGGGTCGTAGCACCAATGAAAATCTTAAAAAAATAGAGGCTGCGGTAGGCCTTCCCGTAGAGATTGATATAACAGTAAACTTGGGTGGTTCCACCTGGGATGCGTCAACCGATACATTCACATGGATTACACAGGAGTCTTCAAAGACAGGAACTCTGGGTGCGAGGGGCAGGTGTTCTTATGTTAATTTCAAGAGCACTGTTGCCATCTCTGGTTCTACTGCGACGGTTGAGATTAGGGGGAATTCGGTATCCGAGTTCCCCGACAGGACCCTGATTGCTACGAATAGCCTCAGCGATGGTAAGGTGATAGTCCTCGATATTGGCGGGGCTACCTACACCCTGAGAAATGGGTGCACTGCCCATATATTCACCTCAAATGCCGATATTGGCGGAGCGGGGGTGAAGTCTGTCCAGAATGCGCTGGGGACTGTTCAGCTTACCGGTATTGATTTTGCGGAAAACCCCTCTGCGGAAATTGCAGTGGCCCCGTCCCAGGCGGCTGCCCTATCCGTGACCGACGGAACCTTGGACTATCTGGTGGTGGATACTGACACTCCCAAGGTAATTGTTGGCGACGGTGCCACGGGTGCGGTGATCGAAGCTTCCGGGGTAGACAATGATATGAGCATAAAGTCGTCTGGTCCTGGGGATTCAGATGTGAATTTGACTCCAAGTGGTACAGGGAATGTAGTTGCAGGGAGTGGTGAGTTCGTGGGTGATCTTACCGGCGATGTTGTTGGCAATGTTACAGGTAGTGCTGGATCGGTTGTATTGACGGATGCTGCTGGGAATGCACAGGCTCATAACTTGGTCATGGGCGGGTCTGCCACGGGTACAAACAATCCGGTTGTGCATGATGGTTCCTTAACGTACACCCCAGCGGCTAGTATTTTACATGCTCCAGGTATCAGGACTCCCTCAGTGGTTGGAAACAACAACCTCACGGTAGAGGCTTTATCTGCGGGTACACTGACAGTGAAGAGCCCGATCCTGACAACCCCGACTGTGGGCGCTACGGACTGGGCTTCGGCTAATCACACTCATGTGGATGCGTCAACCGGTGGCGTTCTTCCCAATACTGCCCTAGGCCTTAACAGTACAGTTATAGTGCAGAACCTCCACGAGATTGATTTTGTAGGGGAGGGCTACACCGATATTACGGGAGAGGCCCAGAACTATTACGGAAGGGCATTTTCTCAGGCCCATGGTGTCACTTCGGTGGGTGGTGTTTCGGCTTGCCTGAAGTACACGGGTGATGCTGCGATACCCGTTGATCCCGCAGGGGGCGGGACTACTCTGGGTTCCGGCCCAAACGGCCCAAACGGATGGGGCGTCCCGCAGTCAGGTGCCCACGGCTGGAGCATTGGTGACCGGGTTGAGATGGTCCAGACATCCGCGTACACGCGACAGGGCGGCGGAATAACCGCTGAACAGAACCGCTGGAACCTGAATTCCAATGTTGCCTCCGGGCAGTGGGGCTGGAGCGATACTCATGTCTGGTTAATTCTTGGTGTGTGCGCCGACACCAATGGGACGAATCTAACTGAGGGACCGATGGCCGAGTGGACTGGAGACAATCAGCCTGACTCAGGGGTTGCTACAGAAGTTGGCCATAGATTCT
>Ga0233411_10000472_pt1 | contig 12460 bp, 9 predicted proteins | sample Na_anoxic_2_MG_FD_179799 | JGI IMG/M metagenome (GOLD analysis project Ga0233411, IMG submission 179799) | Seawater microbial communities from Saanich Inlet, British Columbia, Canada - Na_anoxic_2_MG | ecosystem: Environmental > Aquatic > Marine > Inlet | place: Canada: British Columbia...
CCGTCACAGCTAAAACCTCTCTATCGATGAAAGAAGCACGTGCACAGGCACAAAAAAACTTCACAGCAGCTAACAGACTCGTAACCCAACACAACAGACTTACGAACCAATTAAAACAACAAATACACATGTCATCACTCAGTGATGATGCTCAAGAAGTGTACGCGGCTCAAATGCGTCTTGGTGCCAATGCAACCAAAGAACAAAAAGATGAAATTGCCAGGTTAATTACTCAACTTCAAGCACAGCGAGTAGCCACCGGAAAAACAAGCGGATCAATGCGTAATTTCCGAGGCATAATGCAAAACGCCGGGTGGCAATTACAAGATACAACTGTGCAGCTCCAAATGGGAACAAGCGCATGGACTGTACTAAGTCAACAGGGTTCGCAGTTTGCATCTGCCTTTGGTCCTGGTGGTGCTGTTATTGGTGCCTTGATCGCTGTTGGTGGTGCTGTTGGTGGTCTTGCTGTCAAAGCACTCACAGGTAAAAAGTCAATTAAAGAGTTAGCCGAAGCACAAAAAATTCTCAATGGTGTATTCCAGGATGGTGAAGTTGCAGCAGATGACTTAACAGAGTCATACAGAAAATTATTTGCTAAGAACAAAGACTTGGCTATTCTCACTGCTCAACAAGCTAAGTTTGCAGCTAAAGACCAGATGAAAGCAGCAAGAGATAGTCTAGGTGCACTAGGTAAAGAATATTTCGGACTAAATGCCACAATCAAAACCAGCGGTAAACTATCTAAAGAAATGCAACAGGCTGTTACTCTTGCTAATACAAGACGTACCAAAGCAATTGAAAAACAGTCTAAAGAACTCGGTATCACAGTAGATCAGTACCACGAGATAAATCAATTGGTACAGAAAGGTGCTTTCGGTGCTGTAGCTGAAAAAGTTACCGAGATAAGCAAAGAAACAGGAGGTATGAACCGTAAGTTGGCTAACACCGCTTTGACTTTTTTGCAAACATCAGAAAATGCCAAAGATGCGGCAAAGCAAGTTGAAAAACTTCAGAAAATAATTGCTGGTGAAATAACACCCAAAAAACCTAAAGATAAAAAACCTAAAGGTAAAAAAGCAACAACAGCTAAAGATGAAGATTTCTCGTTCTTGATGGGGCAAATACAAACAGAAATCAATCTTCGTAAAAAAGCGTTAGAAGACATTGATAAAGCACAGGTATCTTTCTTTCAGCAGCGAACAGATCCTCGTGTAGTTGAAGAACAAAAATACATAGAAAGAATGAAAACGCTGAACGATGCCAAAAAACAAGCATGGGCGCAAGATGCTGCAAGTAAAGCAGAAGTGAACCATTTAATTGAATCTGAAGACCAACGACATAATCAAGCTAAAGAGGAACTAGCGTTTAGTGCTATGACCACATCAGTCCAAACAGCACAAATGGCACAAACAGCAATGCAATCAACAGTTGACCTTCTAAGTAACGGTGTTGACCAGGTAAAAGCACAGACAGCAGAAATGAATAACTTCCAAAAGCTAATGTTTTTATCTAGCCAGGTGATTGCGGCAAGCATGGCAGTCATTAACGGTATATCGTTGGGTATGAAAATGGCAGAAGCTTTCAGTGGAGGAAACCCAATAGCAGCGGCGGCACTACAGGCAACAGGTGTTTCAATGGGTGCTGCTTCCGCAGGTGCAATCATGGGTACTACTTTTGCTGGTGCTTTCGATAAAGGTGGTAACATCCCTGCCGGTCAAAGCGGTATCGTTTCAGAATACGGTAACGAGCTTGTGAACGGTGTAATGGTGAAGGGTCCTGCAAGAGTCACATCTCGTGAAGACACAGCTAAAATGATGGGTGGTGCTAGTCTGAACGTTACTGTTGTCAATAATGCAACCGGTGTTCAACACGAAGTACAGCAGGTCGATGAAAATACAGTTAAGATCATAGCCTCGCAGGTGTTTAATGATAATATTGATAGAGGTGTTGCTGCTGTAGTCGATAAAAAAGGGAGCAAGACAGATAAATCATTTCGTAAAAATTACAATACACAAAGGAACTATTAACCATGGCAACTAAAGGTGATATTTCGGGATTAGATGAATTAATATTCGGTGGGGAACCTCTTATTCCGCTGGTGGATAGTTTTTCAAGACGAAGAAAAACAGGTATTGTACAAAGCAATGTTGAAGGTGGTTTAACTCGACAACGTAAAAAGTTTTATAATCAACCATACCTCGCAGATGTTACATATCGATTAGAAACAGAACAAGCACAAGACTTTATTAAGTTGTTTTTTGAACGTAACGAAGGTAAACGATTCGTAGCGCATTTGAGAGCCGACAGACCTATACTTGAACCGTATGTTGTGCAGGTTGTTTCTGATTGGGACGACAGTTACGCAAGTGCTGTCGATGGTGATCTGGTTGTGACACTTGAAATTGTTAGCGTTAGAAACAGTGCACTTGATGATTATCTGTTTGTGATGTATCAGGCGTTAGGCTCTGATTTCTACGATTACAATTTAGGGCTGAAATACATTGTTGAAGCGATGCCCGAGGAATAAACATGGCAATTACAGATAATGAACTACGTGAAATTTACACCAACGCACCGGTAATCAAAGATACTTTTGAAGTGATCACTATTAAAGCCAGTTGGTTTAGTCGAGACTATCACTTGCAACACGCTTTCACTGAAGATATTGATGTTGAACTTGAAACAAGTGAAGTAGTCACAGCAGAATATGCACCTATGCGGATAAACCAAGCCAGTAGTAACGCGGACATGGTTTATGAGCGAACAATAGATGTTCAGCAAGTCAATGACATAATTGCAAGTGAAATCGCATTACGTGATCCTGAAAGTAATGAACTACCTGTTGTCGAATCGCGAGGTTATGTGATGTATCGTGACGGAAGTGTTTCTCAGTTGAAAACAGCAGTAATAAGTACAGAGATAAGCAAAACAACCCGTAACGAAGTCGGCACCAGTATTTCGTCAAGCACGAAACCAGTGAATTCACAGGCCACAGGTGTTGTTGTCACAACATCGCTTGTACCTATGTTAAAAGGTTTCTTGTAATGCTGGTGGGTAAACATTACATTAAGCATGGTTACAATTGTGCTGATTTTGTTGCTGAGTGGTATAAAAAACAGTTGGGTGTTACGATACCTGTAATTAATGAGTTCGACAGGTCTTTTCTTGTCTGGATGCGTAAAAACTTTACGGACATTAAATCACCTGAAGAACATTGTTTGGTTCTAATGATGAACCCTGACGGTGGTTATCATATTGGTGTTTATCACGATTACGGTGTTTACCATAACTTTAAACCGAACACAGGCCATGGCTCTGTATGTAAATGGACTATGGGATCTATTAAAACATATTATTCAAAAGTGAGTTTCCACAAATGGTCACAGTCAGATATTTCAAATCAGCAACAGATAAAGAGTTTGAATCACATTTCGTAGATAATTTAAGTGCGTTCCTTAAATCAAAAAACTTCAACAGGGATGAATTACTCGACCTTCGATTTTTCAAAGGTGATGTTCTTGGTGAAGAAATTGATACCATCAATGGTTACTTTCTGGATATCCCCGAGGGTGAAATAGAAGTTTTTCACGGGTCCACAATGCCTCAAGGTCCGTTAGTTCCTTTCCTCCCTTACATTTTTGCTGCCCTTGCTTTTGTTGCTGCAATAGCACTAACGCCTAAAATCAGTCTTCCAAACGAAGGGAACAGAAAACAAGGGTCATCAACTAACAGGTTGGGTGCATCAAATAATGAGCCCAATATCAACGGTCGCATTGATGATATATTTGGTCATGTGGCTAAACACACCCCTCCTTTGTGGCAAGTGCCTTATAGAATAGGTAAAGACAACCAAGAAACTGAGGTGTTATTAGTGGCTGTCGGTAGAGGTAAATACGACATCAATACTGATAACATTTACGATGGTTACACACCTTATGTGAATATCCCTAAATCACAAGTGAGTATCTATGAACCAGGAACACACCCAGGCAATGGTTCACCATCACAGACAATCGGATCTGTGATAGATGAACCAATCGGAATTTATAGAGAATCCAATGATTTGAATGCTTCTGAGCTGTTACCACCTAATGACCTCGCCATAGGTCAAGATGCCGTCTGGTCTGTTGTTGGTTCCGCAGGTAATGCAACATTCACACTGGACAATATCGCTGAATTAGATGTTGATTTACAGGACTATTTCACAGCAGGTCAAGATTTGCAGATGATTGAAACCTATAGTTCTGAGGTTACAGGATCAACAACATTACACAGGTCGTATCAACCGCCAGGACCAGTACCTATACAACATGCATCGAAAGATTTTGACGAAGTTACACTAACTGACCTATCAGGGGAACATGAAATAACATCCGTAACGAGCAATACGGTTTCCGTTACGGATGGTACTTGGGGTACTGTTTCAGGGGTTTTAGTTGAAGATTATAATCTTGTGGTCAGTCAAAGTTTAATCACTTTGTTCACCACTTTGGATAGCGAGATAAACGATTACACCTGGTATCAAACATATGATAGTGGATCAGGTGAATACTCTGACCCTGTGATATCGGTGCCTCAAAATCTAAACCCCGACATCGGTCAAGTGTTTGATAACGTGATAGGTCCAATAAGTATTTATCAAGGTGCAGAACGAATAATCATAAACTTAACGAGTGCTTCAGGTTTTTACAAAATTGATGGTACAGCATACAAGCGAATTGATGCCTGTGTTGAATTTGTAGTTGAACAATTAGATATTAATGGTGACCCTACAGGTATTGTGAATGTTACACCAGTGGTGTATTCAACAAACCCTGGCAATGTAACAAGCAGTGTTTACCAAACAGTGTACATCGATTCGTTGTTTGAGCGTTCCCGTGTTTATGGTAGAAGGACTACCAACAGGGATAAAAGTGATGGGATATCCAACGTGGATAAAATTGAGTTGACATTGTTATATTCATTCGAGCCAAACCCACCAGGTGTTGATTTTGGTGACGTAACGCTGATGCACTGTGTTGTACCTAGTAATAGCCAAAGTCGTTTAATTAAGCAACGTAAAACAAACCTGGATTTGACACGTAAGATCACACAATACTTAGGGGGTGGTAATTTTGGACCTGTAGAAAGTTATGTTACCGATGATTTCAGTCAGATATTGATTCATGCAGGGTTAGATGAAAAGTGCGGCAGACTGAACACGTCACAAATAAACATGGACAACATCATTTCTTTGAAGGACCAGATAAATAGTTACTTTGGTGGTACTGAAATGATCCGGTTCGGCTATGATTTTGATACTTCTCAGATGTCGTATGAAGATATGTTCACTACAATTTGTAACGTAGTGAACTGTATACCTTACGTGCAAAACGGTGTGTATGATGCGTTCTTCGAAAAAGAACAACCAACATCTTCACTTCAAATAACATGCAGGAATAAAATATCAGAGTCAGAAACAAGAGAAGATATTTTCTTTAAAGAATATGATGGTGTAGAGCTGAGTTATCGCAATGAAGAAACAGGTGTTACAGACACCATTTACATTCCTTCAGATAGAACGGCCGTCAATCCTGACCGTCAAGAATTTCCGGGTTGTATTACCGAACTACAGGCTTATCGTCGTGCATTACGGATGCGCAATAAACAGATTTACCATGTTGTCAATGCTGAATTTGATGTCGATGAATTTGGCCGTGTGATAGTTCCTGGTCAGCGTATTGATTCACCAGACGGTACACGATTTGTTCGTCACAAAGGCAACACAGACGGTTATAATATTTACGATGGTGAAATCGTTGAAGTGAATGGTCTTGTTGTTGAACTGTCTGAACCTGTTGCTTTTATTGATGGTGAAGATCATTACGTGCAGTTCACCAACGCCAATGGCGATAATAGCGAATTAATATTATGTAATGAGGGTGATTCAGAGTTTGAAATTGTCCTTTCCTCCACGCCTGCAGAAGCGATTTATGAAGGTTATGACCGGGATAAAATGAAGTACACGTTCTGTAGTGAACAACTCCGGGAGTCGATAGCATTGATACCTCAAACGATTGAGTTTAAACTAGATGATGGACAAGAAATAAACACCATATCGAGCATCAACTATGACTCTCGATATTATAAAGATGATATGGAGACAATATAACATGCCTATACCAACGTTAGAACAGGTGGAAGAGTCCGGTGGAAACATGGACACTATCACCGAGTTCATTAAATCGGGTTCACCGTCACTTGTGGACCAGTACGGTGAAACTCGCAAGACATTAACCGGTGCAGAAGAAGATATCACCACTGCAATTATTGGTGCTGGTTATCAAATTGTCGGTGATTTTGCAGACGTTACAAAATTCGAGATTACATCAGATAATCAAGTTTATACATCAAAATCAATTGTCGGCTTTGAAGATGCATTGTGGCGCACAAATCAAGTGTTACCATACACAGCAACCGGAAGCGACCCAGCTCAAGCTCCGGAAAAAGATAAGTGGCTAGCTGTTGCTGTTGGTGAGCTAAAAACCGTTGCTATCGCACTTAATAAGCCGTTTAACGCTGTTGAATATGGTAAACCTGGTGTGACCATAACAGCAACAACTGAATTTTTGCGCAACCCTGACGACCAAACGACATACAGCATCCCTGCTGGCGTTGGTGATGGTGAAGTTATTGTAAGCGTTGTTGGTGATCAGCTTAGTACTGATGTATTAACGTATACTCTTGATAGGGTAAGTTTTACACGCAACTTTGACACGTTGCAGTCAGCACTAGATTCAGCGTCGGCTATGTTGGGTGATGTTGCGCAAGTAAAGGAGAGGAACGAAGGTCAAGGCGGTGGTGCTATATGGGATTACGTAGTTGGTGGTACGTACACAGTGGGGCCAACTATTTTTGATGTTTTCGATCACGCAACACTTCCGCTGCAACTGAAAATGCGATTAGACAAAAACACAACCCCTGAAATGTTCGGCTGTGCTGGCCCGCTTGATACAACTGCTAATCTCGATGCATATCAGGTTTTCATAAGTAATTCTAAAGGTGTCTACAAAGAGCCAATTTCAGCGCTAAATACTGTCAATTTAATCGGACCATCTATTCTTGCATCAGAGCGTAGACGTGTTAATTCAACAGGTATTGCAACTCTCAGAAAGCTTTTCGTCAACCCTGAAAGAGGCTTGCACTTTATCGGTGACTCTGTTGCAAATGGGTTTAGTGCTGGAATTAGAATCCCTGGCAATGCGCGAGAGTCATATTCGTGGCCAAACCTTTTAGGCTACGGTTTAAGACGGAACAAATCAAATCTTGCGCTACACGACAAAACGTTATGCACAGAGTTGGCGGCAGGGTCACTACACGGGACGTTAACAGCTCCACTAGGGGCGATGATTGACTACACTGGGATGTTAGATGAATCTGTGATTGCAGGAAGCGGTGGTGCAGCTATTAACTTTTGCGCACTTGGTCAGCCAATTAAATTTCAACTTCCAAAGGGTGGGAAAGCCAGTATTTACGCAATGTCGCTAGACGGATTCGCGCCAGTTGTTGCCGTGACTATATCAATAAACGGCTCGGCAACACTGCCTGTTGTGCCGGGTGATAAATTTGCAATAGAAGGCTTTACAAACCCGAATGTGCTAGATTTATCTGTAGCTAAGGCGCAGCACAGAATTTTAGAAATCACTTACGACGAAACTTCAGATGTTGTAGTTACATTTGAGTCAACAACATCTGAAAAATTATTTTTCTTAACGGGTGTGACTAGAACTGACACGGCATTTATATATATGCCTACTACAAATCTTATATCCAAAAACGCCTCGGATGTTTACGGTCCTGCTCGCAAAGTTGTCGCTAGATCATCAGTAGGGCGGTACAATACAACTACCATTGCGTATCTAGCTGACGCGGCTGGGGCAGATGTTACTATAAAATTCTTAATGGACGACAATTCTATAGTCCCTCCATCGTCTATTGCGGGAATTGCAATGCACGACACGCTAGGTGGTGGCGCAATAGTTGACAAAGACACCATGGTTACTGACTCCACACAGGCTGGCAGCTCGGGCGTGCAACGATATATTACACGATCTTATTTTATGATAGACAAATCTGATTTATCTGAGCAGGGCGTGGTGGGGGTTATTATGTATAACACGATATCAAATATAACAATACACGATGTTAGTTTTCACGGTATTGTTAACAACGAGGGCGTTAGCGGTGCGACCACACTATCCTATATTACAAATGAGATGACTCGTATAACCCCGTACGCTAAACAGGGGGATGTCATTGTTATAGCGATAGGGATCAATGATTGGGTGCTACAGGAGGCTGGCTCGTATAGCACCGAAAAGAAAAACCTTCGTTCACTGGCAAAACTGTCATTACTGACAGGTGCGCAGGTTGTAATGATGACTAACACGCAAGTGCGCTTCTCTACTACTGCCGAAGCAGAGAAAGATAATCGGAACCTGAGATTTCAGGACATACAGCAAGCCATCGTGGATGTTGCTAATGAGTTCGGCTGTCCTGTTATTGATTGGAACGCATACAATCAAGAGTTTACAGATTGGAATAGCACAAGCATGGATGATAATTTACATCCAAACAGGCGTGGACATTTATCGGTGGCGAATGGGATGCTGAACATGCTTGGGTTGGTTGAATACGAGTCAAACTGATCGGAACAGTTTAGAACTTGAGCATAAGTGCAGCGCTCAAGTTCTAATTTTCAATACTAAAAATAGATCTTGTTTTCATTGTTCCTTTTTAAACGGCTTTTTATGTCTCAAAAATATCAATGTCATAAATTGCTTTAACATCGTATCGGCTAATTTTAACGTGTTTTAGCTGCTACACTAGCGAAGCTGCATATTTATCTAGCTCTATATCTACGCGTTGCTCTGGAGTTAATACTTTAACGTAAAGGTGGTTATTCAGGTATGTTTTAGCTATAGCACTATTAACATCACATAAGCTCATCAACCAATTTACGAGCTTCAGCAATGTAATAATCGTAATTGATGTCATTAAACTCGTGACCGGCAATACTGTTACAAACGGTCACGAGATATCCTTTCTGTATACTCATTCTGCGATCTGGCGGTAATTCAGACGGTGCAGGACATAAATCATATTTACCCGATGGTGCTTTAGGTGCGTTTGCATGTTTACCATTGTCGCGATGTTTCCAGTGAGCTACTGTACGCCACTTTTCAGTAAGTTTATCAGTAGGGGGCATGACCTTGGTTAACGCTCCACCTGTTTCACTCACGTAGTATCTGGACACGTTCTGAACCTGTTCGTCACCGCACAGTAAATGACTGCTTTTAGGTACTTTGGTTCGCAAGAAAAAATCGTAAACATCGTCATGGTTGTGAATGAACTCGGATATGTCCTGGTCATACATTAGTGCTGCTTCTGCTGCTTTGGCCACAACGACCGCACTGTGATCTTTATTCCAGGTTAATTCACGAGTACCACTGTTTTCTTCAATACGCTGGTGGGCGTAACAACCGATACGTTTAACGTACTGGTTTTTATCTCTCAACACAGTTCTGTATTGCTTATTGCCTAGCACGTATTTCAGGTCATCAGGTGTTGAACCATCACTGGGTAGGTCTTTAATCTGCCAGTTGTCCGTTTTAGCCATGTAATTGTTCACGTCACGAATAGGCATACGCTCATACGGTGCGTGTTCGAGCTCTAAGCGTGTTAAATCCTCCCACCACTCACTAAGTAACATTGCGTGATTAACGTGTTCACGAGGACATGAATAGGTCACACCATCCGTGTTCATCTGGATCATGGTTAAGCCTGGTAGCTTAATGAGCTGTTCAGCCAACATGCAAAGAAGTAACTGGCCGTTGATGGTTGTTGCTAACGTGTACTTAGGATCTAAAAAAGGACTGTGAACATCATTTGATTTACCGTAAACACCATTAAGTGCTAACTTCATCATATTGTTTTCAGCGGTTTTTTTAGGGTATGTTTTACGTTCGTTATAAACGTTCAGATACACATCACAAAAAACTTCAGTTAAGTGTTCCGGGTATAAATTATTCTTGATTGCCAAGTTAGGGTAGAAACTGGCAACATCTGAATCGATTATTTGATGTGTATCTGTACTCACACAGATAGTTGTACTTAGTGATGCATGAATACCTCCACCACCGAAAACAACGTGGAAACCTTCAAGGTCTGCTGTTAATTCATCAGCGTGTTGACTGAAATAGGTTTTTATACCTTGTCCTTCAGTTGGTATTACTGCTTTACGGAAAAAATCCAATATACGATTAAATTCAGGGTGTTCAAATTTAACGTAAGGTAAAATAATTTCACAAGCATTGACACAAACGCGAGGTGATTGAGTGTGTTTTGTTGCTCTCACACCAGCATCACCCAATTGCATAATGAAGAAATCAGCACCGATTTTAGTATCGTTATGATTGGTGAAATTCTTATCGTACTTTTCAGTTAACTTGTCCCGGAACTCAATCATGGGTTTAGATAGTTCACCGAACTTACGAGTAGCTTTCACATCGTGCCAATTGTAAGTAAGCACCTCCCGACTTTCAGGAAGTGTGAGTACATGATTTGGTGGGTATGGCAGTTCAACAATATCATCCATACACATGTTGAATTCCAGCAGCTTCAACGATGTCATTTTAGCAACATTATCGAAGTGGTGGATCTTCATCAAGTCAAGTTGTGGTACAAACTGGTCACGGTCCCATATAACGTTACTGAACCGATCACCTGAATTACCAGACTGAATGATGTGGTTACACTTATGTTTCAGCGTGGCAGCATCTATCATGCCTTGCTGTTGCATCAGAAGGTGCAACATAGGGTAATCAAATCCATAGTTATTAAACCCTCCCATACGACCACCAGACGCTTTGATTTGCATCAGAAGGTGATACAGTTCTTGACCTTGATGGTACCAATCAGAAATCTCGAACTGCCAACGTGCGTTATCTGTTTCACGTTCAATACAGATGGAGAAGAAATTGATATAACTCTCGATGTCATACCAGTAAATACAGTTGTGAGGGATTGTCATGTTAGTCGCTCCATATCGTTACGGTCGATTAACGTAACATGATCAGCATCATCACGTGAACCAAATACAAATACCACAGAACCTTTATTGTTGCCCGACTGAGGTTTACCAGTGTCGGCGTTAATGAAGCTGATGCGCCCTATTATGAACTCACAACGGGTGCAGTTATCGAATGCTTTACGAAACCAAGAAACCGAAGTATCAGCAGGTATTAGCATGACTGTTGTTTTACTTTTACCTGCTTCTTCAATAGCCTTATCAACCCACGGCATAATATTTGAATATGGTGGGTTACACCAGTTCACTTTACCCCAATCACTATACAGTGCGTTATCTGCTTCAGTGAGGTAATACGGTCGCAAGTGGTTTTGGTCACTTGCAGCAACATCACACGTAAAACCATACTGTTTGTTGTACCAGTTGAATACGAATCGAGGTGTTTGAAATAAATCACGTATCGCTGGTTTAGTTGTTGAACCTGCATAACCCTTCATAGCAACTAACCTCGTTCACTTGCTGCACATTCACCAGCCAATGCAAAATAACTGGCACCATCAACGTAATCATCATCACGGAAATCACCACCTTTGGCACGAGCAGCTTTCAAGAACACCATGAACATCCACCCTTGTTCTTCTGTGATGTTTGTACCATACATTGCGTTAAACGATGCAACTGTAGCTTTCATGCTTCGTTCTTGCTCTGTATCACGTTCTGATGCCCTGTCACCAATATTATCAGACGCAACCTTGAGGATGTTTGTTGCTGAATAAAGCTGTACCGGTTCAACACCATCATTTTCACTGTTGAAGGAATGCTGTTCAACACTCAAAGGAGACTGTGCACCACAAGAAGGACAAGGACCTTTTTCTATATCGACATCAAATTCAACGGTCCATTCATGGCCGTAATCAGGACAACAACCACTATTTCTGAACCCGTCGGTGTTCGTTAACTTACGAGCATCATTAATGTTCATTGCTCCTGATTTAACACCGGATGTAACCTTAGCTAAACGGACATCTGTTTCCTTGATCGGCATAAATCCAATACCGTCAACTTGGCCTTTGATCCAAGTAAAACCAAAAACGAGCGCTTCTTTCGGTAATGTGAAGCTACCGGTGTTGAATTGTTCAATGGTCACATTTTCCGCTAACCATTTAATTAATCGTGTTCTGTTCATGACATTCTCCTGTTAAAAATAAATAAACCGTGAAGTAATCATACGACACGGTTGAGATAAAAACTGTGAACTAAGTCACATTCCAGATAATACGGTTTCTGCACGATCTAATTTGTGAGACGAAATCATGGTCGTACCGGACGCATTTCGATAATGCTGTTTTACTGTTGTTTCAGCAAAACCAGTTGCAATAGCGGTTGCTT
>Ga0233411_10000473_pt1 | contig 12448 bp, 9 predicted proteins | sample Na_anoxic_2_MG_FD_179799 | JGI IMG/M metagenome (GOLD analysis project Ga0233411, IMG submission 179799) | Seawater microbial communities from Saanich Inlet, British Columbia, Canada - Na_anoxic_2_MG | ecosystem: Environmental > Aquatic > Marine > Inlet | place: Canada: British Columbia...
ATAACAGGACTAGGGACCGGGACATACAGGTGGATGAGCGCAGTGCTTGCACCGAACGGGAAAATTTACGGCGTGCCGTGCAGGACCACCGCGTTTCTTGAGATTGATCCAGTGACCAACGTAGCGAAAACAGATGCTGTTGTTTCAAGTATAAACACGTATGCTGGCGGTGCGTCACTTGCGCCGAATGGGAAAATCTACAGCTTCCCTGGCGATCCATTAGGCTCTCACGTAGCAATAATGACCCCCGGCGGCATCCCAACGTTGCCGATAGAACCCCTCCTTCGACGCTGGTAACCTCCCCAATTTAGAAGTAGACCCTTACGCTGTAACGTGGTTAACTATCGTTAACGAATCGATAACCCTCGAATCAGGAGAACCTAAGAATGGAAATTAAGAATATCCATATCGAGCAGTTGGCTCCCGTCCTACAAACCCTAGGTGATGTACAACACCCGATGTTGGCTTTCCGTGTTGCAATGTTACAGCAGAAGGTCATCCCAGTGATTGAGGCCTTAGGGAAGGCGCGAAAACCTGCAGGTAGCTTCGAAGAGTTCCAGAAGCAGCGGACCACGCTTTGTGAATTCCACGCAAAGAAAGACGAGACTGGAAACGTTATGAAAGAACGTGTCCCAGCACAAAACCCACAGGGTTGGATAGATAACTACGTCATGGAAGACCTGGAAGCTTTCGGCGTAGCGTCTACGGAGCTCGAGGTACAACACAAAGCGGCGTTGGATGCTGAAGCGGTCCGTCAAAGGTCTGTTATTGCTCTTCTCCAATCACCTGCCGAGCTGGAATTTACCCACAAGATCAAGTATTCTTGGTGTAAGGATATCTTGACGGGCAACCATCTGGCGCTCCTCATGGCCTGTGATATTATTGAAGTGGATGAAGACATGGATGAGAAGCCTGTCGGAACCACGCTCGCTATCGTAGATACTGAGGAGTAAGCGTATGAGAGGAGTGTGGGTTCATGGCTATGAAACTTATCGGAGGTTACGGAAATCTAGCGCACGGACATCATAAGTACGGCGCACAAGATAGCAAAGACTTCCAGTACCCGATACCCCAAGCCGTGGGTCCTCGCTTCAACGGTTCTAGGCCACAAGCCGGAGCGTATGCTGTCCCGATCTCACAGTGGCTTATCTACGAGCTATATTACTATAGCAGTAGTATCAACGTAGACCCTGCATTACTCCCATCAAACCTCCCTGTCGAGATTAGCGAAGACGGAGGTGTCACTTGGGTAGCAGCAACAACCACACCATATACGATGACAGCCAGGCCCAAGGACGGACAGACGCTGTGGATTAAGATCGTGAAGACTGGCAGCTGGACGGACAATGCTCAAATTCTAGTCAAAACCACAATGCCAGACGAGTTTGGACAACCAATAACGGATATCACCCCCGTTAGATGGGAGTAACCTGATGCCTTATTCTTGGCATTTTTATACCGGTACCGGAGGGATTAACCCTGTTGGACGCCGTTGTCACCGCGGACCGATGATCGATGTAGAAATTACTATGTCGACCCCGTTTGTATACCTAAGCCAGTTTAACATGCTACGTAAGCGGTTATTGAACAGTGTCGTGGACACTGAATTACTCCCAGTACAGACTCGGGAAATCGTACTCCGCACACTGAATACCCTTTTAGGCCCCATCTTTGCCCGCTTAGCCTCGCGCAGAAAGGCCCTCCAGGTTGCTATCTGTGAGAAGCGTAATAGCCCTGCAATTGAGGCTGACCTAGGAGAGGTGACAGCTTTTTATACGAGCGCCGTACGTGAGCTTATATCGTACAAGGTCCCACAGCAGCAGATTGACCTTTTAGTGGCTGCTTTAGAATCGAACAGCCCTGTTGTTAGAGTTTCAGGCAAGTGTGCCACGATATTACTTATGGCCTTCATTGAAATGGATCACCAGAATGGGTAATTACACTGTAAATATGCCCAAGCAAGCGGGATGGTTGGTATACATCAATGGGCTAGAGATCCCAGTACTCAGTGTGTCCGCTAGTTTTGGGGTGTGGCAAATGCCGACCCTGCGCATTGAGATGGTCCCACATCCTATCTTGACGCGGATAGGTGCAGAAGACCGTCTGCAGGTTGTAGTTTTTTATTTAGACCACCATTGGGATCCTAAGAATCCTACATTCAGGCTCCTAGGAGAGTATGAAGTAGCGGGTTGGAGTTATAGGAATACCCCAAGAGCGCGCTCGATAATACTGTCTTGCGTCTCCCAACTACAAATCTTTGAACAGCTCAAGTTCTTCTATATTTCGTCGTTGAATGACGTTGCTAGCGGGATGGGACCGCAAGGTAGTACCGCATCTGATGTGGCTACGGCGGTTAAAGTTTTATACCCAGCATCCCTTTTTCGCGAGGGGCTTACTACGCCGGCGGTTCAAGAGTCCAATACTACGAGTGAGACTATTAGCGTGGACTCTGATGCATTTATAAAGCGGCCTATCGACTTTGTAACCAACATATTTCGAGCGCTTTTAGCTACCCCCTCTCCGAATGAGGAAGACGAGGTGTACGTAGACGCTCGTAGCGGCCATGTTCCTAGATCTTCTGTATCGGTCCCTGGAAAAAATTTCTTTGCTCGTTGGCTTAAGATGACAGGGTTCCACCGGAGATGGGCCGCCCTACCTCTACTAGAGGACGAGGGTGGAGACGGATGTTTTCCAATCATAAAGGCGACACAGGACACGACAGCACTGCCGGCCCTACAACAATCTATTGGAGAGAGTGTAGGACCTTCGGGGACAGCTTGGGAACTGTTACAGAAAGTTTTAGGGTACATGTACATGGAGGTTTGTGCGATTCCAGCACCTGCTGCGGCTACAACTGCTAAGGGTTCTGGGAATATCGCACCACCAACAGGTAATCTAGAGACACTTACAGGCACAGCTGTAGCCTCTATTCCTACTTTCATAGTGAAGCCTATGTGTACCTTTGCTCTCCCGCCTTCCTGTAACGTTGTTTTCCCTTCTATGATTAATCAGTATACATATCAGGAAGATTACATGTCCCAGCCCACTCGAATTTACTTGGGTGAGCAGTTTATTTCTGCTGTGATTGCACCCGATAGGAATAATGAGGCGATGGCCAACTTTGTGCAAAGCCTCATGGTTACAGGATACCCAGTAGCGGTTCGAAAGCGGATGCAGGACCTACTAACTAAGACACCCGAGACGTCCAATAAGAACTTCCTCCTCCCCGGAGAAGAGTTCTATAAAGGCCCAAATAGCCGCCAGATGAATGCACCCCCCTGGATGTATCAGCTCCAACAACAGATGAACGGAGGCACGGACAAGGCGGACCAAACCGCAGAAGAGGAGAAGACTTACGCGGAAATAAGCATTGCTACTGATGGTGAGATCAAAGAGGATATCAAGTCTGGCCTCGGAGGACTCTTTGATACGTACGCCAAGAGTGAGTATTACCGTTCCAGGTATGCAGCGCGTAATGGAGGAGTTTCTCTCCTCTGGAACCCCTATATCGTTCCAGGTTTTCCTGTAGCTGTGTTTGATCAACAGGGTTCCGGTTTCGATACGATGGGATATGCTAATACTGTGACCCATAGTCTGTCGGCTACCGGGAACATGACTACAGCAGTACAGCTTACGTTTGTTCGCTCTATGCCTGAATTTGTAGGGTTAACGTCCGAAGACGCCACTGATCAGGGCCTTGACATAGCTCCCGCGGAGGTAATCCCCGAGGTTCGGGACGCATTCCAACGGGCTACGCAGGCTCATACCCTGTACCGCCGCCTGTTTTACCAGGATGCCCCAATGAAAAAGTCTGCAGTATTCGATTGGAAGGCGATGTTGAACTTGGTAGACAGCCGATTTGGGAATACGCTAGATCCGAACGGAGATGCTTATAGGATTGATGAGTCCATCCAACTCACTCCCAAGCCGGAATTCTCTGGACTCTTTGAAGGCTATGATGCTGCGATGCAGTACGTAGCTAGGCCTGCGTGTTCCCTGAAAGAGTATATCGAAACGTGGCATCGGCGATCCCTTACCAAATTAGTAGAGGACGGAACGGTTCGGGGTGAGTACTCCTCGTTCTACAGCCCTACGCATAATGAGGACTTGGAGCGGGGAGCCATTTTCTGGGGGCGCATTTATAAACTGACACAAGGTCCAGGTAATACTCCGTCGGTTTCCGTTTCAAACATGGGGCCAGGCCCCGAGTACGCCTCGGCAGGAAGTGATAATTGGGTGACAGTAGACACTTGTCAGATGCCACAGACACGTGCGAATTGGGACAAGAAACTCGAAGAATACCGTAAGATTGTACGTAGTGAAGACGGAAGAATATCACCACAGGTTTAATTATGATGGAAAATAGGCAACAGCAAGACTTGGAGTTATGGCGCGAATGGCGAAAGACCAACGACGCACAGATCCTAAAAAAATTATTGGATCGTTTGCAGCCTCTCATCTACCGGGAAGTTGTCAAGTGGGGTTCGACTGTCCCACCCGCAGCCTTAGAGTCTAAGGGGAGGCTTTTGACCGTGGAGGCGCTGCAATCCTATAATCCCAATAGAGGTGCAGCGATAGGTACGCATATTACTGCGCGGCTACGTAAGCTTTCTCGCCACGTATACCCGCACCAGAATGTCGCACGTCTCCCTGAGAACAAGCAGTTGATGTTCAATACTGTTTCTGTTGCACAAAACAACCTGTATGATTCTTTAGGCAGAGACCCAACTGTCACTGAGTTGGCGGATGAACTCAAATGGACGTCTAGAAAAGTAGTCGATTTTCAGAATTCCTTTGCGCGACGGGAACTTGTGGAGTCCGAAGGGGACTTTAGGGACATTGACAAAGAGGACAATACGCTTACGGATTTCTACTACCACGGATTAGCCCCGGAAGATCAGGATGTTTTCGGAGATATTACAGGGTACGGAGGGGTTAAGCCTAAGACTAACACACAGATGCGCAAGAAGTACCAGCTGACCCAAGGACAGTTAAGTTACAAGAAGCGTAAATTTATCACGGCAATCAAAGGCATCCAACAAGGGAAAGTTTAATGGGTAAATCGTTATCTCCAGAGAGACAGGCTAAGTTAGATCAGTTAAAAGAACAAATGCCTGAGGATCTTGTTCCAGGATTTACCGTCCAGACTACTGGGGCTATTGTCCCAGAGTCACCATGGGTAAAGCGCATGAGCAAGTTCTCTAAGTATCTAGGGAATAACGCATACGCTTACTTTAACTACGACATTCGAGGCGAGGATGGACCAAAGAGGAAGCGAAGAAAACCCCGTAGGATTTTGAGCGCGGAGGGGTTCCCTCCGTGGGTTAACGTGTCTTATGCATATCCACCCCCGTACGCGTTTAAAACCCCGCTCGGAATGCGAGATCTAAAGCACTTCGTGATGCATTCTTTCGGACATGGTTGGCACGCAGGGAAAGGGCCGAGCAACCGAAAGGGTTGGATGAATAGTTCCAAAAAAGGTCGCGGAGTTATCGCCGTTCCGTTTGAAGGTAAAACTGTTTACATTCCTAAGGGTTCAGACCCGGAGTCCATGGCGCACTTCACGCGTTTCTCTGCGGGTCTTCGAGCCTGTTTGAACACCGCGGCACAAGCTACAGCTCATTTTTTCATAGACCGAGAGGGGAACTTAGTGGTGGTGGGCGACTGTAATGATATTATGTGGACCTCTCAAGGGGTTAGTCTTACGAGTGTGGGTGTGGAAATGGAAGAGGCCTTTTACGTTTTGAAGGATACTAAAGGTCGAGGCAACTCCGCTACGTGGAAGGCTGGAGGGCGACCAAAAGGTACAGCAGGGAACATTGAATATTTTGCGTACTCTCCTGAGCAAATGCTTACACTGAGCATTATTATCCGCAAGCTAGAGTTACGGTATCCTCGACTGAAAGAGCGAAATATATCGTTCAAGCCTCGCTCTTTCAAGAAAAAGGATGCGGCAGGCTATACAGTCCATGACTGGATTAAGGGCTCGCACCACTTGGATATCTCTCCCCACTTCCTGACACAAGACCTGTGGGATGCCTTCTTTGAGTTAGTCGACGCACAGGATCATATCACTAAAGACATGTGTTTCAGGTCAGCTAACTATAAGGGATCTACTACAGGGGAAGTGAAACAGAAACCCCCCTTATCTGAGGCTACGATCACAGCAATGACTGAGCGTTTATACAATACTGCAAGAGAGAAGGGCGTAGCTCAAGATCGAGCAACTAACTTAGCGGCAGTTACGAAGCAGTCAGTTAACGCTATCGCAGGTAATAATGCAGCTAAAGCAGCTAAACAACTAGCACAACAAGTAGCTACAACGGTGAAGCTGGCACAACAAACACAGAACCCTATCGTAGAGCTCCCGCAAGATGTCACGGATGCGTGCGAAAGTGGAATGCTTGCGGGGTCTGATGACATGTGGAGCTACTAATGGGCGGATACGACATACATTTTCAGCCGGTACCTGCGGAAGAAACCTCGGGGTACAAGTGTTTTGAGTTTGGATATCAGGCTGCGTTGAAAGTAAAGGGCCCCCAAGCGCTAGTCAACCGTTGGATTAAAACGCTTATGACACCTCTCGGCAGCGACCCCCTGTACCCGACAGAAGGCACATCCTTCGGCGGCCTAATTGGAGGTAACATAGGTAAGGCATCTGTAAACTTGCAGGATCTCATAGCTATTGCTTTCCAAGAGGCAAGTAGTCAGGTCAGAGCACAGGATATTGAAGGGTACTTCCCAGACAACGAGAGGCTGCAGAGTGCTGAGTTGATGGACTTCGCAGAATCCGTGGACGGGATTGTAGTCTGGGTTTTAATAAAAAACGTGGCAGGAGATGCACTCCAAGTCCCCCTAGCAACGTTGGCGACAAGGTAGAACAATGCCGGAATATACAATATCAAGTAAAGACCTGTCGGATGCTGAAAACTTTCTAGTCGAGTTTCAGACCGAGATGGTACCCGAAGCTAATCTTGAACGAGGAGGTGCGGTACGTGACTTGCTCATCAAAGGTTTTGCGTACTTATATGCGTATTTACGCGGTGAGATTGATCGAGTAGAAGCGCGGCAGTCACTCCTGAAAGTACAAGACGGACTGACGGATGACGATGACATCTCGGACGCAGTGGACGAGTTACTATCCAACTGGTTCCTCTCCCGCAAGAAAGGCGCTAATGCTTCGATGTCTGCGCGACTTCACTTTACGGAGAAGCAGTCGCATGTAATTCCATCTTCCGCTGTTTTCTGGAGAACAAATTCGATCAGGTTTGTCCTCGACACACCGGATGCTAATTATGTCATTCCTGAGTTGCAGTTGTTCCCCACTTTTGATACCAGCGGAACCTTGCAGGATTATATTGTTGAGGTCCCCCTTGTCGCAGTCAATGCGGGTGCTGGATACAATGTTGACCCAGGTAGATTTGTACAGGTTGATGTTCCTGGAGGCCTTCCGTATTTCAGCTACGCGGAGAATACAGAGAAGGCAGAGGGAGGAACCAACATTGAGTCTACGACGGGGATGATTGAACGCGCGGAGACGGCCATCTCGGTGCGCAACCTCATTAATAATCGGTCTTGTGACGTAACGCTACAAGAACAGTTTCCGGCTATCACAGAAACACTCACCGTAGGCATGGGCGAGCCCGAGCAGATACGAGATCGTAGAGCGGAGATTGCTAAGCACATTCAGCTGAATACTGGAGGGTGTTACGATACGTATATCTCTTTACCCCTTGCGGTAGTTGAGGAGAACCACACAGTAGGTGGCTATTTTGTTCGTCCAGATAATACTGCAGTCGTCTTTCGAGACCCAGAGTTAACATGTGATCAAGGACGCACATTCACATCTTTGGGAGTTCAGGCGGGACATATCCTACATCTCCGTTCTGGGTTTGCAGGCCTTCCGCGTGGATTTCAGATCCATAGCGTAAGTGATCATGAGCTTGAGGTTAGTGCGAGTACTCCATTCCCGCTCGCGTCAGACGAGGAGATGACGAATGCGGTGGCTTATTCAATCGGATGGCTCAGTCCGGGTTACTCGGAGATCGAGTTGACAGCAGGTGTGTACTCTCGCACAGCTGTTCCTAGTGTTATAGCGGCTACGGCGTCTGTCCCGTACGGGACTTCAAGGAGAATTCAGGCTCCGGGGACCGTGATTCTCAGTGGTAGACCTGTCCAAAATGTTTTATGGGTGGAGCTTACAGACCCACCGGCAACCCTCTCGGGTCTTATTGATCCCTCGACAGAGACAATTATTTTTTATCTACGAAAAAATACTCCTCCGGTAGCTACAACCTCTCCCCCAGACTTACAGTATCAAGTGGTAGTCTCGAACATGGAAAAAGCACAGTCTATGGCCGCAATTAATAAGATCTACCTAGGTCAAATTACTACGCCCCCCCGCTCCGATTTTGATGGGTACAACCTTCGTGTTGTCTACAGCACTCTAAATGGCTTCAGTGCTGTCGATACGTACGCCAATAATCGCAATAATCGGATAGCCGCAGCTAACCAGTTGATTAAGGCACGCAATCCAGTATTGATTACGGTCAATATCCCGTACAGGCTTAAGCAAACAGCCGCGGGAACCCTAGATCATGATGCGGCCGCTAGGGGGGTTGCGGAACACATCAATACGTTTGATCCCAACGACGACTTAGACGTTTCAGATATCTCAGCATTTGTGCGAAATACGTATCCAGACGTTGGAGCGGTTTTTCCTTTGACTGCTTATTATCACTTGGATGCTCCTGACGGACAACAGATAGAGTTCTCGACCGAGGACGTCATTTCTATTTTCAGTAGAAACACTAACGGGGTTGTGATTGAAAATGCAGCCGAAATCACCCCCCCGCAAAACCTCTTAGACAGGGGTATCGGGCCATCACTAGCTTCAGAACTGAATACGTTGACCGGCGGAATCACAACGGAAGAAGCCAATGTTTTGGATTGGCTCAGGTACGTGGGGGTCTCGGACCGGACAGTACACTACCGAACTACGGAAGCAATGATCACATTCGAGCTTAGGAGCTAACATGCCTTTTGATACCGGAGATAAGCGGTCAGCCCTTTTCGCTGGGCTCTCAGGATTCTGGCAGCGCTTTTTTAAAGATGCTCAGGACATCGAGGCGTATTACCAGGCGTCCGAGGTTTATCTCGGACAAGTCTATTTGGACCTGCTGGGTGCCGTTTTAAATATCGGTATCGTAGACACCCCGGTGTTTAACCGTGAGTATTGGAAGATGTTTCCTATCCTAGAAACTGAAATCAACTTCCAGGCAGGGCTTAATCCTACGATAGGGCAGTACCTCTATGACATGCCAGACGGTAGTGTTAGTGTGGATTTTTTACAGAATGCGATCCTAGAACCTACTATCGTGCTAGAGCGCGACGCTAACTTTACGGTAGCCGATAACGACGGATACATACGATTTATAGAGGATCCATTTAATGCTGAGCAAGACTCTGACGGTAACTGGATGCCTACTCCCGGTACCGCATGGCGAACCGTTCGGCGTGCGGTTGGAAACGCAGCGTACGACCTTGGAACCAAGTTGTATGATGCTAGTTATTATGCCACCGGCTCCGCTTACGATCGCGGAGCACAGCGGGGAGACACTCTCCGGATTTTGGCTTACAACGGCAACGAGATAAGTACAGGATTAACAGGATCAATTTTGAACAGCCTCTCCCAAACTTTTTTTGATGCTGCGGGGATCGGGAATTGTAAGGCAGGAGACGTAGTTCATGTCTATGGACATGATGGAAGTAGCCCAGGCACTAATGACACCTGGAAAGGTTTTTACATTGTAAAGAGCGTAGTGTCTGTTAATAGAGTAGAAATTGAACAACAGACAATACCGACAACGTCTTGGAGTAGTACTGCCAATCTTTACTGGAAACTAAACCAGGCGATTTACTTCGATGTCACAGGAACCACGCCTTTCCGTGATTATGTACAGGACTATTACGAGGGCGTGAAGAGTATTGGCTCCCCGGATAATCCGTATCCACTAGACCTGGAGGGTCCAGTTGTGGCGGCGGTAGTGCGGGATGCACTTGACCCTACTGAGTTTGGGGTGAGTTTAACATTCCAGACCGCGGTTACAGGTTCCGCCCCTCCTGTATCCCCGTTTCCTGTAGGTGACGTGGGGACTGTTACACAGTTGGCGCACCGACACATTATTCCAGGTACCGTCAAACTCAATGCGTACAAACACTACACGGTGACTCCGGAGGCAAGGACGGACAAGAGGCTTGTTGAAGGGGTAGACTACACCGTGGATTATTTGCGGGGTGTTATTTATCAAATAGCGTACTGGGACGCAACGTCTGCCGGGCGCTGTGACTATGAACACCAAACAGAGGTATCCCTTTTAGGTGCAGTTCAGGTAGAAGAGTATGCTGTAGGTAACGTTCGGCAACTGTCGTACTGGGTTCCGGAAGTGTTAGTTGATCGGTTTAACCTCTGGTACAACTACGGTTCTCTTCTTAATAGATTTGATGCATCCTCCGAGGCCTACAAGGCTTTCTTGATGGGTGTGATGTACTTGTACATGACAGGTCCGGTTTTGCAGCGTGTGGAATCTGCGCTAAATGTGGCAGCTGAGTACCCGGTAGTAGCCCAGGATGGAGAGGTACTACTAGAGTACGATAGTGGAGAAAACGGCAGAGGCAGCGCCGCAAGCCTCAATGGGAGTACAGACGAAGTCACACTCTTGCCAGCAGAATATACGTTGGGAGAGATTGATGTGGGCGGCTATGTCATAATCTCGGAGGCACTTAATGACTCAAACGAAGGTAAATTCCGTATTCTGTCGGTGGACGCCTCCACCAATACAGCATTGCTTGAAACCTCTTACGGACTGGTCACCGAGATATCCGTGGCGTGGATCATCACGCAGACCTACACTAAAACGATTACCACGACTCAAAATACGTATGAATATCCGTTTAGTGTCCCTATTCGAACGGATATTATAGACCCCGTGAACTGGAACACGCTGATGTTTGCGGCCTTTGAGTCCCTCACCCTAGCCTTTACGGTCACAGACTACGTAGAAGACCCCACTTGGTGGGGCGACAGTGTGATTCCCCCAATGCTTTGGGACGCTTCGACAGCTCGCCGGCGAGCTACCACCTTACTATTTGACCACGTAATTGACTCAGAGGATGGTGCTTGCATTAGCGACCCGGGTTTGTACATCGGAGCAGATGAAGAGGGTGTCGTTAGAGCACCCACCGACCCCCGAGACCTCGATATCAATACGATCACCTGGCGGGCAGGTACGACAGTACGATACGCACTCAATTTAGAACCTGACTTGAGCGATGTTGCAGTGTCTGACCCAGTCACGTTGACCGTATCGAATGCGACTAACGCGGCAAACGATGGCACGTTTACTATCACGGCTGTGGATCGAGACGCTCATTGGGTGGAGGTCACGAACGGTGCACGTACAGATTCGACGTTGGATGAAGCGTCCAATAGTCCAGCAACAGCAACGTTGACTGGGGCGGTGATCCCACTCAACATCCTCAGACATAATGTGGCTTACGTCCTGTTCGACAGGTATTTGAAAGCGCACATGTACTACATAAAGTTCGATATTGGATTAGAGTTGGATGCACAGTTCCGAGATGATTTGGAAGAGATTATACTCATCGCTAAACCATCGTATACATATCCTGCGGTCGATACTAACGCCATCTTCATCGATGACGTGGGACTGTCAGAGGATTTCGATTTCTTGGTAACGCTCTTGTTGAGCGGTGATGGAGACGAGGGGCTCAGTAGTCTCCACGTAGCTGACAATACGCTGAAGATTGGGGATACTGATTTCCCGTGGCAGATAGGGGAATACTACAGGTACTCAACAATGCAGGCATACAATACAGTAACGAATCCAATACCTGTAGGGCGGACCGTACTCCCTGTTTTCGAGGCTGGTTGTTCATTATTGAGCTATAACATGCTGTGCCATAGAGTTGAGGACGGGGCTCTTGTGATTGAAGGCCGAGATTATGTTATAAATCTGGTAGCTGAGGATCCAGCGGGGACACCTAACCCTCTTCGATGGCAAGTAGAATTCCTTACGGAGTGTATCGCTTACGGGAAGGGCGGGACAACTCTGTATCAGACTGGGAACATTGCAAGAAAAGTGACGGGTACGTACAACACTACGTGGGGGCATACTCCAATATGCATTGATGGGTTGAATCCGGGATATATTCGGAGCGGCGCATTGGACCCAGCGTCACCTACATACGCTGCGGAGTTTGAGGCTCTACGGACAGAATATGTTGATCGTCCAGTGCAGTTAACTGTTGTCCCTAACACGGCGACTCCTACGGTGTCCTATACTTACCCGTAAGCCCATGTTAAACTGCCACAAACGTAACAGGGAGATATAGACAATGAATTTCCGTGAGATACTAGAGCGTTTCA
>Ga0233411_10000476_pt1 | contig 12391 bp, 14 predicted proteins | sample Na_anoxic_2_MG_FD_179799 | JGI IMG/M metagenome (GOLD analysis project Ga0233411, IMG submission 179799) | Seawater microbial communities from Saanich Inlet, British Columbia, Canada - Na_anoxic_2_MG | ecosystem: Environmental > Aquatic > Marine > Inlet | place: Canada: British Columbia...
TGAGCGACTACGAAACCATCTTCCGAGATGCCTTGCCGAAGGGCATGGTCATCGGACACCGAGACGCCAGATCCCCGAAGCGTGACTGTAACCACGAGGTAGAGCACTGGGTAACTATAGGCACGCCCGAGGAGACGGAAGCCGACATACGCCTAGCCGCAAAGAACCTAACCACGTTGGTATCTGAAGACCCCGAGTGGTCAAACATAGTCAGCACCCTAGCACACATCGACGGAGAACGTCGATTTTGTAGAGAGGTTCACGACCTCAAAGAGATCCGCATAACTGTAGGTCTTATCGGACTACCCACATAGAGTACCACCAACAGCCAAACTACACCACGGGTTGCGACCAGTCGAAATAGCTCGACCGCAACCGCAACCCGTGCGTTACTCTTCAACCTCTGACCCAAGCACAACGCAACAGCCTATGAAAAATTATTGGGGTTCTAATACCCTCAGCGGCGAAATACGCCAACTAAACGCATCCACTTTCGAAGAACTCAGCCAGAACTACTTCGAGTCCGGAGTACCCACGCAATACAGTCGCGTCGAGTACACTGCAATGACGCCCGACGACAAGAAGAAGATCAAGAATGGTGCATACGTCACCGCTTGTAGCTTCAACGAAGACACCACTCGGAGAGCTAACGAGAACGCTAAAGACGTTCAACTCGTAATCCTTGACATCGACAGCTCGGAAGAAGCCCAGTTCGTCATAGACAATGCCGAGAACATCAAAGACCAGCTCGGTAACTACAATTTCCTAGTACACACCACAGTCTCGCACACTGAGAAGAACCCACGATTGCGAGTCCTAGTGTCAGCCAATGCGTGCGCACTAGACCTCAGATCCAGCCTCACATTCTACGTGGCGAACATGCTCGGACTCACAACGCCTACCACTGATGAAGACGGCAACCTCACCAGTGTAGCCAACGGGTATGACAGTTGCTCGACCGTAACGTCACAACCATTTTTCCGCCCCATCACATTCCGCGACGATAAAACTGGTAACATCATAGCCAGCCGCACCAATGGGGTAGACATCGAAGAATCGGACATCCCCGAAGACGAAGACCTCTTAGACGAATTAGAGGAGAACTTCGCATATGGGGGCGACCTCCCATTTGACGATGACGACCTAGAGAACCGCCGAATCCCCGACCTAGACATGGAATGGGTGGAGAAGGCACTCAACACCCTCGACCCAGATGAAGCAGACGACTCTGGGAACACATACCTGCCGTGGTTCAAGATTTGTTGTGCGCTACGCCACCAATTCCGTGAAGAAGACGAAGCAATGAAGGCTTTCGAGATCTTCAACGACTGGTCAGCTAAGGGTGCAAAATACGCAAGCCGAGAAGCTACCTACCGCAAATGGAAATCATTCGTACCATGCCCCAAAGGGAGACGCCCCTCAACAATCCGCTCGCTATTCAAACGCGCAATCGTGGCAGGTTGGGACTACGCACCCATGGCGAAGCAGGTGCAGCAAACTTTCGAGGAATGGCTTGAGTCCGTAGATTCACCAGTGGTCTTGTCAAACGAAGGTGTAGCACGCATCGCAGCAATGCCTTTCAAAGATGACAACGAGATCATCCAGAACGACTTACTCACGAAACTACAGAAGAAACTTAAAGCACTTGGGATCAGCGGAGCCACTGCCACCGACCTAAAGAAGCAACTCCGCAAGGAGAAAGTCAAAGCAGCACCAAAAGAAGACACCAACGACAGACCACCTTGGCTACAACCTTGGTGCTTCCTCGCATCCGGCAACGTCTACTTCAACACCATCGACAAGTCTGAGCTGATCCCAGCGTCATTCAACTCCCAGTACAGCCGAGAGTTGATGCACCTAATACCAGAGGGAAGCCCGAACGTGAACGGCAAGCCTCCAGTGCTGCCAACGGACTACGCCATGAACGTCAAACAAATCCCCGTAGCATATGGAGTCACATACGACCCAAGCTTCGGAGGAGACCACACCTACCTCAAAATGGCGGGGAAAACTTATGTAAACAGATACCAACCACCAAATATGAAACCAATAGAGAAAGATTCCAAAGAAGCCGAAGGCATACTCCGCGATTTCCTGTCATGGGCAATCCGCAACGAAGCACACGAAAATCACGTCATCGACATGATCGCCTACGCCATCCAGAACCCACACAAAAAAGTTCGTACTGCCACCATCTTCCAATCGGTGCAGGGAGTAGGCAAATCAATGTTCGGTGACATGCTCTCAGCCGTATTCGGTGAGCACAACACCAGCATCACAAACGCAATGGAGTTGAAAGGTGACTACAACTCGTTCGCCAAGGACGCACACTGCCTAATCCTAGAAGAACTCCATGCAGCGGGGCAGAACCGCAAAGTTGTCATGGACGTACTCAAAGAGATTATCACCAATGACACTATCGCGGTGACTGAGAAGTACAAGAACCCGACTAAAGTCATAAACAAGATGCTAGTATTCGGGTTCACCAACACATTCAACTCCATCGCCATTGATGACAATGATCGACGATTCTTCTGCATACGCATGAAGCCGACCAAGGAAGAGCAAGCGGCTCGCAGCAAAGAAGGCTACTTCTACCAACTTGCGCGACTATCCAAGAAAGCGTCCAAGAAAGACGACAAAGGATTCGAAGGTCTCGCAGGCGGGATAGTACATTTCTTCAACAACTACGAAGTGTCGGAATCTTTCGACCCGAACGCACGCGCACCGGAGACTGACTACCGCAGCCACCTCGTAAACTCAGCACAACCACCAATGCAGGCTGACATCGAAGACTTAATCGCGGATGAAGCGCAACCGCTGATAGGCAGAGATGTTATTTGCATGGTCACGCTGAAGGCTGCGCTCGAAGATTCCTCAGACACAAGTAGAATAACTCACTACCTAGCATCCATGGGGTACTCACTATATGTCCAAGGCAATACCAGAAGGTTCTCCGTAAATGGCGTGAAAACGTCCATCTGGTACAATGTTGACACCCACGAAGAACTACTTGGATCGCCTATAGACATCGTGCGAGACCGTGCAACTGAAGGCGATGAAGACATTCTCGAAGATCTTTCTTAAATAAATATCATTTTATCCTTGCACAAATCCAAAAAACGAATAAAACAGAAAACGTAACACAAAACATCATGAATATCGAACAAGTAATCCAAGCCAATACCGCAGCTCTCGTAGCACTCACAGAAGCAATCAACGCATCTGCGACAGTCACAACTGCGGCACCCGAGCCAGAAGCAAAGGCACCTGCAAAGAAAAGCACACTCGCTAAGAAGGCAGCCGCCACTAAGAAGAAACTCGAAGCCGAAGAGAAGGTCGAAGCACCTGCCCCAGAGCCAGAAGTTGAAGCACCTACTCCAGAGCCAGAAGTTGAAGCACCTACTCCAGAGCCAGAAGTTGAAGCACCTAAAGAAGAAGCTGCGATCTCACACAGCGATCTCCGCAACCTAGCTAAAGAGCTATTCACCACAGGTGAGCTCGAAGATCGCAAGAGCTGCAAAGCAACAGTCCGTGACTTCCTCGCAGCTAACGATGCGAAGGTGATCCCAGACCTCGACGCAGCAGCTACCGCAGAACTCTTCAACACCCTCAAGTCACTCTAATGTCTGGTTCAGCCAATACACACTCAAAGCTCAGTCCATCGAGCGCGAAGCAATGGACAACCTGTACGGCATCCATTGGATACATCGCTGAGAACGGCTCACGCATTCCAGAGGAGAAGGATTCACCATTCGCTGCCGAGGGCACACAAGCCCACGACTATGCGGAGATCGCACTCATTGAGGTTCTCGACAAGGGGCTCACCAGAGATGAAGCTCTTGCGAACATCCCCGAAGCGTTCCGCGAGCCACTCGCAGTCTACATCGACGAATGCCTCAAGCACTCCGGAGAAGGTTGGGAGGAGATGGTCGAAGTCAAAGTACCACTCTTCTACCGCCCAGACGACACAGGCACTTGTGACTACATGGCGATCAACGATGACATGCTTGTTGTCCGAGATCTCAAGTACGGCATGGGAGTCCTAGTCCGCGCTGAAGGTAACGAGCAACTCGCCATCTACGGTCAATCCGCAGTCAAGGATCTCGAAATGCTCTACGACTTCGCAGACGAGTTCCCAGTCAGCATCGGCATCGTACAACCCCGCTACATAGGTGAAGACCCCATCTCAACATGGGAGACCACCATCGGGGAGTTGCGCGAGTTCACGAATGAGATCGGCAGAATCGCAGAACTTATTCAAGACGGAGGAGACGTTGAGTTCTCACCATCGCTCGACACCTGCAAATGGTGTAAAGCTAAGGGGATTTGCGTAGCCCGAGCCGAACAAGCCCGTGACGTGCTACCGGATCTTATCGACCCAATCGCTGAAGAGATCGAACGCCCCGAGATCAACACTCTCTCAGACAACCAACTGGTGAACATCTACCAACACAAGAAGTTCATCGAGACGTGGCTGAAAGACGTTGAAGCTCACCTCCAAGACCGAGCCCTAGATGGTGACGCTGCGGAAGGTACTAAGGTTGTCCAAGGACGCCAAGGTAACACCAAGTGGGTAGACGAAGCAGTTGCCCTCAAGTACATGGCAGGGCAAGGGCTCAAGCAGGCGGAGCGTTTCAAGATGGACGCGATCTCCCCAACTCAAGCTGCAAAGCTTCTCAAAGATAAGTTGACTAAAGCTTCAACAAAGCGCAGATTCGACCAACTCACTCACCGAGCAAACGGCAGAGAAGTCTTGGCACTGGAGTCAGATAAGCGCCCCGCGATAACTTGCGGCAAGGATGCACTACCAGACCTAGACGACGACATGCTCGGCTAGAACAGATCAAAACTACCCCGTGGAACCGCAACGAACCGCTAAGCAAATCGGGAGCATGGAGGTTGAAAACCCTCCTAAATTTTCCCTCAATAATGAGGAAATCGCCTGCCGTCGATAACGGCTTATCGTAAAAACATAAACACATCGTAATAATATGAGTACCAAAGCAGACCCAAACACAATCGTCCTTCCACTTACACGTCTTAGTTTCTCTAAGATCTTCAAAGCAGAAGGATTCGGCGGATCAGAAGAGAACAAAAAGTTCTCATGTAACTTCCTCTTAGACAAGGAGAAGCACGCCAATGTAATCACCAAGATTGAGAAGCGCATCGCAGCTATGCTCAAAGAAGAGAAGGTGAAAGTTCCGTCCGACAAGCGTTGCCTAAAAGATGGCGACGACCTTGACCAAGACGGCTACGAGGGTTGCATGTATATCTCAGCATCCAACGGCAAGCGTCCAGATACTTGCAAGTGGGATGGTGGCAACGTCTCCGTTACGGAGGAAGACGCTGAAGCAGAGGACATCCTCTACTCCGGTTGCTACGTTGACGGAGTTATCCGCCTATGGGTGCAAAACAACAAATGGGGTAAGCGCGTAAACGCCAGCCTCGAAACAGTTCGCCACCGCAAGAAAGGTGAGCGATTCGGAGGAGGCAGAGCAAGTGCTGACAACGTACTCGATGACGTCCCAATGGACGAAGACGAGGACGACACAGATGACATGCTCGGCTAACCGCTGAGAGCCAACACTAGCCCGACACTGTTCACACGGTGTCGGGCTTTTTGGGCGAAACACAACAGCCATGACCGAAGATATTTACGATATTGATTACGAGACACGCTCAGCCGCAGACCTAAAGAAGGTCGGTGCAGCGAGATACGCAGAGGACGACACTACCAAGATCCTCATGTTCGCCATATCCAAGAACGGCAGCGAGCCGATTGTCTGGGACATGTACGACTCAGATCAAGACAAGCGCGAGAACCCCAAAGCCCTCAAGATGCTAAAGGAGGCGATCAGTACAGGTTCGCGCATCTACGCACACAACTACCAGTTCGAGCACTTCATCTCCAAGTACAACCTCAAACGCCAACTAGGTATCGACCCACCTGCAATCTCACAATGGCGATGCACCTCTGCAATGGCTCGCAGGGCTGCGATACCATTCAGCCTTGAGAAATGCGCGGAGTTCCTAGAACTCGACATCAAGAAAGACAAGGTTGGTGGTATGCTCATCAACTTGTTCTCAGTACCCAAGAAGGATGGATTCGTCGAAGGTGACGCAGACTCAATCCACACAATCAATGGCGAGAAGCTCACAGCAGCAGACGCTTGGTTCATGTTCATGGAATACTGCCGCCAAGACGTTCGCACCCAGATCGCTATACGCATCAAGCTCCCGAAGTTCGACATGGACGCACCAAAGCAGCACAAGGTTCTAGCCAGCTTCCAGTCAGACGGCATCATGAACGACCGAGGAGTTCCGGTAAATGTCGAAGCCCTCAAGCTAACACAAATACTAATCGACGAGTACCAAGGGCGCGTAGGTGACGAGTTCCGAGAACTTACAGGCTACAACTACACCCAAAATGTGCGAGTCAAAGAGTGGTTACAAGATGGCGGATACCCAGAATTTGATCTCCAAGCGGCTACCATCGAGTTTGTGTTGAAAAAGAAGTCACACGTTATGGACAGCGATGCTTTGAGAGCACTGAAACTATTGCAGCTACTCTCGTTTGCAGCACTCGCGAAAGTACCTGCCATGATTAGGTCTGCCAACAGCGACAATAAAGTGCGCGGGTCTCTCTTGTGGGCGGGGGCGTTGCGAACACACCGATGGACTGGGAAAATCATCCAACCTCAAAACATGCGTAGACCCACCATCGACAACACTGAGTTAGCTTACGACATGATGCAGTGCCCGACTACGACCAACGACGACCTCGAAATGCTTTGGGGTTCACCACTCGAAGCTATCGCATCATGCATCCGGCACTTCATCCAGTACCCAGACCACAAACTGTTCGACGTTGACTACTCAAACATCGAGGCGCGAATCCTTTCGTGGCTCGCAGGTGACAAGGTGAAACTAGGAAGGTTCGCAGACCCAGACACTGACGTTTACAAGGTGATGGCTGCCGCCATATTCGACAAACCCGTGGAGGACGTCACCAAGGCGGAGCGGTTCGTCGGCAAGACTGCAGAGCTAGGACTCGGATACCGAGCAGGGTATATGGCATTCAGCGACATGTTGGATAAATACGACTACAATACACCGGAAGACGAAGTTGAAACATTTATCAGCAACGAGAAGAACATAAAGGTTATAGAAGACCTCAACACTGTGGTGCGATCCAATAACTACAAACGAATCCTACAACTGGTGAAGAGATACCCGCTTCTCGCTGTGACATTGGAGTTGCCTAGGGACGTTAGGAAACTGAAGAAGTCTTTGCAGAAAAAGTACAAACCCAAAGGTTCGGATTACAGAGAAATTACCCGAGACCATGTATCAACATATCTCCAGCATATTTTCTGCAAAAAAGTGGTGGAGCTATTCCGAAATGCTAACCCGAACGTGGTCTCGATGTGGGAGGAGTTCGACAAAGCCGCCAAGGACGCAGTGGCGAACGAGGGCAGCGTAATAACGTGCGCCAGCGGTAGAGTCCATTTCAAGGTAGACGACATCGGATTCAAAGCATTGATAATGCGACTCCCATCCGGTCACTGCCTAGTTTACCCCAAACCAGAGATGCGCTCCAAGGAGCAGACTGTTGAGAAAAATGGTAAAAAGTTTACATGGGATGCGGAGTACGTCACCTACGAAGGTCAACTGTCAGAGTCTGCACACTTCGGAAGAGTGTCATCTTACTCCGGCAAATGGGTGGAGAATGCGTGCCAAGCAATCGGTGGAGACTTCCTATCACATGGTCTACTCGTTGCAGACGAGGCAGGCTACGAAACTTTCGCGGTTATCCACGACCAAGCGTTGGCTCCCGTGAAAGACGGACTCACCCTCGAAGGCTACACTGACGCGCTGTGCACCTTGCCCGACTGGGCTGAGGGGTTCCCGCTCGCAGGAGATGGCGGTATCGTAGATTTTTATACGAAAGACTGAATTAGTTATTGCTTTTATTCAAATCCCGAATAAAACAGATCCATGCACCAAGAAGACCCTAACGCGTTGATTTTCCTCATAGCCTTAGCGGTCTTCGTGATCGCAGTAATAATCTTATGAAACTCGACTACACAGTGAACCACGAACGCAACGAGAGCGATCTCGATGACGTGGTATACTCACAGACAAACCAACTGCAGAAGATGCGCATAGTACGCTGCGCCTGCAGCGAATGGCTTAAAATCACACACTCCTACCGCTGCCTATACTGCAACGAATGCTTCTGCGCCAAATGCGCGGAGACACACTTCGGCATGACTAGGGAGCAGTGGACAACCAACAAGAATAAACAAACACCATGTCAAAAACATTAAAGCCTTGGGCTGACACGCCCAAACTAACGAAAAGCGAGATCGAGAGACTGACACCAGTGTCGAGCTCCATGAAGACACTTATCCCAGCGCTAGCCGACAGGTCGCTGGACATCGACGACCTAAAGAAGATCATACTCATGGAGTACGACCGACCTTTCCTGCGCCGCTACATAATCGAGCGATGCTTCGCACGCCTTGGCAGGCTCGAACGAGTCGCAGCAGAGAACGTACTAAACCAACAGTATGCTAGAAAGGGAAATTGAGCGTAAGCTCACCAAGTGGGCGAAGGAGAACAAGGTTTTATCCTACAAGTTCTCCTCGCCTGCAAGACGTGGAGTACCAGATCGCATATTCATCTCGGGAGGCGTAACGCTTTTCCTCGAACTGAAGGTGGTAGGCAAACGACCTACAAAGCTCCAACTCAGAGAACTAGACCGCATAAACGTAGCGGGAGCCGTAGCTGACTGGGCTGCGGGATACGACCAAGCCGTTGAAAAAATTGAACAACACCTAAAATTATGGAGACACTAGGCGAGTACCTAGAAGGATTACGAAAAGGCGCGGAGTACGCACAGTCGATGGTGGATAAGTGTTTCGGAGTAAAGAGCACCACCGCCATAGATTCAGATGGCGTACATTTCATAATCACCAGATACAAAGTGAGACGCCCCACACCTAACCACCCAAACTACGCGCAAAGCGTGTACCGAGCACACCCAGTAACACTACCAGACCACCTAGCATGATTGAGACACCGACAGTGAAATACCAACAAGCTCTTGCTCGCCTCGAAACGCGCAAAGCCAATAAAACCGCAGGGAACATTCAAGTCCCCATAGTTAAGAAACTCGACACTGGTTTGTCCCGCCGCACGTATGTTTGGTCTTTAATTTTCTACGTTGACGGAAAACAAAAGATGAAGTCTACCAACACCAAGAATGTTGCAGAAGCGCGTAAGATCCGAAACGCTTTCTACAAACAGCTCCTCGCAGCAGGCGCTACAGTGAAACCCAGCCACGGGAGAACCACCAAATAATATGAATTTAGAAGAAATTAAAGAGTGCCTCACCATCGCGGTAGCCTCGGTACTATTAACAGTCGTAGCCGCTGCGATTATCGCAGCCATAGTGGGGATACCCGCTGCGGCTATTGTGTGGATCATCGAAACAATCAAAGCTTAGAACCCCATGGAGTTTAAGCCAAGAGAACACCAGCAGATGATGGTAGACCACATCACGTCCCGCCCATCGTCTATGGTGATAGCGGGAATGGGTCTCGGGAAGACTTCATCCACACTGGCATCCATACAGCAGCTACTCCTAGACGGTGCTATCCGAGGTGCGCTCATAATCTCACCACTCCGTGTGACTAACCTCACATGGGGTAACGAGGTTGCCAAGTGGGACACGTTCTCTTGGCTCGTAGTTGCCAACCTCAGAACCGAAGAAGGTCAACGCCATTGGAGAAACAAGACCGCAGACGTTTACCTCATAAACTATGAGCAACTGATGACGCGAGGCGGAGAAGGTTTCTGCAAAGAGTACCTCCTAGGCGTCAAAGCCGAGAACCTCCCAGTTGACATGGTGGTGTGGGACGAGTGCTTCCCTGCAGGGACAAGAGTAGAAACCCCTTCTGGTTACAGAAATATCGAAGACATTGAAGAAAACGATTGCATTCTGAATGTCCAAGGTGAAGACTACATCATAGGAACGTCCAAAACCAAAGTAAATGAATCCATACAAATCAAAGTCGGGGGGAAAACCCTCACTACAACACCCAACCACCCCATCCTCACAACCGAAGGATGGGTTAAAGCCTGTGAAATCACAACCTCGACCAAGATTGTTTCGAGAACCGAAGCCCTGCGAACAGTGCAACACGTTAATGTTTTTGACGACAAAAAATCGGAGGAACCGCTTTTGCAACAAATCTTGCTCAGCGAAATGGCGCATGGCGAATCGCCCTTTAGTGTACACACCAGAAATGAGGAAGAACATTTCCAACTCAAGGAAGAGTTTTCTGTCATCGGGCAGCCCCGAAGCATTGAAGGCGTTAAAACGCGTTGCGGAACTCCGCCCCTCGACGAACCCAGTAACCGCAGCCAAGCAAAGCGCGACAATGAAACGGCTGGGGCACAAACCAAAAATTCGGGGAGGGAACGGGCAAACAATGCCAGTGGCACAAAAAATATTGTTGGACGCACTTGGGGAGGGTTGGTTCGCGGAATACGTGCAATCAACCATTACAACAAAAGGAGGACACCCAACAAATTACAAAATCGACATAGCCAACCCTACCACGATGGTAGCCATAGAAGCCGATGGGTCAAGCCACCTCTCGCCAAATGGTCGAGCGAGAGATGCAAGGAAGGACAAGAAACTTTCGGAACTAGGGTGGACAGTGTTGAGATTCTCAAACAAGGAGATCCTCGAATGGAGAGATTCAGGGATGAAGATGGATTCATATATTTCTACGACCTTGCGGTCAAAAGGCACCCATCTTTCTCAGTAGAGGGTTTCGTTGTGCACAATTGTTCGAAGGCGAAAAGTCCTTCATCGAAACGCATCAAAGCATTCCGCCCTCACTGCACTAAGTTCAAGTACCATGTCGGTCTCACCGGAACTCCGACACCGAACGGGTACTTAGACCTCTTCGCACAGATCAGACTACTTGACCAAGGCAAGCGTCTGGGCATCGTCTTCAGCAAATACCAGCAAGAGTATTTCGAGAGCGACTACATGGGGTACAAGTGGACTGCCAAGAAAGGCTCCGAGGAAGTTATCCAGAAGAAGATCTCTGACATGACAATCACTCTGCGATCCGAAGACTACCTCGACATCCCAGATGTCATCGTAGAGGACTGCTGTGTGAACCTGCCAGTCAAAGCCCGTAAGCAGTACAAGGAACTCCAGAAGGAACTACTCCTTGAACTCGAACGTGGTGAGATTGAAGCCGTAAACGCTGCGGTACTCGCTGGAAAGCTTATGCAGATTACAGGTGGTGCAGCTTACGACCTCGACAAGAACTGGCACGACATACATGACGCAAAGCTCAAAGAACTCGCCAAGCTGCGCAAAGCGCGGAAAGCTGAGGGCAAGAACATGCTCGTCATATACTACTTCAAACACGAACTGGAGCGCATCACTAAGATGTTCCCCGAAGCCGAGAAGTTTACTGAGTCACGCATGGACGCATGGAACCGAGGCGAGATACCAATGATGCTCGCCAACGCCCAATCCATCGGTCACGGACTCAACCTGCAAGAAGGCGCTCACCACATGGTGTGGTTCACACTCACCTACTCAAGAGAGCTCTACGACCAGACCAACGCACGACTAGCCAGAACAGGTCAGACTGAGAAGACCTATATCAGCAGAATACTTTGCAACGACACCATCGACGATGCCGTTGCCGAGACATTGCGAGAGAAGGGTGACACGCAGAGCGGGTTACTGCTCGCACTCAAGAACCTACAAACACTGAACAAATAGCTTATGAACGATAAACTGACAATAGAAAGCCTAAAAGCCGCAGCGTCCACAGCGGGGGAACTCGCCATAATTGACGTGATGGATCGACTGTATAGGCGCGACCATCGCCAACTGCTAGATGCGTTACACAAGATAGTTGCAGGGTTCGCCTCGGACTCTGCACGAATAATCGAGGAAGTTGTAGTGGATCGACTTAGATACCCAACATACGACTTGACGCGGGGTAAGGCGCACCTAGAGGCACAACTAATGGTTGATTCAGACAGAACTCAAAGGATGCTAACGCAACGCGTACTTGAAGAGATCAACTCCGTGAAGACCTAAACACTAAATAACTTATGAATAACCAACAGATCTGCGAATGGGCAGAAACCAATGAGTATGCACGCGAATACGCCGGCACAACAAGACGCGCAATCTCCATGATCGCACAAGGCAGGAACCAGTCACTCACGCTAGAGGTCAAAGTCGCCTTGCGAGAACTGCAAGAACGTGCCAGACGTGAGAACGTGCCAGACCCGAGACCGCAGTTGCCCGACAGTACCAGACAACTGAGCATCTAAAACC
>Ga0233411_10000477_pt1 | contig 12367 bp, 11 predicted proteins | sample Na_anoxic_2_MG_FD_179799 | JGI IMG/M metagenome (GOLD analysis project Ga0233411, IMG submission 179799) | Seawater microbial communities from Saanich Inlet, British Columbia, Canada - Na_anoxic_2_MG | ecosystem: Environmental > Aquatic > Marine > Inlet | place: Canada: British Columbia...
CGGATAGAACCGGCCCCCAATCCGTTCGCCCCGGACAAAGTGTTAACTATGTGTCCGGTATAAGATGTAAACCATGTGACCGGTATAGACCTTAGTAAAATTGGCGCGCCCGGAGAGATTCGAACTCCCGACCTCCTGGTTCGTAGCCAGGCACTCTATCCAACTGAGCTACGGGCGCGTACTTTTGATCTACTGGATCTGGGCATCTTTGCAGATGCTTTGCTGCAGCCGCTATCCGGCGGCGGGAGCGCATTCTAACTTCCCCGGTTGGGTCGCTCAAGCGGTATATGGCTTTAAATATCGGGATTAGTCTGTAAAGCAGGCTTGGGTGATGGTTCAGTGTATGGCTATGCTGTGGTTGATCTGCTGGATTTGAGGTGTGAGATATTGTGATTCGGATCGGCGCTACATATCTCCATACACCTGAATTGAGAGGCTTTCTATTGATAATAGTCAGGGACACGGTATGTTTGTCATGTTGATTTGACTCGACGCAGACGGATTTAATTATGTGCTCCGGGCCTGTGGCGAGGTCAGTGATGTGATAACCGGACAGTTGATTTGTGATGGCATCGGATAAAAGTAACAAAACCGAAACCACAACTATTGATTTGCTAGAAGCCGATGAGCGCTATCATTTCAAGTTGAGCGATATTCTGCGCAAGCGGACTCGACCGCTGTTGCTGATGATAAATAAGGCCTGCGAATTACGCGCATCATCGGTGTCTTCAGATGGGTCTGAGGTCGAACTTCAATTGATCGAATTGGCGCTGCAGGAAGTCAAGGCGCTTTTTGATAGTGAGTTCAAGACAGAGCAGAGTGTACGGCGCCTCGTTGTTGAAAAGCCGGGTGAGCGTTGCGCGCTGGTTATTCTGGACAGACAGCTTTTCAGTTTGCGTATTTTTCCTTTTTACGGTCCCATCAAAGATGAAATGCTGGATCTTTTTACTTTGCTCATTGAGCCGGTCACTAAACCGGCATCCGAAGGGATTGATTTTGACAAGGTTCGAGCGCAGTTCGGTCTGTCAAAGCGTGAGACTGACGTGTTGCAGGTATTGATGTCGGGTGATCCCGATAAGGCAATGGCCAGAGATCTTGGTCTGAGTGTTGAGACAGTACGTGCCTACCTCAAGAGCATACGTCTTAAGTTGGATGCATCAACCCGCACGGCTGTTGTTCACCGCGTCCACGAAATGTTTGATGGCGCGCCATCCGGTAGAATCTGACCGATACATACTACTGCGACCCGATGGCATTGCCTTGCCACGGCATAAAGTTAATGTGTGGAGAGATTAATGATGATGGAAGTCAGATCTATATGGACTTGTGTTTGTAGCGTAATGCTTGCCGTGGCTTGTGCATCAATGCTCGCCTGTTCCAGCGGTAGTGAAGCGAGCAAGGGAGCGAAGCAGGGCGCGACGACTGGTGCTGTTGCCGGCGCCGTTGGCGGCATGGTTACAGCATTGGTTTTTGGCGGTAATGTCGCCGATGCTGGTGCACGCGGTGCAGTTGCAGGCGGTAGTTCCGGTGCTGTAGTCGGGGGTATGTCCGGGTCGCAACGAGACAAACAGAAAGCGCAGAACCTGGATGATGAACAAGTTGCCAGGTTGGAAAAACTCAGAAAGAACATCGGCGATGATGCATTTGACGGTATGGTGGCTCTGGCGAATTGTAAATACGGCGTTGCTGCGGCGAATGCCGACGTTGCGATGCAGTCTGCCAATCGCGATTTTGCGTTGGCTGGTTTGTGGGTAGAGGTGTTGTCCAGTGCCGATCAGCGCAATGAAACTGCGGCACGTGCCCGGTTCCCGGAAATTATTGCCCTGGACAGGAAAATCAGTTCCGAGGCCGAGGCTGAGCAAGCCATGCGCGAGTCACTGCAAGCGTTAATGGATATTCGCGTGGCGAACAACCTGCCGAAGGTCTGTCCAACCTGACCTATCCGGCTGCCTGATCGGGTAGACTGCCGCTCCTTGTCGAGCCGAAGTGGCTCATATATATCGAACAATTTATCAGGAGAACAGCATGATTCTGCTTACGGGCGCGACTGGCAAGACCGGCGGTGCGGTTGCCAATGAACTCATTAAAAGAGGTGCGTCGCTACGAGCGCTGGTCCGCGATGCTGATAAGGCCGTGGCGTTAAAAGAGGCAGGTGTTGAACTCATCGTTGGTGATGCCGGCGACCCGGATGCAGTTGCCAAAGCGCTCGCAGGTTGTGAAAAAGCAACGCTGATTTTGCCCAATAGCAAGGAACAGCAGGGCATGGAGATGCAGTTTGTTGACCTCGCAGTTGCGGCAGGCGTCAAGCATCTGGTCAAGTTGTCATCGTTTGAGGCGGTAGCCGAGGCCACCTGTCCGATCCCGGCACTGCACTATGCGGTCGAGCAGCATATTCGCGCTTCCGGATTGGGCTGGACGATGATTAGGCCGAATTTCTTCATGCAGAATTTATTTGCCAACAGTTTTACGATCAAGTCCGAAGGTAAATTCTATATGCCGATGGGTGATGGTGTGACGGTTATGATTGATTGCCGTGATATCGGTGCAGCATTTGCAGAGGTGCTTGTCGGTACAGGGCATGAAGGTCAGAGTTATGAAATTAGTGGTCCTGAAGTGATGACGTTTCATGATGTTGCCAAGCAGTTTTCCGAGGTGCTCGGCAAGCAGATCGAATACGTGAATCAGGATCCGGCGGTCTATCGCAAGATGATCACACCATTTTTGACCAGTGAATGGCATGCGAACTCAATTATGCAGTTATTTGGCGAGATAGCCGCTGGAGTCCGACCGCCTGAGATTACGGATACGTTCTCAAAGCTTGTAGGGCGAGAGCCAATTCCTTTCAGGCAGTTCGTGAGTGACTTTAGCGGCATCTTTAAATAAGAAGCCGCTCCTGTGAAGCAATTGGTGCCTGGCACCAATTGCTTCCTGTCAGCCATTAACCGTCAGTCGTATCGACATTGATGCTGGTGAATGCCCCGCCGTCAGCACGGCAGGTGACACGAATCGGGCGGCAGCATACGAAGCAATCTTCGATGTAATCTTGTTCGGTTACGGACAGGTCGATAACGAGCGTGATTGTTTCGCCGCAGTAAGGGCAGTCGACATTGACCTCGTCAAGCAGGGCGCTCAAAAGTTATCCCTTGAAATTGTCTTTGCGGCGTCGAGTTTCGGTAAAAACCTCGATGAGCTGTGCGCCGGACATACCGAGTGTGGCCTGCAGTCCCGGGCTCATCGGCCGCAGAAACGGATTGGTTTTGCGTTCAAGGCCGATGCTTGAAGGGATTGTTGATTCACCCTTCAGCCGCAGTTCATCAACCTGTTCTGCACGTTCAATGAGTTGTGTGTTGTCCGGTTCGACGCTTAGCGCAAATGCTGCATTGGCTTGCGTGTACTCGTGTGCGCAATAAATCAGAGTGTCGTCGGGCCAGGCCAGAAGTTTTTGCAGTGAAGTCCACATTTGCTCTGCAGTGCCTTCGAACAGTCGACCGCAGCCCATCGAGAATAGTGTGTCACCGGTGAACGCGATGCCGTCTGCGGCAAAGTGATAGACGATATGCCCACTGGTGTGTCCAGGGGTAGCGTAAATTGTTGCCGTTTTGCTGCCTAGTTCGAACCTGTCGCCATCAGCGAGGGCGAAGTCAATTCCGGGAATGCGGGCTGCTTCGGCTTTGGGGCCGACTACTTTACAGCCGGTTTTTGCTTTTAATTCCAGATTTCCGCCGGCATGGTCCCAGTGATGGTGCGTGTTGAGAATGTAGTCGAGTGACCAGCCTGTTTCAGCCAGTGCATTTTCAATTGCCGGGACATCGGGTGTGTCGATGACTCCGGTCAGGCCCGTATCCGGGTCGTGGATCAGGTAACAGTAGTTGTCCGATAGCGCGCCGAACATATGCACCTGCAGGCGATTGTCAGGTGAGCCGTTCATGGTCACTTCTCCGTCAGTCGCGGCATCATCTCGGCGAGGTTGCAGGGTCGGGTCCGGTAATCGAGTTGTGTTGCGATCAGCTTGTCCCAGCCGTCGCGGCACGCACCGGTCGAGCCGGGCAGGCAGAAAACATAGGTGCCGTTGGCGACGCCGCATAGTGCGCGTGATTGCATGGTCGATGTGCCGATACCTTCATACGACACTGCGCGGAACAATTCACCAAATCCATCGATGATTTTTTCCAGCAAGGGCTCAATAGCTTCCGGCGTCCCGTCTCGACCTGTGATGCCGGTGCCACCGGTGGTGATAATGACCTCAACATCCGGGTCGGCAATCCAGGCAGATACCGTGGCACGAATGCGAAACATGTTATCGGGCTCGATGCATTTGTCGGCTTTATGATGGCCGGCAGCCTCAAGGCTTTCGACGAGGAATGCTCCGGATGTGTCAGTCTCCTCGGTGCGACTGTCGGAAACCGTCAGTATGGCAATTTTCAAGGGGACAAATTCGCGGTTGGTGTTGTTATCGTGGGCCACGGTAGTGCAAGTCTCTTCAGTTATTGATTCAGTTATGGGTCTGGTCGTCAGGCTGCTGTATCGCCGCCTGAACGCCGTACCTGTTCACGCAGGAACTCGGCAAAAGCAGCACAGGCATCAACGTGTGTGAAAATACCGACTAGCTTGCCTTTGCGCGTCACAATGACTGAGCCGAGGTGATGTTCAGCCATCCGGTGCAAAACACTGTCGAGACGTTCGGACAAGTCGGCCGTATATATATCCGTTGACATGACATCGTGAACTTTTAATGAGAGATTTTCATCCAATGCCATGCGCCGCAGAATGTCGCGACTGGAAATAATCCCGGTTAGTTCGCTATCGTTAGTCACGGGCAGATGGTGAATGCCGTGAGCATTCATGATGTCGAGAGCCGCCTCAACCTTTGAATCCGGTGCTACGGAATACGGGAAGGGTGTCATGACGGTTTTGATTGCGGGAATTCTTTTCATGACTTTGCTGTTGGGTTGCTGTTGCGAAATGTGATGTCGTGCTTGCAGGTTACCACTGATAGAACGGCACCGGTTCGCCGGCGGTAAAATTATCCTGACCGCGGGAAAGTTCAACGAAGCCATCGGTTCCGGCAAGTGACACAAAATCACCGGATGTATTGGTCTCCTTGAAGGTAGCGCGCAGCTCGCCATCAGTATTGGTATTGAGTTGGACCGGTTTGAAGCAGGTCAGGTCTGGTTCAAAGTGGATTGATTCAGCCAGCTGCACTGTCTGTCGCTCGGGCAGAGTCGCACCCAATGCAGTGCGAATTGCAGGCAGCACATAACGCACGAGGCACACGAGGCTGGATACCGGGTTTCCGGGCAGGGCAAAAATTGGTTTGCCTTGTGCGCTGACGCCAAACCACATTGGCAGCCCGGGTCGCTGCAGAATTTTGTGAAAGACGAGACGCATGCCGAGCTCATTCATAATCTGCGGGATGTAATCATATTTACCCATTGATACACCACCGCTCAGCACAAGAATATCGTCACGATCATGCATCTCTCTGATCGCGTCTCGCAGTGCATCGGGGTCATCCGGTAAACGTGAACGCGTGGCTGTTTTACAGCCACGTTTTTCCAGTGCTGCAGCAATCACACGATCGTTTGATGAACGAATCTGGAATAATTCGATTGGAACGCCGACATCTACAAGCTCATCACCGGTCGATATGACGGCAATTTTTGGCCATTGCGCGACCTCTACGGTTGCCGAGCCAGCGATCGCCAGCACGGCCATTTCGGGTACGCTGATGAGTGTGCCTGGTTCGAGCAGCGGTTGACCGGCTTTAAGATCCGAGCCACGGCGATGAACAAATTGTCCGGGGTTTGGCTGGTAGCCGGATTCGAGTGTTACATCGTCACCATTTCGTTCGATACGTTCGACCGGCACAACGGTATCGGCATCATCCGGCAGCATTGCCCCGGTCATGATCTCGACGCAATTTCCATTGTCACTGATCGGCAGTGCGGCAACGCCGGCACCTTGCGTACCGCTGGCATGGAACGAGCGTGTGCCGGCGCTAAGTGCCGCAGCACGCAGTGCAATTCCATCCATCGTGACGCGGTCGAACGGCGGTTGATCCCGCTCGGCGACAACCTGCTGGCGGAGTATCGCGCCGTGTACTGATTCCAGAGTGGCTGGCTCAGACGGATAGGCAGGCATGTTTGTGGCAATCAGGCGCACGGCTGCCTCTACATCTATGCGGAAGTTGTCGGTCATGTATTCATCTCAATAAACATCAGTCATTTTCACCAACAAGTAATACAATTTTTCCCAGCACTTCATTGGCTTCCAGGATTTCATGTGCGCGGGCAGCCTTTGCCAGCGGCAAGCTGGTATGAATCACAGGTGTGATTGCGCCACTTTCAATTTTTGGCCAGACTTGTGTGCGCAGGCTACGTGCAATGTCACCTTTCACCGCGCGATTGCGTGCCCGTAGCGTTGATCCGGTGATGATGAGTCGCTTGGTCAGCACGCGACCCAGATTTAATTCTTCTTTTGCACCACCGAGTATGCCGATGATGACGAGGCGACCTTCGGCATTTAAAAGCTTTGTGTTGTCATCAAGATATGCACCACCGACGATGTCAAGAATGACGTCAACACCTCCGGCAGACTCCTTGATGATGTCCCGGAAATTATCGTGGTGATAATTGATGGCGCGTTCGGCACCGAGAGTTTCGCAGAGCTTACGCTTTTCGTTGTTGCCCACTGTCGCAAAGACGCGACTGCCAAAGGCTCGTGCGAGTTGAATCGCGGTTGTACCGATACCGCTTGCACCACCGTGGATAAGTACGGTTTCACCGCTCGTCAATCGGCCCCGATCAAACAGGTTGGTCCAGACGGTGAAAAATGTTTCGGGTAGCGCCGCAGCCTGGGTGAAATTGAGCCCCTCAGGAATCGGCAGGCACTGCACCGCCGGTGCCGTGCAGTATTGGGCATAACCACCGCCGGTCAATAAGGCGCAGACGCGATCACCAACTGCAACGGTTCCCAGTGTCGCTACATCGTCGGCAGTAGCGACAATCGTGCCGGATACTTCGAGGCCGGGTAGATCTGAGGCGCCCTCGGGCGGCGGGTAAAGCCCGCGTCGCTGCAGGCAATCAGGCCGGTTTACTCCGGCCGCGGCAACCCGAATCAGAACCTCACCGGCAGCGGGCCTGGGTAATGGGCGGCGGACCGGGCGCAGCACGTCGGGTTTGCCCGGTGTGCTGATCTCGATTGCAGTCATGTCCGCAGGTAAATTCTTGTTGCACATGGTGGTTATCAGTCGGCTTGAACTAGTGTCTGAAGTATACCGGTATCAACGGGTCCGGTAGCATACGATGGATCGTCTGCACGGATTAATTGCTCCGGTGCTGTGGCGCCGAATAAAGACTGGATAAAAATCAATTCGATACCACTGTCCGTATGGTAGTTTGAGTCAGGCTAAATTTTCGGTTGAAGCGATCAGTCCATAATGTCAGAAAAGATCATTAATCTGTCGACTTCAATTCCGCAGCGTTCGGAATTGCTGGATCAGCGTGCGCGCCCATTGCGGGACTTGCGCATCTCGGTCATGGATCGGTGCAATTTTCGTTGTCCGTATTGCATGCCCGAAGACAAGTATCACGAACACTTCAAGTTTCTCGACAGTGCCGAGCGCCTGTCATTCGATGAGATTTTACGCCTTGCGCGCCTGTTTGTCGGGCTTGGTGTCAGCAAGATCCGCATTACCGGCGGTGAGCCGCTATTGCGCCCCGGGTTGACCGACTTGATCGGTGATCTGAGCCGGATTGACGGTATCGAAGACATTGCTTTGACGACCAACGGTATCCTGCTCGGGCAGCACGCCGCCGCATTGCGCGCTGCCGGTCTTAGCCGGGTTACCGTTAGTCTTGATTCGCTCGATGATGAGGTGTTCGCGCGCATGAGCGGCGGGCGCGGCAGTAAGGATCACGTTCTTGCCGGTATCAGTGAAGCGGTTCAGGCCGGTTTGTTGCCGATCAAGGTTAACGCGGTAATCAAGCGTGGCGTTAATGATCAGTGTGTACCGGCATTGGTTGAATATTTTCGTGGTAGCGGCGTCATCGTGCGTTTTATCGAGTACATGGATGTTGGGACGATCAATGACTGGCAGGCGAGCGAAACAGTGCCATCTGCCGAACTGGTGCAGCGCATTGCTCAGCAATGGCCAATGACGCCTGTTGAACGCAATTACCATGGTGAGGTTGCGAATCGGTATCGCTTTACAGATGGTCAGGGTGAAGTTGGCTTTATTTCGTCAGTCAGTGAGCCATTCTGTGGTTCGTGCACACGGATACGTTTATCGTCAGACGGTCGGCTGTTTACCTGTCTATTTGCTGCCTCCGGCACGAACCTGAAGGGACCTTTGCGTGATGGCGCCGATGATGAAGCATTGTTAGGCATCGTCAAGCAGGTTTGGGGTGAGCGTGCGGATCGTTACAGTGAGGTTCGTGCGGAGCAGGATGAGCCGAGCAATAAAGTTGAGATGTATTACATCGGCGGTTGAATAGCTTGTCAGACAGTCAGTTAATCTGGTCTCCGGATGAAGTGCGTTGCAGCACCGCTAATCTGCGGCAGTTTCAGTTGGGCGTTGAGACCAGGACAGGTTTAACTTTCATTGACTACGATGCACTGCATCGGTGGTCGGTTGATAATCCGGCCATTTTCTGGGCCGAAGTTGCCGCATTCTGCGGGCTGCAGTTCGATGTTGAATGTACCGATGTGCTTGTTGATGCTGAGCGCATGCCCGGTGCCCGCTGGTTTGTCGGCGCACGACTGAACTTCGCCGCGAACCTGCTGAAGTTTCGTGATGCGCGGCCGGCAATTATTTTTCGTGACGAGACCGGGCGTCGTGACGAGCTCAGTTATGCGCAGTTATATCGGCAGGTAGCCGAGCTAGCCGACGGGCTGCGTCATGCCGGGATTGTTGCCGGTGATCGGGTTGCGGGTTTCGTACCAAATTGCCCCGAGGCCGTAATTGCAATGCTCGCCACCACGAGTATTGGCGCGATTTGGTCATCGTGTTCGCCGGACTTCGGCGTCACCGGTGTGCTCGATCGATTCAACCAGATTCGTCCAAAAATTCTGTTCACGGCAGATGGTTATTGCTATGGCGCTAAGCGCATCGATTGCATGCCGGTCGTGAACAAGTTGGCGCAGAGTATTGACGGGCTCGAGCATGTCATTGTTTTTCCGTTTCTCACTGCTACGCCTGATCTGGATAGCGTGTTGAATGCGACATCCTGGTCTGCATTTATCGGCACGGCACAAGAAATTGAGTTTGCATCATTGCCGTTCGATCATCCGGTTTACGTCATGTATTCGTCGGGTACGACCGGCAAGCCCAAATGTATTGTCCATGGTGCCGGCGGTACTTTATTGCAGCACTGTAAAGAGCATCAGCTCCATTCAGACCTCGGCCAGGATGACCGATTATTTTTCTTTACCACGTGCGGCTGGATGATGTGGAACTGGCTGATCAGTGGGTTGGCAACGGGCGCAACAGTTGTTTTGTATGATGGGTCGCCATTCGAACCGGACCCAGGTGCGCTTTGGCGACTGGCGGACCAAGAGAGCATTTCTGTGTTCGGTACCGGTGCGAAGTATCTTACGTCACTGGAAAAATCAGGTTTCATACCACGTGAATATTGTTCACTAGATACATTGCGGACTATTCAGTCAACCGGATCGCCTCTGGCACCGACGAGTTTTGATTTTGTTTATACCTCTATTAAACGGGACGTTGCATTGCAGTCAATCGCCGGTGGTACGGATCTGCTCGGATGTTTTGCGCTCGGCAATCCACTGGGTGCCGTGTATCGCGGTGAGTTGCAGTGCCTTGGGCTCGGTATGGCGGTGGCTATTTTCGCTGAGGCAGGTAAGGAACTACCGGTTGGCGAGAAGGGTGAGCTGGTGTGTACGCGACCGTTTCCTTCGATGCCGGTTGAGTTCTGGAATGATCCAACTGGTGCGAAATATCATGCCGCGTACTTCGAGCGCTTTGCGAATGTCTGGGCACATGGTGATTACGCCGCGCTAACTGAGCACGGTGGGCTGATGATAGTCGGGCGTTCGGATGCGACGCTTAACCCCGGTGGTGTGCGTATAGGTACGGCCGAGATTTATCGTCAGGTCGAGAAGATTGATGAGATTCTTGATAGCGTTGCCGTAGGGCAATCATGGCAGGATGACATTCGTATTATTTTGTTCATCGTGCTACGTGACGGTGTTGAGTTAAACCAGTTGCTGCACGACCGGATTCGTAAAATTATTCGGCATAACGCGAGCCCACGTCATGTGCCGGCAAAAATCTGTGTTGTTGCTGATATACCAAGAACCCGTAGCGGTAAAGTTGTAGAACTCGCAGTTCGTTCTGTTGTGCATGGTGAGCCAGTACGCAATATGGAGGCTCTCGCGAATCCCGAAGCATTGGAGTATTTTCGGGATCATCCTGCTTTGCGTTAACGGTGTGACTTGCCGGCGGCTAGAACTAACCTGATATCGCGCAGCATTCTGCTGCTACTGCGTTTTTCTATCTGGATATGGTTAGGATAGGGGCCATGGGAATTGTTGCACCCGTTGAAGTTCTGGTTACAGATGGTAATCGTCGTCCGGCTCTGGCTGTGATTCGCTCTCTGGCACGCAATGGTGTGTCGTTTGTCGTGCTTGGTGAGGAACGTCGTAGTCTCGCGTTCAGCTCACGTTACGCAAAGCACACTGCAGTTTGTCCGTCTCCGGTAACCGAACCCGACGCATACTTTGATTTTGTACTGTCCCTGGTGAAGCAGCATGGTATCCGGCTGGTAATTCCGGTCCTTGAAGAGAGCTTGTTGGTGCTCGACCGAAGGCGCGACGAGATTGAGCAACATGCTCGACTGGCTGCGACCAGCCCTGATGGGCTACAGGCTGTAATGGACAAGCGCATTAACCTGGCACTTGCACGGCAACTTGGTATTGCCTGTCCAAAACAGTTTGAACTACAGGCGATTGAACAGTTGCCGCAATTGATTGGTGAGATTGGTTTTCCAATGGTGTTGAAGCCGCCTGGATCGCCGCATGATCCACGGTTACCGTCGTTTCCGTTCAAGGTGTTGTATGCAAATGACGAAGGGCAGTTGCGTGCATACCTGGATCGATATTGTGCTGACGGCATCTTCCCGATGTTCCAGGAGTGTGTAACCGGCCAGCCACACAACTTGTGCTGTTTTGCTGCTGGTGGTGAGTTGATTGCCGTGCACGGGCACCTGTCACACAGGTCATTGAAAGGGCAGGGTGTACTCCGCGAAATAGTCACGCCGACTCCTGAAGCAGTAGATGGCGCACGCAAGATGTTGCGCGCATTGCGTTGGGATGGTGTTGCACAGGTGTGCTTTTTTCTCAATCCAGACACGCAACAACTGCGTTATATGGAAACGAATGGCCGTTTCTGGTCATCTGTCGCCGGATCAATTCATGCAGGTTGGGATTTTCCGTACTGGGTGTACCGATATTTTCTATACGCAGAACGACCCGGTCCGGATCAGATTCAAATTGGCAGCCGGACATGTTGGCATCGAGGTGATCTTGTTGCGCTGGCGAATTACCTGGCCGGCGGTGAATCACCGGGTATGGCGCCGCACCCGGGTAAGTTGAAGGCCGTTGCTCAGTATTTGACAGGATTCTCCCCACCTAATCATGCTGATGCATTTGCCTGGAATGATCCGCTGCCGGAATTTGTGGATCATTGGCAGGTGCTTTGCAAAGGAGTTGGTGCGCTAGCGCGTGGACTGCGTAAGGATCCGGAGCGACTCTCCGCACCTTTGCCGTAAGCACACCTCATGCACCAGATTGTATTCAGTTGACGTTCAGGTTAATCGGTGGCTTTGGTGCCGGATCATTTGTGGCTGCGCAGGCTCTGGTGAGTATTGCAGCTTCTGATTCGGCCAGTATTATCGTGCTACGGGTATTACCGCTCAGGTCAGATAGTTCTGAATCCAGTGATGCACTACGCGTCGGCATCTCAGGTTGATTCAGCAGCACGATGCCGCATTCAAAATCACGCCGCAGTAAACCCTGCCATGTCTGGCGCGGTCCAAGCGCTCGACCCAGGTCAAGTTCGTAACCTTTCCACCAGCTGTCTGGTGCGGTCCACCTGAGTTGATTGCTGGAAATCATATCTTGACCACGGTTGATTAAAAACCATGCGGCCAGACCGTATTCGCGTTTCGTCAGTGTGTCTCCATAATCCATAAGAATTACGTTGTGACCACGATTCTGAATGAAATCTATAAAACTCAGGAAAGTCTCAAATCCGTACTTGCCGGTTCCGCCTTTTAGCCCTCTGTCGGTAGCACCGCGTTCCAGGTTATACCAGTCTGCTGCATCAATTTGCCGCTGGATATAT
>Ga0233411_10000478_pt1 | contig 12365 bp, 10 predicted proteins | sample Na_anoxic_2_MG_FD_179799 | JGI IMG/M metagenome (GOLD analysis project Ga0233411, IMG submission 179799) | Seawater microbial communities from Saanich Inlet, British Columbia, Canada - Na_anoxic_2_MG | ecosystem: Environmental > Aquatic > Marine > Inlet | place: Canada: British Columbia...
CATACCGCTGGTGTACCAGTTATCGTGCCAACGGTAAACGCTGGGTAGCTATGTATGGAGTGGATAACCGCTGAAAGCATCTAAGTGGGAAGCCCACCTCAAGATGAGTATTCTCATCACGTTAGTGAGTAAGGTCACGGTAAGACTAACCGTTTGATAGGCATTAAGTGTAAATACAGTAATGTATGTGCTAAGATGTCCTAACAGACCGAGGACTTGAATTTTTTAAAACTCTTCCATTTATTAATATTAATAAATGGAAGAGAAAATATATTTTAAACTTTATAGATTCATAGATTCTGTAAAGTTTTGGCTTTGGTGTTTTTAGTGTAATACGCGGAACCACGCTGATCCATCTCGAACTCAGCTGTGAAACGTTATAAATCGATGACAATACTGAGTGGGACACTGCTTGGGAAGATAGTTCAATGCCAAAGTTTTTAGTTTATTATATATCATTGCTAACAATGGTATACAGATTGATATAAAAAGTTAGTTTAACCAGACTGTTTTATTAATTTTTCAGCAGTACTCTATAACTCTATACAAAACCATTTTATATTTTATTCTCACTTAACTTAATAACTTAAGTTAAAATGACCTTATTAAGATTTTGAGACTACGGAATAGTTGTTAATTAATCGAATTTCTTAATTCTTTACGTCGGTCTTGTAGATAAATTTATATTTTTACTCTTTTTAAGTTTAAGTTTTTTTAATTTTGAACCTTTAAAAATATTAAAGGTTCAAAAATTGAGATTTATAGCGAATTAGCCGTTAACAGCTGGAGCTGTTAAAGCTACTGGTAATACTTCACCTGAAGCTAAATCTAATGGGAAGTTGTGAGCATTACGCTCATGCATTACTTCCATACCTAAATCAGCACGGTTAATAATATCAGCCCAAGTGTTGATAACACGACCTTGAGAATCAACTACTGATTGGTTGAAGTTGAAACCGTTTAAGTTGAATGCCATTGTACTTACACCCATAGCTGTGATCCAAATTCCGATAACAGGCCAAGCTGCTAAGAAGAAATGTAAAGCACGAGAATTGTTGAATGAAGCATATTGGAAGATTAAACGACCAAAGTAACCGTGTGCAGCTACGATGTTGTAAGTTTCTTCTTCTTGACCAAATTTGTAACCATAGTTAGTAGATTCGTTTTCAGTAGTTTCACGGATTAAACTAGAAGTTACTAATGAACCGTGCATAGCACTGAATAAAGAACCACCGAATACACCTGCAACACCAGCCATATGGAATGGGTGCATTAAAATGTTGTGTTCAGCTTGGAATACTAACATGAAGTTAAAAGTACCAGAGATACCTAAAGGCATACCATCAGAGAAAGAACCTTGTCCGATTGGATATACTAAGAATACAGCACTAGCAGCTGCTACAGGAGCAGAGAATGCTACGAAAATCCAAGGACGCATACCTAAACGGTAGCTTAATTCCCACTCACGACCCATATAAGTTGCAACACCTGTTAAGAAGTGTAATACGATTAATTGGTAAGGACCGCCGTTGTATAACCATTCGTCAACAGAAGCAGCTTCCCAAATTGGGTAGAAGTGCATACCAATAGCATTTGAACTAGGAATAACAGCACCACTGATGATGTTGTTACCGTATAATAAAGAACCTGCAACAGGCTCACGAATACCATCGATATCTACTGGAGGAGCTGCGATAAATGCGATGATGTAACAAGAAGTAGCTGTTAATAATGTAGGGAACATTAAACAACCAAACCAACCGATGTATAAACGGTTTTCAGTACTTGTAATCCAAGCGCAGAAGCGCTCCCATAATGAAACGCCTTCGCGTCTTTCTAAAGTTGCTGTCATAATAATATGTTTATAATTTATAATCTTCCCAAGTTTAAAACCTGTTGATTTCAATTATAAGACTCAATCCTAAAATCCACTAGAAATTTTTTTTAATAATTTTTAGTAAATTAAAAAATCGTACTACTTGGAGAAAACAGTTAAATGGAAAAATTAGACTGAGTTAGTTTCGCAGCTATTTTACCTGCGTATTTAAAACTATTACCAATTTTCAAAAGTGAACCTTGGTCTATTTTTATTGATTTAATTTAATCATTTAGAATTTTATTAACTAGTGTAAAATAGTGCAGACTAGCCGATATCAAATTAAAAAATAAAAAAGAGTTCTAAACTAATTTTAAAAATAACTAAATTATAGTTGATCAAATCAATCTATTTTTAGTAGAATAATATACTATAAAATAATTCATATAAAAATTTTTATTGGAACAATGTAATGGACTGGAATAATATTCAAAATTTTTCATCTAACATAGTCTTTGGAATTTTATTGTTTTCAATGACTGTTTATTGGATCAGTTTATTTTTCTTAGAAGGAACAAACAGCTTTTCAAGAGTAGGTCGACTTAGTTCAGTTATCGCAAATATCTTACTATTTTTTATTCTTTGTTCAAGATGGATAGTCGCTGGTTATTTTCCATTAAGTAATCTATATGAATCCTTACTTTTTTTAACCTGGACTCTACTGACAATATATTTATATATAGAATCTAAAACAAAAAGTAAATTAATGGGAGCTATTTTAATTCCTGTTGCTTTATTAATAAACGGATTTGCTAATCTAACTCTTTCTGCGGATATGCAAAAATCAAGTCCACTTGTACCAGCCTTACAATCAAATTGGTTGATGATGCATGTAAGTATGATGATGTTAAGTTATGCAACTCTAATTATGGGATCACTACTTTGCATTTTATTTTTAATAATTTCTAAAAATCAAGAAATCAATTTAAAAGCGATTGATGAGTCATACTTACCTTTCTATAATGTAATGGTCGATTATTATGAGGCTCAATTTTTTTCACCGTCGAATGAAGTTTCAGAATTAGGTAAATTAAAACTTTTACATAGTCTTGATAATTGGAGTTATCGAATTATTGGACTGGGTTTTCCCTTTTTAACAATTGGTATTATTGCAGGAGGAGTTTGGGCTAACGAAGCCTGGGGTTCATATTGGAGTTGGGATCCAAAAGAAACTTGGGCTTTAATTACTTGGATTATTTTCGCTACATATTTGCATTCTCGAATAACGAAAGGATGGGAAGGTAAAAAAACTGCTATTTTAGGTTCAATAGGATTTTTTGTTATATGGATATGTTATTTAGGGGTTAATTTTTTAGGGAAAGGTTTACATAGTTATGGCTGGTTATCTTAACAGTTAAACCTCAATTATTAGTTTAAGTATTGATTGTCTATTTGTGGGTCATTCCCTATTAGGTCTTGTGGCTTTGGCGGTTCGAATCCACTATGACCTACAAATCCTAATATGTTTCTTTAAAATCAGTCGAAATACAATTATTAAATTTTCAATCTCCAAAAAATTAAAAACGATTGCTAAAAATGCAAAGTTAACTATAAGTGTAATTTATATCTCAGTACTAATAATTTTATATCTGTCAGATAGAATTTTATCAAAATTGCAACCCCTATTATTTGAGAAATTTTTATATATTATGGGGTAAGATTTTTTTGAATTTTGTAAGGACATAAAAATTTTTTCTTTTTTCGTTATGAGACAGTTCTAAACTACAATGATTAATAGATGAGTTTTATAACTCAACTTAGTCTAGATCGTTAGAATAAGAATGGAACTTTAATAAAATCTAAAAACTTATCCTGCAATATTTTTTTTTAAGTATTATAATATTATGTACAAGTAAACTAGGGTTAGGTATTATGAAAGAAACTATTACGAGTTTTATACTGTTTTAATTGTTTGTAATAGATATATTTTTTTTATTAAGTCTGAACTACGAACTAAATTTCTGATAGACTTACTAATCTGAATATAAATTTTTTTAAACAATGAAATAGTCTAGCCGACATCAAATTACAAAGAAACTATTGCTTTGTGATTCAAATTAATATTTACTAAAATCAGAAAATTTTTATGTCTCATACAGTTAAGATATATGATACGTGTATTGGATGTACTCAATGTGTAAGAGCATGTCCAACAGATGTATTGGAAATGGTGCCTTGGGATGGGTGTAAATCAGGACAAATTGCTTCTTCTCCACGTGTTGAAGATTGTGTTGGTTGTAAACGTTGTGAAACAGCCTGTCCAACTGACTTTTTAAGTGTAAGAGTTTACCTAGGAGCAGAAACAACAAGAAGTTTAGGTTTAGCATACTAAAAAATAAACTTTAGTCTTATTTTAAGAAAATAATTTTGAGTTTTATTATATTGATATTACTATTGGATAAAAATATTTAATATAATAAAACTCAAGGGAAGTAGAAAACTTAAAAGATTTTTAATCTTTTTAATCTTACCTCGAGTATTATGTTACCAAAATATTGTCAATGTTAGAATTACTAAACTTAAAGTTATAGCCGGTGAGTCGTTAGATTTACCGACTAACTTAATTAGTTCTGTGGTTCAGCTATCAATCTATCGCCTATTTAACACCTAAAAAAACCAAGCCTTATTAACCTTTTGTAATCTTTTTATAGATAACTCACATAATCCGAGATTTAGTTTACAGAAATAATTTTCTGTTTATTCTAAGTAAAAGAGTCTATGAGATACTGGAACCAGTTCGCACCCTCCCATTAAATAGTGTCACATTAACAATTTTTCATTTGAACCTATTGTTTTTTCTGGAACTTCATTTTAAAGAATATGGCGGACAGCCTACATAACAGAACATATAATCACAGTAAGAATATTAATGTCCCGTCGATTTAAATCGAGTCAAAAGTTAATTTTTAAAACTAATTTTTTATTTACTTAACTCGAAAAATTCTAGCTCAAAATCTAAAATTGCTCGAGTCGTATTACCGCCGATAAAAACTTTTTTTTGGTCTTGAACAACCCAAATTTGAGAATACGTAAAGTAACTAATTAATGTACTAAGCATTAAGAATCCGAAACCGGTATATATTAAAGGAATACCTGGATCCATTTTAACTTGCAATCCAGTTGAACTGATAATATCCAATATCGAAAATGCGAAGTCTTTTTCAAATGTCTCATTTAACTCTAAATTTCCTAAAAATAGACCAAATTTATTATAGACTGAACAATAACCTTGTAAATTATTAATTAAGATCGTAAATCCATCTGAAAAATTTTGATTCATTGAGATCCATGAAATCCAAATTTTTTCACGTTGATTTAAAAGAGAAATAAATGGATACTGTAAAACTACTGAATTATTATTTTTAATTCTTAAACCAATTAAATTCCAATCAGTTTGATAATATTTAATACCATTAAAATTTGCGGGAGAATTAACATAAATAGTTTTTCGTTTAATTTCATTTCCAGTATTATCTAGAATTGAAATATCAGAATAAAATTGATTAATCGCTTTTCGCTTAGTATAAGTAATCCAAAAATCATTTACTCTAGTAGAAATTTTCGGAATTTTTGTTAATTGACCAGCACTTAAAATATTTTGAATGTGAAAAGTTTCTGTTTTTGGAATTATTTCTTGCGCTTTAAATCCTCCTAAAGAACCTATAACTGAGCCAATTAAAATTAAAATCATACTGAAATGAACAACTATCGGTGCTATTTTGCCAATTATTCCTTTATAACAATAAAGAATATTCTTTTGTTGAAATATTGAATATTTATTTTTTTTTAATTTAAAAAAAAATTTAGTTAAATTAGAATTCTCAAATTGTCGAAAAAGTTTTAATTTTTGAAACTGGTTTGAGGTTCGAAAAAATTGACAACGACGAGCTATTTTTAATGAGGGAACTTGTTGAATTAGTGTACAAGTTAATAAACTTATTCCAAACAGTATGATAAAAGAAATAAACCACCAAGTTTTATAAATATGATCAAATCCAAATTTTAAAATTATATCCCAGGATAAGAAACCAAAAATACGATTTGTTAGTGGATAATTTAATTTATAGGTTTCAAGAGACTGATCTTGCTCAATTATCGTCCCAATTACACTAGAACAAGCAATTAGTAATAGAATACCGATAGCAAATCGAAGATCTGCTAGTGATTTAAAAATACTTTGCTTCATAAGATTATTAATTTGTATAAATATTTTTTGAAGATGCTAATCGAATACGGCCTGATGAAGCCCAATTCTGTAATTTTAAAGTTTGATTGGTCTCTAATTGCGCTAATGGAATTAATTCTTTTAACGCTCGACAAATATCTTCGGTTGTGAATTCGCGTTCTTCATAAAAGGCATGATACATTCCTTCAATAATGCTTTGACGAATTTCGGCACCAGAAAAAGATTCAGACATTTGGGCTAATTTTGAATAATCAAACGCATCCCAAGTATTAGGTCGGAATTCTTGAATATGTATTTTAAAAATTTGTTCTCGTTCTTGTTTTTTAGGTAAATCTAAGAAGAAAATTTCATCAAACCTTCCTTTTCTAATAACTTCTAATGGTAATAATTCCACATTATTAGCAGTTGCTACAACAAAAACTGGTTGAGTTTTTTCAGATAACCAACTAATAAAGGTTGCTAAAACTCGATTACTTGTTCCACTATCTCCTTTACTATCATTATTACTGAATGCTTTATCGATTTCATCAATCCACAAAATGCATGGTGATAAGGTTTCAGCTACTTGAATCATTTGCCGCAATCGTGATTCTGATTCCCCTACAATTCCCCCAAAAAGTTTTCCGACATCTAATTTTAACAGAGGTAATTGCCATTCTGTTGCAATAGCCTTGGCTGTTAAAGATTTTCCAGTTCCTTGAATACCGATGAGTAATAAACCACGTGGCGTCGGTAATCCATAATTTGAAGCTTGAATACTAAACGCTGTTTTTCGTTTTTTCAACCACTCTTTTAAATTACCGACACCGCCAATATTTTGGATGTTTTCACCAGTCGACCAATATTCCAAAATTTCGGTTTGACTAATTATCTGTTTTTTCTCACTTAATAAAATCGCAATGCTATTTTCATCAATTGTTTTATAAGTAGCAATAATTTTAGATAAAACTCGCCGAATCCGTTCTAATGATAAACCTTGACAAGCTCGAGTTAAATTTTCAAGAAGTTGTGCATCAACTACTATATTCAAAGAAGTTATCAATCGATTTAATTCTTGATTGATTTCATTTTCAATAGGCAATTGAAAAGAAAGAACGGTTATTAAATCTTGTAATTCTTTAGGTATAGTAATATCAGAGCCAATAATAATTATTGTTTTCGGTTGTAATTTTAGTACTCTACAAATATTTTTTAACTTGCGGGAAATAGAAACATCTGTCAAGAATCTATTGAAATCTTTCAATAGGAAAAGAGCTGGAGTTTCACCTGTCAATCGTTCAATTAACTCAAGCGCCTGTAAAGGATTACGTTTAGCAAATCCTTCATTATTTGGATTATTTGTATATCCATCAATAAAATCCCAACTATAAACGCTTCTATTTAAGTTTGCTTTAATATTTTTTCGAATAACGTATTCAACACGATCTTCTTCAATCGTATTAATATATATAATCGGATAACGGGCTTTTAGTAAAAGAGTTAATTCATCATTAAATTTCATATACTAACTATTTAATAGAATTGTTTCATTAACCTACTATTATACTAATAATAAAATTTTTTTATTTATTATTATAGGAAATAAAAATCATCAATTCTTAAAATTAATTAACTTATCGTTTTATGGCTAATTTTTTACGACCTTTTTTACGTCGATTTTTAATAGTTTTACGACCTTGTGAAGTTGCCATTCGAGCTCTAAATCCTGATAAACGTAAGATAGAATAACATGTTTTATTTGATAATGTTCGTTTTGTCATAATTTATTTATTTATAATAATATTTTTTAAATAACAATATTGGAAATAATGATAACAATGTTCTTACAACATTGAAGAGCGAATCAGATCATAAATAACTAGATGAGCAGTTGTTTGACTTCGATTATAAAACAACTCATAAGCATCATCTTTATATTCAAATAAAGGATTTCTTTGTCCATATCCTCGCCAACCAACAGCGTCGCGTAATAATGACATTTTTTGTAAATGTTCTTTCCAGGCTATATCGATATAAACTAAAATAAGTGTACGTTCTAGTCCTGATATTATCCCTGGTTGATGAATTTCTAATTCTAATGCCTTTGCTTCATAACACAACCAAAATTCTTGGAATAAATAAATTTTTAACTCCAGAGGATCTAAATTGGCAAAATTAGATCTAAGCTTTGGAATTAAATTTAAAATTAAATTTGTTCCAAATAAATTTTCAATAACAGAAATAGTTTGATTATTATCTAAGTTTTTAGATTGTAATTCGGTTATAATTTCTGTTATTACCTGTTCACCATAAGATAAAATTTTATCTCGAACTGATTTACTTTCTAAAATTTTTCGTCGTTCATAGTAAACAACCTTTCGTTGTTTATTTAAAATATCGTCATAATCAAATAAGGATTTACGTCTTTCATATTCCATTTCTTCTATTCGTGTCTGCGCCGAATCTAAACTTTTAGTTAATAAATTAGATTCAAGAGGTAAATCATCAAGTAATTGACTCTCCATAAAGTTTTGAATTTTTGGTCCACCAAAAAGACGTAATAATGAATCATCTAAACTTAAGAAAAATCGCGATAGCCCCGGATCGCCTTGTCGACCACATCTTCCACGTAATTGATTATCTATACGACGTGAATTATTCCGCTCAGTTCCAATAATGTATAAACCTCCTAAATTTTTTACAATTATATTATCTATTTGTTGATTTTTTTTTTCAAAAATTTTTAATTGAGTCATTAAAAATTTAATTGAACATTCGTAGATATTTTTTGGTGTCCGAACTTGATCACTGTCATTTAAAATTTTTAAGACTTGTGTGTCGGATAATTGTAAAAAATCATTATTATTTATTAATGAGTTTAATACACTCAGAAATTTCTGTGAATATACAGACTTATTAACATAAATAGGAAAAATAGAACTTATACTAATTCGTTTAGTCCTATTTTTGTAAAAAACTAAAATATTGTAAAGTTGTTTTCTAGCTTGAAACTCAATATTTCCTCCTAAAATAATATCTGTTCCACGACCGGCCATATTAGTTGCAATTGTAATGCTACCTTTTTTTCCCGCTTGTGCGACAATTTCGGATTCTCGACGAACATTCTCAGGTTTTGCATTAAGAAGTTGATAAGACAATTTATATTCTTTTAGTAACTGAGCTAATAAATCTGATTTTTCAACAGTAGTTGTACCAATAAGAATTGGTTGACCAGTCGCGGAAATAGTCTCACATTCTTTAGCAACTGCGTTCCATTTAGAAAATTGATCTTTATATATTAGATCAGGTAAATCTTGTCGTTTTGTAGGACGAGCAGTGGGAACTTCTTCAACTGATAAATTATAAATCTTTTCAAATTCTATTTCAGCAGTTTTTCCAGTTCCAGTCATTCCTGATAATTTTGGATATAACAAGAAGAAATTTTGATAAGTAATCGAGGCTATAGTTTCACTATTTTCACAAATAGGTAATCCTTCTTTTGCTTCAACCGCTTGATGTAAGCCTTCACTCCATCTTCGGTCAGGCATAATTCTACCAGTGAATTCATCAACAATAATAATTTGATTATTTTGAACAATATAATGAACGTTTATAAAAAATAGTGTAGTAGCTTTGATTGCATTAATAATATAAGGAATCCAGGGATCATTAAGGTTAAATAAATCTTGAACCCCTAAAATTTTTTCAATCTGTAATATACCTTGTTTCGTTAGTATTACATTCTTATTTTTTTCATCTACTTTGAAATGGACATCAACTTCCAAATATTGCGTAACTTCCGCCGCTATAATATATTTGTCAACAGATGTTTCAATTGAGCTTGAAATAATTAAAGGCGTTTGAGCTTCATCAATTAAGATTGAATCTACTTCATCTACAATACAATAATTAAATGGTCGTAGAACAACATCTTGAATATTTAAAGCCATGTTATCACGTAGATAATCAAATCCTAACTCATTGTTTGTTACATAAGTAATATCAGCATCATAATTTTTTTGTCTTTCGCGATTAGTCATATTTTCTTGAATCAAACCTGTATCTAAACCTAAAAATCGATAGATTTGACCCATTGAAACTTGATCACGACTAGCTAGATAATCATTAACAGTAACAATATGAACTCCTTTTTCTGTTAAAGCATTTAGATAAGCAGGTAAGGTAGCCACTAATGTTTTACCTTCTCCTGTTCGCATTTCAGCAATTTTTCCTTCATTAAGAGTTATCCCTCCAATTAATTGAACATCAAAATGACGTAAACCCAATGTTCGTACACTAGCTTCGCGTGTAATTGCAAATGATTCGGCAATAATTGAAGTTAGATTTTGGTCCGTTTTATACTTTTTTTTTAATTCAAATGTTTTTGCTCTTAATTCTCCATCAGTTAATGATTTAACAGTTGTTTCTAATGTATTTATTTGATTAATTAAACTTTGATATTTGTTTATTATGGATTTCTTAGCAAATATATTTTTGAGCATTTTTTACTTTCCCAAAATTATAAAATATATTTTAATTTTTTGTTTCTCAATTACATAGTTTGTAATTATAGTTAAAATTAACCAATAATATTTACTCGTTTTTGTTTAGCGTTTTGATAATCAAATTTTACTGTTCCGTCAATTAATGCAAATAAAGTAAAATCTTTTCCACACCCAACATTACGACCAGGTTTAAATTTCATTCCTCTTTGACGAACTAAGATATTTCCGGCCTTTACTACGTGACCGCCAAATCGTTTAACTCCTAAACGTTTTGAATTTGAATCACGACCGTTTTTTGTACTACCCGCACCTTTTTTATGAGCCATATGTTTAATCCTTAAAATTTTATATAATATTTATATTTTCAATAAGCACCCGCGTAAGTTCTTGTCGATGACCTTGTTTCTTGCGTGTTTTCTTTTTTGGTCGCATTTTATAAACAATAGTTTTTTGACCACGTAAGTGCTCTAATATTTTACCTTGAACTTTTACACTGTCAAGATAAGGCTTTCCAATCAAAATTTCACCGTTATTATTTACAAGTAAAACTCGATTTAATGTAATTTCTTTACCTAAACTAGTTGGAATACGATTTAAATCATAATATTTACCTGTTTCAAACCAAAATTGTCTCCCACTAATTTCGACAATTGCGTATTTCATAATTTAAAATTACTATATCATTAATATAAAACTATGTTACTAAAAAATTTTAAGGAAATCAATTTTTTTAGAACCAGTTAATGTTTTAATGTTCTTAGAGTGTTTTTTAATGTCCATAATTCATTATAAAAAAAATCAAATGCTTTAGATCGATAACAGTCAGGATTGGTAATAATTGATAATGTTCGAGTTATTTTAATGTTTTCAATATTAATAATTTCGATTGTTTTTAATTCAATTTCTTTTTCAATAGCGGAGGAAGAAACAAATGCAGCACCAAGTCCTAAACTAACTGCCGTTTTTATTGCTTCAATTGAATTTAATTGCATTATTATATTAAACTGTTTCGTTTCAATATTGTTTTGAATTAAAATATTATCAATAAATTTGCGAATGGTAGAATTCGAATTTAATGTTATAAAATTTAAATGGTATAAGTCATCTTTATTAATTACTTTTTTATTCTTTATTGCAAACGGATGTGATTTTGGTATGATTAAAGCAAACTCATCTTCTACAAAACTTTCAATTTCTAAATTCTTTTTCAAGCTTTCAGGAACATAACCACCTACAACAGCAATATCAATGTCACGATTTACAACACTCTTAGTAATTAATCTTGTCGAATCAACTTGAACTTTTAAATTTATTTGTGGATAATTTTGAGCAAATAAAGCTAAAACACGAGGCATTAAATATGTTCCAATTGTTTGACTAGCTCCTACCGTTAATTTTCCTCGATCACCGTTTTGAAGATCTTTAATAGCCCGACAACTTTCTTCACATAATGCTAGTATTCGCTCTGAATATTTAAGAAATAATTTACCGGATTCAGTCAATGAAATTTTATTTTTATCTCTATTAATCAACAAAATACCTAAATTATTTTCTAGTGACTTTAATTGTTTGCTTAATGAAGGTTGCGAGACAAATAAAATCTCTGCTGCTCGCGTAAAGCTTTTTTCTGAGGCAATCGCTTTTAAACTGCGTAATTGTTGTAAAGTAAAAGGAAGTGTCATTAATTATGTTAAAACAATATAAATTTTTTTAAATCTAAACAACTAACCAAAATAACTTACATTATTAATAGAATTTTATAAATTGCGGATGGAGAGACTCGAACTCTCAAAACAAAAGTTACTAGGACCTAAATCTA